>JACCDU010951612.1_pt1 | contig 10328 bp, 12 predicted proteins | sample 7446081 | NCBI WGS metagenome assembly JACCDU01 (sample SAMN15323447, study PRJNA562643) | freshwater metagenome | isolation source: river surface water | place: USA:Blue River Watershed | collected 2017-08-17
ATCCCGCCGTCCAGCGCCTGGTGGGCACCGGCGAAGACATGGGCAAGCTGCTGGGCCTGGACAAGGCCTGGTCGGCGCGCGCGATCCGCGCGGTGGGCCACTATGGCGAGGTGTTCGAGCGCAACGTGGGCAAGGGTTCGGTGCTGCAACTGCCGCGAGGCGCCAACCGCCTGTGGTCGCAAGGTGGCCTGATGTACGCCCCACCGATCCGTTGAGCGGCGTGCGGCTGTCCTGCCTGGGCTGATCCCGATGTTCGATTTCTTTCAGCAACCGGCCGGCTTCGACATCGGCGAAACCGGGCTGATGCTGTACGACGCCAGCCAGCCCTTGTGGCGGGCCTTCGCCGTGGGCCTGGGCAACACGCTGCGTGTGGCGCTGCCGGGCCTGGTGTGGGCCAGCGTGCTGGCGCTGGTGCTGGCGTTGGGCCGCTTGAGCACCGTGCCGTTGTGGCGGCGCATGGCCACGCTGGTGGTCGAGGTGCACCGCAACACCCCCTTGCTGCTGCAGCTGCTGATCTGGTACTTCCTGCTGGTCGAATGGCTGCCGGATTCGAATGCGGCGTGGTCGCTGGCGCCGGGCCTGTGGCTCAGCAAAGGCGGCCTGAGCTTCCCCTGGTACCAGGCCGATGAGCAAGGCATCTGGGCCTGGTCCTGGCCGACGCAGGACACCTTCAACGTCATCGGCGGAGCGGCCGTGACGCCCGAATACCTCGCGCTGTTTCTGGCCCTGAGCCATTACACGGCGGCCTTCCTGTCCGAGGTGGTGCGCGGCGGCCTGTTGAGCGTGCCCCGGAGCATGCTGGAAGCGGCCGATACCCTGGGCGCCACGCCCTGGCAGCGCATCACGCGCGTCTGGCTGCCCCAAGCCTTGCGCGCCATCGTGCCCGCCGCCACCAACCAGTACCTGAACCTGTTGAAGAACTCTTCATTGGCAGTGGCGGTGGGGTATCCCGATCTCGTGTCGGTGGGCAACACGGCCTTGAACCAGACGGGCCAGGCCTTCATCTGCCTGGGCACCATGATGGCGGTGTACCTGTGCCTGTCGCTGTTGACCTCGGCCTTCATGAACTGGTTCAACCGGCGCCATGCCTTGATGGGGCAACAGGCATGAGCGCCCTCGCCCCGCCCACGCGCACACGTTGGCGCCCCTGGTTGGCCCAGGGCCTGGCCGGCCTGGTGGTCGCCGCGCTCGCCTGGGCCTTGCTGCGCTGGGGCCTGTGGCGCGCCGAGTTCCGCCCGGATGCGGCCGCCTGCCAGGCCCTGGCCCACGCGGGCGCCTGCTGGGGTGTGATCCCGGCCAAGGGGCTGAACCTGCTGTTTGGCCACTACCCTGCAGAGCAGCTGTGGCGGCCCACCTTGCTGCTGGGCATGGCCATCATCGCTTCATTGGCGCTGTGGCGCCTGTCTGCACCGCGGCCCGCCATCGCACGTTCACCTCGGCCCCACCGCTTCGCCATCGCGGCCGGTCTCGGCGCAGCGGGGGCCATCGCCGGCCTGTGGCTGATGGGCGGCGGCTTCGGGCTCGCGCCGGTGCCCAGCAGCCAGTGGGGCGGCCTGCCGCTCACCCTGGTGGTGGCGCTGGGCAGCTATGCCTTGTCGTGGCCGCTGGCGCTGCTGCTGGCCCTGGCCCGGCGCGCGGCCTCGCCCTGGCTCAGCTGGCCGGCCACGGCCTTCATCGAGCTGGTGCGCGGTGTGCCCCTGGTGACCTTGCTGTTCATGGCCGCCTTCATCCTGCCGCGGCTCACGCCTCAGCCCGATAGCTTGAGCCTGCTGGCGCGGGCCATGTGCGCGCTGACCTTGTTCTCGGCGGCTTACCTGGCCGAGCTGCTGCGCGCGGGCTTGCAGACGGTCCCCGTTGAGCAACAGGAAGCGGCCAAGATTCTGGGTCTGGGCTGGTGGGGCATCCAGCGGCGCGTGGTCTTGCCCCAGGCCACCCGTGCGGTCTTGCCCGCGCTCACGGGCCATGCCATCGGCCTGCTCAAGGACAGCTCGCTGGTGATGGTGATCGGCCTGCACGAGTTGACGGGCGGCCTGTCGCTCAGCCTGGGCGGCGATCCGCAATGGCGCCCCTTCTACTTCGAGGCCTACCTGTTCGTGGGCCTGGTCTACGGGCTGATGTGTTGGGGCCTGGCGCTGCTGGGGCGACGCCTGGAGGCGCGTTGGGTGCATGCGCCGGGCTGAGGCCCCATGAAAAAAGGCCCGTGGCTTGAGACACGGGCCTGTGAAAGCGCCAGCAGGGCCGGCGCCGCAAGCATCCAAGGTGGAGAGAGAAAGAGGCAGAGGCGCGAGTCGACAGCTCAGTCGTTGGTGGCCGGCTCATCCACATCGGCCGAGGCATCGATGTCTTGATCAGCGGCTTGTACGTCGCCATTGACCAGCGGGATCAGGGGCTTGTCCAGCGGGCGGCAAACGCGGCTTTGCAGGCGGTTGAGGCGCTCCGAACGTTCCATGGCCTCCAGCACCGCTTGCGGGTCCATCATCAGGGCAAACGGGTTGGCATACAGACTTTGCTTTTGCATAAGGCCTCCGGGTGAGAAGTTCCGTCGTGATGGGCTCAATGTAGGCTTCACGGCCGGAGGCGGATAGTCACCGTACCACCAAACCGCCTGTCAGAAATTCTCTGACAAGGGTGTCGTCAACGGTGTGGGCTAACCCTCAGCCCGCTTTCACAAGCGAGAACAAATCCTCGAAATTGCGGCTGGTGATGGCCCCAATCTCGTCGACCGACAGGCCTTTGATGTCGGCGAGCTGCTGCGCCACGAAAGACACGTAGGCGGGCGAGTTGGTTTTACCCCGGTGGGGCGACGGCGCCAGGTAGGGGCTGTCGGTCTCGATCAGGCAGCGATCCAGCGGCACGAAGCGGGCCACATCGCGCAGGTCGGCGGCGTTCTTGAAGGTCAGGATGCCCGAGAAAGAGATCAGGAAGCCCATGTCGAGTGCGGCGCGGGCCACGGCCTCGGTCTCGGTGAAGCAGTGGAAGACACCACGGGCCCTGCCCTGCCCGGCTTCGCGCAGGATGGCCACGGTGTCGTCGCTGGCGTTGCGGGTGTGGATCACCATGGGCAGATCGGTCTGCAGCGCGGCTTCGATGTGCACGCGGAAGCGATCGCGCTGCCAGGCCATGTCGGCCACGGTGCGTTCGCCCAGGCGGTAGTAATCCAGGCCCGTCTCACCAATGCCCACGACCCGCGGCAAGGCGGCGCGGCTGAGCAGGTCATCGAGCGTGGGTTCTTGCACGCCTTCGTTGTCGGGGTGGACGCCCACCGTGGCCCACAGGTTGTCATAGCGGGTGGCCAGGGCATGGACGGACGGGAACTCTTCCAGCGTGGTGCTGATGCACAGCGCGCGGTCCACGCGGTGGGTGGCCATGTCGGCGCGGATGGCGTCGAGCTGGTCAGCGTACTGGGGGAAGTTCAGGTGGCAGTGGGAATCGACAAACATGGCTCGGGCATCTCAGGCACCCGCTGCGGGCGCGAAGCCGATATTCTTGCCGCAAAGCAGGCAGGCCGCCTGGCTGACGCAGGCTCAGAGCGTCTGCGTCGGTTTGCTCGACGAGATGTTGGTGCCCAGGATCTGCTCGATCTTCACGCGCAGCAGGCGGGTCTTGTCATCCCCGGGGAAGCGCACGCCCACGCCCTGGGTGCGGCCACCGGAGGCGTTGGGCGGGGTGATCCACGCGATCTTGCCGGCCACGGGGTAGCGCTGGGTGTCTTCGGGCAGCGACAGCAGCAGGTAGATGTCGTCGCCCAGGCTGTACTCGCGGGTGGTGGGCACAAACAGACCGCCTTCGGTGAAGGCCGGGATGTAGGCGGCATACAGCGCGCCCTTTTCGCGGAACACCAGCTGGATCACGCTGGGGCGCGGCCCTGCAGGCGCGGGCGACCCGGCGATCACGGACGCCGTGCCCGTGCCCGGCTTGCCCTGCACCAGGGGTGCAAAGGCAGATGGCATGGCCGAGGGCATGGCCGTGGTCTGGAAATCACTCATCGTGTGCGGAGTTTAGCGCGCACAAGTTGGCGCCGCCTGCCAAGTTTCCCTCACATCAGGGGGGCTTTACCTTCGGATACGCGCAATATCAACGGCTTACTTTCAGCGCTTGCCGGGCCTGCAAGACCAGTGATTCGGCCTTCAAGGCCTGGTTCCAGGGGTGATCTGCCTGCCGGCGGGCCTTGAGCAGCTCCTTGAACCACGTCGCCAGGCGGTCGACCGCCGGGGCTGGGGGCAGGCAGTCGGCCGGGAAATACTGCGGGCTGGCGCCGGCGTGCACCCGGCTCAGGTCCAGACACAGCTTTTGCAGGGCATCGACCAGCAGAGGCAAGGGCCAGCCTTGCACCATGGCCGATCGGCCTGCGGCCATGTCCTTGGGCAGGGCGGCCCAGGTGCGGGCGTCCAGGCCGGCCTCGTGGTGGGTCAGGGCCGTGAGCACCTGCCCGCCGCAGGCCGCCAGCAGCACCTGGGCTTGTGCCTCGGGCATCCCCTGGGCCACCAGCCAGGGCAAGGCCACCCGTGCCTCGGGCATGGGCACGCGCCAGGCCTGGCAACGGCTGCGCACGGTGGGCAGCAGGCTGTCCACGTCGGCGCAGCACAGGATGAAGCGCAGCTGGCCCGGGGGCTCTTCCAGCGTCTTGAGCAGGGTGTTGGCGGCCACCAGGTTGAGCTGATCGGCCGGGTGGATCAGCACCACCTTGCCCGCGTTGCGGGAAGCCGTTTGCTGCGCAAACTGCACCACGGCGCGGATGGCCTCGACCTTGATCTCCTGGCTGAGCTTCTTGGTCTTCGATTTCTCCGACTTGTCCTCGTCCGCCCCGTCGGCATCCCCGCCTTGCCAGCCCAGGGCGGCCTGCAGGGCTTCGGGCAGGATCACCTTCAGGTCGGGATGGGTGCCCGCGTCAACCAGGCGGCAGCTGATGCAGTGGCCACAGGCCGCGCGCCTGGGCGCCTGCGGATCCTGCCCTTCGCACAGCCAGGCCGCAGCCAGGGCCATGGACAATTCGAACTGGCCACTGCCCGGCGCGCCATGCAGCAAGGTGGCGTGGCCGCTCAGGGTGGCCAGGGCCTGGGCCAGGGGCGTCTCCAGCCAGGGGTAGGCCAGCGTGGTGCGGGGGATCGGGCCGTCGCTCATGGGGGCGCGGCTCACAGCCATCCACGCTCGGCCAACACGGCCTGCACCTGGGCCGACACCTCGGCCGGCGTGCGGCGGGCGTCGATCAGGGCAAAGCGTTGCGGCTGGGCGGCCATGCGGTCGAGGTAGGCCTGCCGCACGCGCTCGAAGAAGGCCGCGTCCTGCGCTTCGAAGCGATCCGGCTGGCGTGCGGCGCGCAGGCGCTCGGCGGCCACGGCGGGTGGCAGGTCGAACAGCAAGGTCAGATCGGGTTGGCGGCCAGCCTGCACCCAGCCCTCCAACGTGCCCAAGGGGGCCAGATCAAAGCCACGGCCACCGCCCTGGTAGGCAAAGGTGGCGTCGGTGAAGCGGTCGCTCAGCACCCAGTCGCCACGGGCCAGGGCCGGTTCGATCACGGTGCGCAGGTGATCGCGGCGTGCAGCGAACACCAGCAGCGATTCGGTCAGGGCGTCCATCTCGTCGTGCAGCACCATCTGGCGCAGCTTTTCGGCCAGGGGGCTGCCACCGGGCTCGCGGGTGCGCACGACGGGCCGCCCTTCCGCGCGCCAACGGGCTTCCAGGGCGTCGAGGTGGCTGGTCTTGCCGGCACCGTCGATGCCCTCGAAGGAGATGAAACGGCCTGAGCTCATGGCGCCTTTCTGCGTTGGTACTGGTTCACGGCCCGATTGTGCTCGGCCAGTGTGGCGCTGAAGGCACTGCTGCCGTCGCCCTTGGCCACGAAATACAGCGCGCGGGTGTCGTCGGGCTGGGTGGCGGCCCGCAAAGCGGCCTTGCCCGGCATGGAGATGGGGGTGGGCGGCAAACCGGCGCGCGTGTAGGTGTTGTAGGGCGTGTCGGTCTGCAGGTCCACCTTGCGCAGGTTGCCGTCGAAGCGCTCGCCCAGGCCGTAGATCACCGTGGGGTCGGTCTGCAGCGGCATGCGGATGCGCAGGCGGTTGACGAACACCCCGGCGATCTTGCCGCGATCCGCCTCGGCCCCGGTTTCCTTCTCGACGATCGAGGCCAGCACCAGGGCATCCCGTGGGGTGCGCAGCACGGTGTCGGCTCGGCGTTGCGCCCAGGCGGCCTGCAGTTGCTTGTCCATGGCCTGCATGGCCCGGCGCATGACCTGCAAGTCGGTGCTGCCCTTGGCGTAGGCGTAGGTGTCGGGGAAGAACTGCCCTTCCGGGTGTTCGCCAGGGCGGCCCAGCGCGTCCATCACCTGCTCGGGCGTCCACCCGGCCGTGGTGGGGCGCAGGCCCTCGGCGCGGGCCATCTCCGTGCGAAACCGGGCAAAGGTCCAGCCATCGATCAGTTTCACGTAGGCCAGCCGCTCGTCGCCCCGCACCATCATCTTCAGCAGGTCGCGCGCGCTCTGGCCCTCGGACAACTGGTAGCCGCCCGCCTTGATCTGCCGGGCCTGGCCCGACAGGCGGAAGGCCTGGTACAGCAACCAGGGCGAGGTGTCGACGCCAGCGTCGACCCAGGCCCGCGCCACCTCTCGGGGCGAGGTGCCCGCCTCGATGGACAGGTCGATCGAGGGGGCCGCGAGGCGCAGGGGCTGTTGCCACCACCAGAAGGCAGCCGCGCCGGCCAGGGCCGACAACAGCACCAGCACGGTGAGCGCGGCCGACAGCACGCCGCCGGCTTGCCGCACGCGGGCAGTGGGATACGCAGAAGGTTTTCTCAGGTTCATCGCGGGCATGATGATAATGAATGCCATGACTGCTCCTGTTCTGCCTGATCCGCGCGCGTGGTGGGGTGCCCTGGCCTGGGCACCGGCCAACGTCCCTTTGCAATCGCCCCTGAGCCACCTGGGCCTCATCGCGGCCCGGGGCCCGGATGCCGCCGCCTTCCTGCACGGCCAGCTCAGCCAGGACATCAAGAACCTGCCTGAAAACGAGGCCCGCCTGGCCGCCTATTGCTCGGCCAAAGGCCGCATGCTGGCCAGCTTCGTGGTCCTGCACCCTGCCCCGGACACCTACTGGCTGCTGGTCAACAAGGACGTGCTGCCCGCCGTGCTCAAGCGCCTGGGCATGTTCGTGATGCGGTCCAAGCTCAAGCTCACCGACGCGTCGGCCGAGGTGCAGATTGGCGGCGCGATGCAGCTGGCGGCGCAAGGCGCAGTGTCCGCCGGGGCCGACCAGGCCATGGCCGTGGCCATCACCCCGGCCGCCGATCCCGAAGGCTGGCCGTCGGTGGTGTGCGAGCTGCCTCAGGTGCAAGGCGTGTCGCGCCACCTGGCGATTGGGCCGGTGTCCACGCCGCAGCCCGTCCATGAGGCGGCCCAGGCCGCCTGGCGCTGGCTGGAAGTGATGGCCGGCGTGCCCCAGATCGAGCCCGCCACGGTCGAGCAGTTCGTGCCCCAGATGGTCAACTACGAGCTGATCGGCGGGGTCAACTTCAAGAAGGGTTGCTACCCCGGCCAGGAGGTGGTGGCCCGCAGCCAGTACCGTGGCACCACCAAGCGCCGCGCTTTCGTGCTGCTGACCGATGGGGATGCCCCGCCCGGCACCGAGTTGTTCAGCTCGGGCGAGCCCGGCCAGCCCGCCGGCATGGTGATCAATGCGGCGCCGCTGCCGGGTGCCGATGCCGGGCAGGCGGTGCTCGCCGAGCTCAAGCTGACGGCCGTCGACGCCATGGCGCAAGGCGCAAGCCTGCACCTGGGGGCCGCCCAGGGCGCCGCCCTGGTGCTGGGGCCTCAGCCCTACGACATCCCGCGCGCCGAAGACGCCCACTGATCCGGGCAGGCCGCAGATCGCGCCAGCTTGTCCACAATCTAACGGCAATCGACCCCGCAGGTGGCGGGTTTGTGCAGGCGGGCCCTGAGCGCCGCAGCGGCTTGCAGTAACCTGCGGGGGTGTGTTGTTGGCCCCGGGCCCCCCTCGCCTGCCTGTATGTCTGATGTGCTGCGCTCTGTCTATGTGTACTACCGCGTCGCACCGGGGCAGGAGGCGGCGGCGCGAGCCGGTGTTCATGGCCTGTTTCGGGCCCTGCAAGCCGCCTGTCCCGGGTTGCGAGCCCGTTTGATGTGCAAGCTGCCCGAGGCCGGCCAAGCCACCCCGGGCGATGCCACCTGGATGGAGGTGTACGAGCACCCCCTGGGTGTCCCCGCCGACATCCTGGCGCACCTGGATGAACAGGCACGCGCACTGCTGGGCCACCAGACCGGCCCGCGGCATGTGGAGGTGTTCGCACCCCTGCCTGGTTTCGATCCCGGCGGTCTGGAAGAAGCGATGAGGTACTGAAGATGTGTTTGTTGGCCTTGGCGCTGGATCAGAGCAGCCGATTCCCCTTCGTGTTCGCGGGCAACCGCGACGAGTTCTTCGACCGCCCTGCTTCGCGGCTGGCCTGGTGGGCACCTGCAGAGGGCGGCCCGGCCATCCTGGGGGGGCGCGACCTGCAGGCCGGTGGGACCTGGCTCGGCCTCACCGCCACAGGGCGCCTCGGGGTGCTGACCAATGTGCGCGATCCGCAGAGCATGGACGCGACAGCGCCGTCGCGTGGCGGCATCGTGCCGCAATGGCTCAAGGGCAACGCAGACATGTCCACGCTGTGGCCGCGACTGGCCATGCAGGGCTACAACGGCTTCAACCTGTTGGCGGTGGATTTCGCTCAGGGCGAGGCCTACTGGGTCAACAACCGCAAGCTCTACCCCGAGCGGCTGAACCACGGCATCCACGGGCTGTCGAATGCCATCCTCAACACGCCCTGGCCCAAGGTCCAGGCGCTCAAGGGGGCCATGCGCAGCGCTTTGGCCGAGGCCAACACGGTCGATGCCCTGCGCGACCGCCTGTTTCGCGCGCTGTCCGACCCCACCGAGGCCCCCGACAACCACCTCCCCCGCACCGGCGTGCCCCATGACTGGGAGAAGCGCCTGTCTGCCGCCTTCATCAAGCCGAACGACAAGCGCTACGGCACACGCTGCTCCACCGTGATCATCACCGAGCGCACCCACAAGCGCGTGCTCACCCATGTGTACGAGCGCACCTTTGCCGAGCACACCCACCTGGCTGTGATGCGTCATGTGGTGCTGAAGAACTGGCCGCCCCGCCACTCCATGAGCGCCGCCGAAGTGGCCCGCCTGGACGCTACCTTGCCGCCGCCGGGCCTGCGTCACGAAGACGATTTCGAGAGCAGCGAGGTGGCCGAAACGACCGATCACGACCTGTCCGAACCCGGGGCCGACCAGCCCGAGGCCAAGCGCACGCGTGCGCGCAGCCTGATCAAGGCCACGAAGCTCAAGCCGATCGCGTGAGCGACAAGGTCATGGCCTGGTGGGGGATGCCCACCTCGTCGAACACCGGGCCCACAGGCTGGAAACCTGCTGCGGCATAGAAGCCCTGGGCGCTGACCTGGGCATGGAGGTGCGCCGCCACCATGCCCTGTAGGCGAGCATGCGCCAGCAGGCCTTGCAAGACCTGCTGGCCCAGCCTGCTGCCCCGCGCGCTGCGCAGCACCGCCATGCGCCCGATGCGGCATTGCCCTGGGGCCGCAGGCGCATCAGGTGGGGCATGCGGATCGGCCACGTTCAGCATCAGGCGTCCCGTGGCCAGGGCCAGACCGGCCTGGTTGCACACCACCGCATGCACCGCCCGCGCATCCCAGGCGTCCCACTCTTCGGCTTCGTCGATGGCCTGCTCCACGACGAACACGGCGCGGCGCACCGCTGCCGCCATGCCTTGCTGCGTGGCCCAGTCGCCCAGGCTCAGCGCATACGGCGATTGGCCAGCTTCGAAGCCTTCGAGTTGCTGGCGCATCACCGGCGGGATGTGCGCCGGGCGGCCGTCGGCCAACGCGGTGAACACGTACACCGTCATGCCGCTGACCAGCAGCTTGCCCTGCCCCCACATGGCCCAGCTCACGCTGATGGACGAGCGGCCCACTTTGGCGCAGCGGATGCCGATGTCCAGCCAGTCGTCGAGCCGGGCGGGCGCGTGGTAATCCAGTTCGTGGTGGCGCACGAACAGATCGCCCTGCTGGTGCACCAGCGCATCGGGATAAGGCAAGCCCACGGCCCGCCAGTAGTCACCGATGGCCGTGTCCAGGTAGGTCAGGTAGTGGCCATTGAAGACCACTTGCTGGGCATCCACCTCGACCCAGCGCACACGCAGCCGGTGGGTGAAACGAAAATCGCCCCACTGGGGGGCGATCGCGGCCTGAGCCTGGGCGCTCATGGGTGAGCTCGGCCGATCAGCGCAATTCGCGGCGCAGGATCTTGCCCACCG
>JACCDU011042622.1_pt1 | contig 10327 bp, 17 predicted proteins | sample 7446081 | NCBI WGS metagenome assembly JACCDU01 (sample SAMN15323447, study PRJNA562643) | freshwater metagenome | isolation source: river surface water | place: USA:Blue River Watershed | collected 2017-08-17
CGTAAAAGAAGGGCTCGGTAGGACTGAGCCGCAAAGAAAAAAGCTGTCAGGTTTGCACCTGACAGCTTTTTTTAATTTGTGGTGCCGGAGAAAGGAATCGAACCCTCGACCTTCTCATTACAAGTGATAAAAAGTAACTATTCTGAGATGTTGAGTAGTATTGAATCAACACAGGATAAAGTAAAAAATGTACACAAAATCAATCAATTGTGTACAAAATTAATATTATTTATGCTTCTAAGTATTCCTCGACGTTGATATAATTTGCCTACATATTGCCTACATTAAATGAAATGTAGTGAATTGTGTAATCCGGGAGGGTATGTGGGCAAAAAAGATAATTTCACTGCAGAGCGGGTCGCTGGATTTGCTTGCGAAATTGGAAAGCAACAGACCATTTATTGGGATGGAAAGACCCCCGGTCTTGGATTGCGAATTACATCCAAAGGAACAAAGTCTTATATTTTTGAGAGTCGATTACACGGTCAAACGATCAGACTGACTATCGGAAATCCAGCTATTTGGCCTTTAGAGACGCAGTGGAGAAAAGATCCTGATTCTGGCGCTCAATTGGAGCACCGCAGAGGCGCACGTGATGAGGCGCAACGTATAGGAACTTTGATAAGCCAAGGGATTGATCCTAGAGCTCTAAATGCTGAAAGAATAGCAAAGGCAAACGCACAAAAAGCAAATAAAGATCCTGCAATATATGCGTGGGATGCGTATCTAGAGGCTAAATCAAAAAAGTGGAGTGAGAGGTACGTTTCAACACATAAACAGTATTCAAGAAAAGGTGGTGAAAAGATTACGAGGGGTAAACGACCGGGTATGGGCGATAAAAAAGCACCAGGAGCACTCAGAGCTTTGCTTGAGTTACCTTTAAATCAGATTGATCGTGACAAAGTAAAGCTACAGATTCTTCAGATTGCTGAGACAAAGCCAGAGACAGCAAGGATGGCTTTAGCACTATTGAGAGGCTTTCTGAGTTGGGCAGCTGACGTTCCCAAATATCGGGAGCAAATCAACATAGAAGCTTGTTCAAGAATAGGTAAGGAGTTGCCTACATCAAAGTCGCGGGATGATTGTTTACAGCGCGAGCAGTTGAATCTTTGGTTCAGTGCGGTAAACGCATTACCAAATCCAGTTATACGCATTTATTTGCAGTGTCTACTTTTAACTGGAGCTAGACGAAGTGAACTCTCAAACCTGAGGTGGGAGGATGTAGATTTTCAATGGCACACATTAATAATTCGCGACAAGGTTGAAGGAAGTCGAACCATCCCATTAACCCCATACGTAGAAAAGCTGCTTCTCGAATTGCATGAAGTTAATCATAGGGACTCTGTGATTAGCATTCAAAATGGGAGCGAACAAGTCAAAAAAAGGAAGCCATCACAGTGGGTCTTTTTTAGTGACGCATCAAAGGATGGGAAAATCCAAGAGCCACGCCTTGGGCACAATCGAGCTCTAGCATCAGTAGGTTTACCTCCGCTTTCAGTGCACGGCTTACGTAGAAGTTTTGGAACACTAGCAGAGTGGGTTGAGTGTCCTGCAGGTATAGCTGCCCAACTCATGGGGCATAAACCTAGTGCAATCGCTGAGAAACATTACAGAAAACGACCGATTGATTTATTGCGTGTCTGGCATACGAAAATAGAAACGTGGATTTTAGAGCAAGCAAAAATTCATATTGATGCAGGAAAAGATATAAAACTACAGAAATTAAGATAATAAATATTGATAAGTTACTCGATTCTTTTGCTGGGTGGAGATTATGAAAACAAAGATAAAACTCATAGAAACTGCAGAGCAGCGACACTTTAGACTAATCAACGCGGCAATGAGAGGAGATGACTCATTACAAGTTGAATCAGAAATTGCAGTCAATGAAGATTTCGAATGCATAAAATCGTGGTTTAAGCATTATCAAATCGACCAAACTAGAACTATAGAAGTTCAGTTGATGGATCTCTGTATAGCGATGGGGAGAGAGCTTCACTCTCAGAAAAGTCTGTCTGGACGTCCTAAAGTATGGACTAATGAGATCAAGGGGATACTTGTTGTGGAGTTAGAACAAATGATGCTCAAAAATCCCCATTTGAATATCGAGCAAGCAGCAAAAAAATTATCAAAAATAAAACCGTGGAATATATTTATCAAAAGCAACAAAACTTCAGGAGATCCGTCACAAGTAATCAAACAGCATTATTACGACTCAAAGGAGGCGGAGTGTACGCAAAGAGTAAGAGATAAATATGAATCATTACATAAGCTAGGAAATGGAGATCTTTGGGAAAAGACGCTAGTTCTTTTAGAAAAAATGTCGGGAAGAAAATACACCCTAGGTTTAATTACACCTTTATTTGATGACGTACAGGATAAAAAAATATAGGTCTAGTTTTCTTACGAGTAATTTTGTTTTGTCTACAACGGAAATGGACATAACAAAATGGCAATCAACACTTTGGATAGTAATAGTCTCCCTAAAGTCATAAGTACAAGTGAAGCTGCTCAGACAATCAACAGGAGACCTCAAACATTGCGGCGATGGGCGTGCTTAGAGGACGGTCCAATTCGACCTATACGCATAAACGGAAGATTGGCTTGGCGAGTGTCTGACTTGCAAGCTTTGCTGGTAGGAGATGCAAAATGAAATTGAATTTTGCAAGCTCAAACAGTTTAGGGCTGAAAGATACAAAGTTCTCCACTTCATCAAATACTAGACAAAACTCACACTCGTTAACCAATCGATCATGTACTTGTTGGCGAGGTAACTCTAGGGCAGCTATAGCTTGTCAGACCTGTCAGCTTTGGTCGAAAGCTTTGTGCCGCATGGAGGGGAAATGAGCATAAGTGTCATGTCCCAATGCTGGGCACAATCAACGCATGCTGGATCAGAATTATTGCTGTTGCTAGCAATAGCCGACTTTTCTGATGACGCTGGTAGGTCTTATCCTGCAGTAGGAACCCTAGCAGTCAAGTGCCGAATGACGCGTAGGAATGTCCAGTACATACTTAAAGCATTGGTTCAATCAGGTGAGGTATCGATAGAACCAAACAAAGGACCACCCCCAAAATTCCCAAACCTTTATCAAATAAATTTAAGACAATTTGGAGTGAAATCAGTTTCACGGGAGCAGTCTACTGCACGGGTGAAATCTACAGTAGCTAGGTGTGCAATACAGAGTACAAATGGAGTGCAACCCACTTCACCCAAACCATCAGTAACCATCAATAACCATCACACAGTCAATTTTGATCAGTTCTGGAATACGTATCCAAACAAAAGAAAAGGATCGAAAGCTGAGTGCAAGAAACTCTGGAACAAGTCAAACCTTGATCAAGCTTTTGATGAAATCATCTTTCACTTGAAGGCAATGCTCGAATCTCCAGACTGGAAAAAGGATGCTGGAGCTTACATACCTGCACCATTAACCTACCTAAGACAACAAAGATGGGATGGCGCTGAATTAGGCAGAGAGGTGGATGAAAGATTTGAGGGTGCCCTATGACAGGACATGAGCCCATAATCGAAATGCGTATGAACGGATTATCGCCAGATTGCGTTTATGTTCATGTGTTGGATAACACTCCAATTTACTATCCTAGTACGCACCCTTCACTAAGCCTCCAAAACGGCTTCTATGCAGAGATACACATCACCCCAAGGGCTGGGCTAGCCTTGGATTTTAGATGCCTAAAAGGCCTTGTGGTTCATTTGATGGGTAATGATCGAAAGAGAGTAATGCATGTGCTTAGGCTTATTCAGCAAGTTGAACCGTCTAGAGTAATTGCATCATTACCAGATCAGCTCATAGATTCAGCAACCATGGAACTTGATAGGGAGGCCGCGTGAGCAGAGTGATGCCCATTATCAGGAATGACACATTTGATTTTCGTGCATACATGGAAGAATCTGAGCCTCAAGCAAAAGTTCTTCCTGCCGAGACTTGGCGTGACGATTTAATTGATATTGCAAAAAATGGAAATCAGACTTTTGGAGCAATGCTTCCTTGGGTTAAAACACATGACAAAATTCGATTTCGCGGGGGAGAGGTCACGTTGTGGCAAGGTGCGAACGGTCACGGTAAATCCCAATTGCTGGGTATGGCGTGCTTAGGATTTGCATCACAAAATGAGCGTGTATGTATCGCTAGTTTTGAAATGACGCCAAAAGCCACGCTCTACCGAATGATGAAGCAAGCTGCACAAAATGGAAATCCCCCTGCTGAATTTGTCGACCAATTTCTTGAATGGGTCACTGGAAAATTATGGATATACAACCAAATCGGGCAAGCAAGCCCCGAAATGATAGCTGCTGTAATTCGTTACTGTGTACACAAGTTAAACATCAAACACATTGTGATTGACAGCATGATGCGTGTGGTCATGGGTGAAGATGATTACAACCAACAAAAAGACTTTGTTGGCAAACTATGCAACTTGGCACGCGATCATAATGTACACATTCATCTTGTGCATCACATCCGCAAACTAGCTGATGAAAGTCAAGTGCCGGGAAAATTTGATAGTAAAGGCTCTGGTGCGATTACAGATCAAGTTGATCAGGTTTTAACTGTATGGCGTAACAAAAAGAAACAAAGGGATGTTGAGAAATCATTAAGATCTTCTGGAGATGTTTCCAATGACCTAAGAAATGAGCCAGATGCACTTCTCGTTTGCGACAAAAACAGACACGGTGAATGGGAAGGTCGTATCACACTCTGGTACCACCCCCAAAGTCTTCAATATGCATCAGATAGCAGAGGAATGCCGATTGATCTTATGAAGAACCAACAAAATAAAGGATAACTATGGCTGGTGCACCTATCGGAAATAAAAATGCAATTAAGAACAAATTATGGGCAGAAACTTTACGCCGAGCAATTGCTCAAGATAGCGGAGATCGAGTTAGGAAGGCTGCTGAAAAGCTCTTGGATAGTGCCGCACGAGGCGAGCAGTGGGCTATTAAGGAACTAGCAGATAGGTTAGATGGTAAATCTGCGCAGTCGACAACATTAGATTTCGCAGGAGAAAGCCAAGTAACACGAATGGTGGTGAGTTGGGCGCGCCCCCAATCTGGGGTGGAGACTACTTTAGACATTTAGGTAAACGGTTATACCTTTCAATATTTTCAAATAGTTACTTATTGAGTTAAAAAGAATTGATCCCGAAAATGTAATTTTGGATCTCTAGTGCACATTAGGCTCTGGTACTCACTGGTGCGAAAGTAAAGGAAGAAGCTGAAATATGAAAGAGAAATTACGACCTACTGATCAGTTGCTTCATGCAGAATTAGATGAAATTAACGATTACTTTAGCCATCTTGGTGGATCAGGGCAGTATGCAGGGTTTTACAATTGGCATGTTCCTGCCCTTCTTTTGCTAATCATCACAGGAACAGATCCATCTGACGAAAATTTTTACGAAACAGAAGATTCTTTGGTGATATCTCCCCGTATGTGGAGAGAAACAGACGGTCTTCCTAAAAAATTAGCTACCAAACTCAAAGGCGTTAATTTTCCGCCACAGGAGATTAATTCTTTCATTGCAACAACAACGAAAAAAATTGCTGATTTTTCTGAAATTAGAGAGTTGTTTGGTTGGGCAAAATTTTTATGTTGTATCGAATCTAAATTAACGTAACAAAGATAGTTAAGACGAAAGCTTAAAGTGTAGTAGTTTCGACTTGATCTGACAGCCCCTATAGCGGCTATTAAATGTCCGAGCTGTTTTGGTTAAAATTAGTGCTTTATGTTCCTCTCGCTCCCAAAAAAACAAAGAAACATAAACGCATTACCGAATATTGGTGGGACTAAAATTATTAGGCTGCAATTCTTTTGTTGTGTAGCATCGAATGCCACCAGTTCCAACGGGCGTATACCTGACTATTGTGTTGTCTTTAATATAAAAAATATTGTTGCAGGCGGCAAAATTACTTACGCAACTTGAAAATGAGTTGTAAGCTGCAAAGCTTACAAATTGGCCATAAATGGCTCCGCCATTAGAGCATTGAGAAATGTTTCTGCCGTTAACGTAATTCCAGATCTGTGTTCCATCTGATGTTCTGGTTTTAACAACAGGGACAGTGAGAAATACTGGATGAACCTCAAGGGCTGACACTGGCTGACCCACCCAAGAGTCTAAGTCCTCTTGCCTCACTGTTGCACACCCAGCCAGGAAAACTAAAACTAAGGCCGCAAATATCGATTTCATTGTGAATCCTTACTATTTAGCTAAATGTCTTTTTCCTGACTTTAGGTTAAAAATGCCTGCTTCACAAAGCGGGATGCTCATTCCGCCACACCCAACGAAAGAATGTCTTAGCTTTGGGTAATCCCCGCGCTAGCGGCACTGTTACCATCCGCTATCGTAAACCTGATAATGTTCATATTGGCTAGCAGATTAAAAGAGCCTTTGTCGTTCCACCGCATAATTAGCTTTGTACTTCTTGCCTTCAACCATAAAACAAGAAAGAGTGCATCATGAAACGACTCACCCTTGCCGTCGCAGGCTTAATCTCAGCATTACTACTTGCCGGCTGCCTTAGCATGTCCACGGTAGAGATCGGAATGGACGAAAAAGATTGGCTAAGAAGTACCTTGATAGCCGATCCTATTTATCGAGATGGCCAAGTTACCGCATATCGGTCTGGCGGCGTGTACTACTACTTTCTCAATAAAAAACTTGTCAGAGTTGATCAAGGTGTCGTGCCCGCGCAAACCATACGGCTAGAGATTCGCTAAAGTATCTAGCGGCTTGTCAGCTACGATAAAGTCCGCGAATGAAAAGGATAAAGAGCATGAAGGCAACTATCAAATCAGGGATTTTTATTGCAACTTTTTTAGTTCTGGCTAATGCCGCCACAGCGCAAAGCCAGAACATCAAATTCTGTTCAGACATTGAAAAAGCCGCAACGTCCACAATGAAAATGCGGCAAGTCGGCATTCCGCTTGGCGAGGCAATCGAAATGGCTAGAAAGGGCGAAGATACAAATAAAGCTGCGAGTGATTACTTGGTTAATTTGACCATCAGAGCGTACAAAACACACAAGTTTGCTTCTCCTGACAACCAGCAAAATGCGATTACAGAGTTTGCCAATAAAGAAATGCTGAATTGCTTGCAAACTAAAAAATGATTTAGGCTTAGGGTAAAGCTCGGTGTGCGTTTAAACGGGGTTAATGAATGAAAGATAATACAAGGCGGCTGACTTTAGGGGCGTTTTTCATATCCACGCTTGTTTGCGGCACTGCCTTTGCACAAGGCAAAGCCCCTGTGCCCACCAAGCTGTTTGGCATCGAGTTGGGGGCCATTCTCGAGGCCGACGCTACAGGGAATATTCCCCCCGCACAGATACCCGCTAAGGCATTCCGCGGTCTGGATAGTGGTTGGAGTAACGGGGCGCATTACTACTTCGAGCCGATCACGGTCAACCTATCCCTGCCATACCGAGAAGAGAAGAAAAGGCCGGACGATCAATTCTACAAAACGTCCTACCGGCTTTATCTGTTGCCAATAGCGCCAACGGGTGCTACAACAATCGAGCAGTTTGGTAAGTTGATGACGAAGTTGGAAGTGCTGGCCATCAATTGGGAGGAAGTTGACGTCAAGCGAGATGGCTATCCAAAAGATAGCAAAGAAGAAAATGCAGCTCGGGTCGATGATTATTATTGGGCTACGAACCTTTGCAAAACCTTCACGGCCGAGCTCGCAGTCAAGCCTGAAATTTCAGACTTTTCAAATCGGGACAACTACACCTGCCGGTTTACACAGGACGAACGCTCACTCGAAGTTAGCAGCTCGTATCGCAAAAGTTTGCGTTTGGTTTTGCGGCGCGATCTGTCAGACGAGAAGCACAAGGCGCTTGACACGGTTGTGCGCCAACTGCAGGCTCGGGATCTCCTTAAATAATCCGAGCTGTCGGGCGATCCGTTTTTGGGTACAAACTCGGCTGTGCTCCCCCGACACCACATAACTGTCATATCAAATCGAAACTACTACACTTAAAGTCTTTTATTCCCAGGCATGGCAAAGACGCAAACATTCATTCTTCTGGAGCAATTCAATTCTGTAAGAGTTGCGATAATCGTCCTTTGAGGTCTTTAGCAGCATAGTTAACTCATTAAGAAGATGAATCGTAAATCCAGTACATCGTGCTTCGAATCGATATCGATCTAATGCACTTGCCGCTACAAAGCCTAACTTTTGAAGTTGCATCGGCTCAGACAGTGACGGATAAAGCAGTGCTGATATAAGCAGCCACGTTGGGAGCGAAGTGAACCAACTCATAGAATAAAAAAAATGATTCACAACGCTTAAAACTAAAGCTGAAACAAAAAATCCTAAAAATAAATTATTAGCAAATTTTAGAGCTACCCGGTGTTTCTCTGTCACTTCTTCAAGATCATTTTCAGCATTTGATATAGCTTCAATAGTTGCACTAAGAATTCTATAAAGTCGAAAAAACTCAATTCTTTTCGTTAAATCAAGCCCATCAATTTTGCTGTCTAAGGCATTTAATTCAGCAATCAGTTTTTCACTTTCGAAATCAGCCTCAGCGTTGTTCACAATTCAGTCTCACTTTATCAGATCAAATTTTACTGTTGAGCACAGACCTGTCATGACCGAACTTTTGTGGATCGGTAAATTATCCCCACCTTTGCTTTGCAACATGTCAAACCTATACTTCCCCTCCCCATCTTTCCAGAAGGTATAAAGTTCAATTACGTTGTCTGGGTAAATATGTAAGAAAGTTGCATCATCAACGCCCTTACGTAGCAAAACTATTTCGCTCCCGTCCTCTCGAAATGAAATAATTTTTTTTCTAATATCGACTATCAATATATCGTACTTACCATCTGATAATTTTTTAAGCGTGGTGATACCGCCTGTAATTTTTTCTTCTGACCAGCCAGATTCGCTTTTCGACATCAGTCCGCCTTGATGGTGATGGAAATATCCGTATCCTTTAGGGTCTTTGCAAGATGTAATTTCTTGTGCGTTGACACTAATTGACAGGCCAATCAATATAAGAATTATGATTCGATTCATTTTCTATATTTACCTTTTTCGCACCAAAATTTGGTTTTAACCCCATCCTGTTTTTGAAATAGCTCTGCAGCAATTCGGCAATTTCCATGGTTGTAATCATGTCCATCCGATGAGTCGAATGTTGCAACATGAAGACGCATGTTTTCATTGGTTACAGAATTTCGGTAGAGCGTGTAAGAGCTTTGAAATGAGTCACAGCCTGCTATCACAAGGAGTGTCATTAATATCCAAGCCTTACGAGAGCATTCTTTCCGAGTTTGGTGCGCCATACGTGATTTCCAATTTTTGGCTTAGCGAGTTTTCCATTGTTTGTGTATGAATGGAATGCCCTCTTCTTTGCCAACTAAAGAAACTGTAAAGGGCTCATTTCCTTGTTGTATCCAATCACACGGTAATGTTGGTCCCAAAAGTTGATCAACTTCACAAAAATCTAACCAAATTTCTTTTCCATCACGCATCGCTATACCCACGAATCCCAAAGACTCCCAGCGTGAAATGATGAGACTCATATCGCCAGATGACATTGCCCCGTCTTTAAATAGGAACTCGTCGTAGCAATAGCGCGGTGGCATAGGTTCACCATGGTCTTTGATGCATTGCTCTAGACCGCCAGGATATTTTTTCTTTATGGTTTCGATTGGAATAACAAAGTTAATGAACTGAATTGGTAGGGGCATTATTTGTCCGTTATTAGATGAATTATTTTTTTGTTTCAGTTTCAAATCGCTAATTCATCATTTAACTTCATGACACATTCAATAGCATTGAGTTACAAGATTCTGTCCAACATAGCGTTGCACACAAGTATTTGAAGGAATCGTGTAAGGTCTACCTTGTTGAAGCATGACTGCACCGGCGTTGAATAGACTGCTTCTTGCATAAGCGTCTGCGTTCACTACAGCATTTACGTATGCAGGATCGACACAGGCCGTTTCACCACGACGTATGAGCTCGTTACGTATTACTGGGGAGAGATAGTTTTCTTGCCCCCAGTTCGTATATGTCCTGCAAAGTGATTGTGTGCTTATCCGAGCGGCTTGCTCCGGTGTGTAAGCGCAAGCGGTTAGTAATGGCACCAATAGTGAAAGCAGGGTAAGCCTAAAGCTACGGCTATTTTTCAAGTGCAAGTAGGACATAAGGCACTCCCTGCAAGATTTGTTTTTGTGTAAACGTTTGAAGAATTAAAGAATTAAAGAATTAAAGAATTAAAGAATTAAAGAATTAAAGAATTAAAGAATTAAAGAATTAAAGAATTAAAGAATTAAAGAATTAAAGA
>JACCDU010856063.1_pt1 | contig 10326 bp, 11 predicted proteins | sample 7446081 | NCBI WGS metagenome assembly JACCDU01 (sample SAMN15323447, study PRJNA562643) | freshwater metagenome | isolation source: river surface water | place: USA:Blue River Watershed | collected 2017-08-17
ATCGGCGAGAGCTTTCTTTCAAACGCAGTTATCGAAGACGTTGTCTCGGTGACCGTCGAAGACAACTAAGGCCGGCCATGAAGATCGGTGTAGTTACTTTTCCGGGCACCTTGGATGACCGCGACGCGCAGCGCGCTGTTCGAATTGCCGGTGCAACCGCAGTGCCGCTATGGCACGCAGACGCAAACCTGCACAAGGTTGATGCAGTAGTTCTTCCGGGTGGCTTTTCATACGGCGACTACCTTCGCTGTGGCGCAATCGCCGCCCAGGCACCAGTAACCGAAGCAATCGTTAAGGCTGCCAACGGCGGCCTGCCAGTGCTAGGCATTTGCAACGGTTTTCAGGTTCTAGTCGAATCACACCTCTTGCCTGGTGGCCTGATTCGCAACGAGGCGCAGCACTTTATTTGCCGCGACCAAAAGCTTCGGGTTGAGAACATCAACACCCCTTGGACCAACCAGTTCGAGCTGAACCAAGAGATCACCATTCCGCTAAAGAACGGTGAGGGCGGCTACATTGCCACCGACGAAACCCTAAAGCGCCTCGAGGGCGAGGGTCTAGTTGCGTTCCGTTACCTCGACGGCAACCCAAACGGTTCAATGAACGACATCGCTGGTTTGCGCAACGAGCGCGGCAACGTGGTTGGCCTAATGCCTCACCCAGAGCACGCGGTTGAGCCGGGCTTTGGCCCAGACACCGCAGTGGCAATGCGCTCTGGCATCGACGGCCTCAAGTTCTTTACCTCTGTTATCAACGCACTAGTTAACGCATAAGGCACACACCCATGGCACTTTTCAAAAAGAAGAAGACCGATTTCGTTCCATCTGGCGTTGACACCACCGCAAACGCTGCGATTACCCCCGACAAAGACCAGCCGTATGCCCTGCTTGGCCTGAAAGACGATGAGTATGCCCGCATTCGCGAGATTTTGGGCCGCCGCCCAACCTCAAGCGAGCTAGCCATGTATTCGGTGATGTGGTCTGAGCACTGCTCATACAAGTCATCAAAGATTTATTTGCGCCAGTTCGGTGAAAAAGTCACCGAAGAAATGAAGAAGCACCTAATGGTTGGCATGGGCGAAAACGCCGGCGTGGTTGACATTGGTGAGGGTTGGGCGGTGACCTTTAAGGTCGAGAGCCACAACCACCCTTCATATATTGAGCCTTTTCAGGGTGCAGCAACCGGTGTTGGCGGCATTGTTCGCGACATTCTCACCATGGGTGCCCGCCCAATTGCCGTGATGGACCAGCTGCGTTTTGGCGCACCTGAAAACCCAGACACCGCTCGCGTTGTGCACGGTGTGGTTGACGGCATTAGCTTCTATGGCAACTGCCTAGGCCTGCCAAACATTGGTGGCGAAACCGTTTTCGACAAGGTTTATCAGGGCAACCCACTGGTCAACGCACTAAGCGTTGGCGCACTGCGCCACGAAGACCTAAAGCTTGCCAAGGCTTCAAACCCTGGCGACCTAGTTATTTTGTTCGGTGCTCGCACCGGCGCCGACGGCATCGGTGGTGTTTCGGTGCTTGCATCTGAAACCTTCGATTCAACCGGCCCAAGCCGCCGCCCAGCAGTTCAGGTTGGCGACCCATTTGCCGAGAAGGTTCTCATTGAGTGCTGCCTCGAGCTCTACCACGCACAGGTTGTTGCCGGCATTCAAGACCTAGGTGGCGCGGGCATTAGCTGTGCAACCAGCGAGCTTGCTTCAAACGGTGGCGCCGGTATGCGCGTTCAGCTTCAGCACGTTCTAAAGCGCGACGAGTCTTTGACCCCAGAAGAAATTCTGATGTCAGAATCGCAAGAGCGCATGATGGGCATTGTGCCAAAGAAGCACCTCAAGGCTTTCGAGGCAATCGTGAACAAGTGGGAGGTTGAGTATGCGGTCATCGGTGAGGTAATCAACGAAGACCGTCTTTACATCAACTGGGGCGAAGAAGAGATCGTCAACGTTCCACCTCGCACCGTGGCTCACGACGGCCCAGTTTATGAGCGCCCAGTTGCCTACCCGGCATACCAGGATGCCCTCAACGCCAACAACGTTCACGTTGCAGCAAACGGCAATGGCCTTCACCGCCAAAACGACAACTCATCTGAGCTTGCCGCGCAGGTTGTGCAGATTATTTCTAGCCCAAACCAGGCCGATAAGGGTTGGATCACCGACCAATATGACCGCTATGTTGGTGGCAACACCGCGCTGGCTCAGCCTGACGACTCGGGCATGGTTCGCGTTAGCGAAGAGACCGGTCTTGGCATTGCAATTGCCACCGACGCCAATGGTCGCTACTGCCAGCTCGACCCATACCAGGGTGCAAAGCTTGCTCTTGCCGAGGCCTACCGCAACGTGGCTGTTTCGGGTGCGAGCCCAATGGCCGTGACCAACTGCCTAAACTTTGGTTCGCCAGAGAACCCAGAGGTCATGTGGCAGTTCAAGCAGGCAACTGCTGGCCTTGCCGATGGCTGCCTTGAGCTTGGCATCCCGGTGACCGGCGGAAACGTTTCGTTCTATAACCAAACCGGCGATGTTGCCATTCACCCAACCCCTGTTGTTGGTGTGCTTGGTGTTATCGACGATGTGGCTCGCCGCATTCCATCGGGCTGGCAAGACGAGGGTCACAACATCTACCTTCTTGGTGTTACCAAAGATGAACTTGATGGCTCGGTTTGGTCTGAGGTAATTCACGGTCACCTGGGTGGCCGCCCACCGGTGGTTGACCTTGCCTTCGAGAAGCAGCTTGCCGAGGCAATTGGTGCAGCTAGCGAACAGGGTCTTTTGGCTTCGGCTCACGACCTATCAGAGGCCGGTTTGGCTCAGGCTGTTGCCGAGTGCACACTGCGCTTTGGCATGGGTGCCCGCATTTGGCTTGACGAGATTTGTGAGCGCGATGGCGTTGACCGCACCGCTGCTCTTTTCAGCGAGTCAACCGGTCGCGTGCTTGTTTCGGTTGGTCGCGAAGACGACGTCAAGTTTGTTGGCCTCTGCGAGGCTCGCGGCATTCCGGTGCTGCGCATCGGCGTTACCGACAACTCTGGCCACCTTGAAATTCAGGATGTAGCCAGCTGGAACTTGGCCGACCTGGGTGCTGCGCACAAGGGCACTTTGGCTGAGTTGTTTGGCTAGCGAACTAGGCGAAGCAGATGTTTGTGTCCTCGAGTAAATTTACCCATTGACCGGGGCTAAGATTACTAAGCGTTTTAGCAAATCCCTCGACTCCTGGGAACATTGTCGCTTGGGAAATTCCGTAGTTTCTTCTTAGGAGGGCCCGAATTTCGCTTTTGGCCTTCGGCGAGATTTTGATTATGTAGGCGCTGGCCTCTTGCCAATCCGTGCCTAGAGCACGCCCATGTTCCTGGAACCGAACATGTAGACCCAACGCCTGCTGGACTTCTTCGGGCCGCCAGAACGTTTGTGCTTTTGTTCTGGAAAATGGCACTTTTGGATACTTATCAATCCCGTGGTCATCAAGAGAAACCGAGTGGCCGAAAATGAAACCTGCATTTTGAGCGAATATTCGAATATGCGAGTCGAATGGCGGGAACCAATGCATGAACGCATTTTCATCGGTGAGCGTATTGCTTCTGTCTGCGTAGGATTTGTTAAATGGCCAATTACTACCTGCCGAATTGGGGAACGTGTATCCACCGTTCGGGTCGACGCCAAAAGCAAAAAGGCGCCCAGCGCGCTCGCTAGGGATGTCATCACTGTCATCGTGACAAGCAAACCAAGCAGCGACTAGCGCGTTGCTCGTCACATCTAAAAACCTAGTCGGCGCCCCCAAGTGCTGAAGCTTTGCCATTAACTTTGGAACGTCCGCCTCATCCAACCTCCAAGGGAGTGAACTAGCAATAGTCACCATTTGTTCCGCATGACTTACTTGAGCTTCGTCTGCGTAAGTAGTCTTCTCACCCTTCTTCGTAGCAAGTTGCCGGTGCAGGTTGCTCACAAGTGAGTAGCTGGCGTCCTCCAAACCTCGCCAAAGAAATCTTCTGTCTGGATTCAGGAGCGAAATTTTGTTGACTGCGTGGGTAAGTTGCTTCCAGGTCTTTACCTCTACCTCCCAGGGTTCGTACCAGCCTTCAGGAACTTGCAAGGTCGCGTTCGTTACCACTTGTCTCCCCTTTTATGTCACCCACTATTTTCGATCAGGTGCCGGCTATAAACTTAGCAAGAGGGGTGAAAATGAAAATTCAGGTTTTTTCTCACAGGCATGCTCAGCAGATTCTAGAAAACACTCCAGAGTATCTTGGCCTTTATTCGGACGTCCTAGAAGCGATTGAAAATGTGACCGAGCAGAGGTTAATGACGCATTTCCAAGAGAACTACGAATGGCCGGGAAAAGCGAAGAAGAGTATTTCTGAGTCAATAAACCAACTTCTTAAGGTTGAGCTAATCGCCGCGGGGTGGCGGCCCGAAGCCCGGATATTCCGCGATGCTGATTTTGGCGATGGGAAGTGGCGCTTGGATTTTGCAAAGGCTGCTCCCATTCCCGAATCCGATTCGAGGAATTACAGCGGAATAAAGGAAACCGGCGTTTCTATTGAAGTAGGTTTCAACCACTCGGGCTCAATCGCCTGGAACCTTTTAAAGCCAGTTCTTGCAAGTGAACTAAACCATGTTGAAAAAGACATTCAAACTTCTGTTGGGATAGTAATAACCGCTACACGAGAATTACAGCAAGCTGGTGGGTTCGATAACGCAATTGGGGTTTTTGAAGACTACGTAAGCCATTTAGTACCACTAAGTGACGTACTTACTGTTCCAATTCTTGTCATCGGCCTGAATGCACCTGAGACTTTCTTCATAAGTCACACAAAGAAGGGCAATACTACCTTTGGCCACGTGGAATTAACTTAATCTCCTCAGCCAGCACTTTGCCAACCTTTTCAATCAAACCGACAACCAGGGCATTCCCCATGAAAAAGGCTCGCCTAACATCGCTAATCGAGTTTCCGTCTGCACCTTTAGCTGTCCAGTTGTCCGGGAATCCATTAAGACGTTCAAGCTCTATGGGCGTCAATCTACGATACCCACTTTGCGCTTGAATAATGTGTTTGAAACGAGAAGGCGATGTTCCACCTTCACCCGTAAGGATTGTGCGACTGGGATTTGTCAGCGAATCGGGAAAGGCCATTTTTCCCTCGGAGTAGTTGTACGAAGCACCGCTGGCTTTATGCACTCTTTCGATGGTCTTAGCGCCCTTCAAGAATTCCCACTCGGAAATTCTCTGCGCGTCGACAAAATATTCTTTAGCGATGTGCGATTCAGGTTGAAGAATGTCTCCCAAAGTCTTTTTTGCTCCGTGGAAGTTTGCAACTGTCTTATAGGTGTATGCCTTATTCCCCCAGAAAACTCCTGAATTTAGAAATGGGGACTTTCCTGAGCCAGTATTAAAATCTCTCGAAATCACATCTGCCTCCTGCGATAGGTCCACTAAGCTCTCAGCTTCGGTATCGAGTGAGACCGGCAAGGCCTTGGCAAGAATGCCATCCTGGGTAACAAACTTTCGAGGGTCAGCCGGAGTCGATGATGTTTTTTTTGCAACTATAAAGACTCTGATCCTTCTCTGTGGGAAACCATAGTCAGAGGCGGTAACGACGCGCCATTCAATGACATATCCTTCGGCACCTAATGTCTTTAACATGATGGCGAAATCCCGCCCTCTTTGAGTTGAAGGGGACTTTAGCAGTCGATCGACATTTTCAAGAAAAATGAACGACGGTTTCTTCTCCTTAACTAGGCGAAGAATCTCCCACCAAAGCACGCCTTTTTTTCCTTCTAGGCCCTTTGAGGAATTTAGTGACTTCGCTACAGAGTAGTCCTGACATGGGAACCCGCCAACCAATAGGTCGATGTCGGGAATGCCAGAAACATTGGCAACGTCGATGTTGCTGTGGCCCTCAGAACCGAATTTCGCTACGTACACATCCGACGCATGTTGAGTCTTTGTGGAAGGCTCCCACTGGTTGGAAAATATGGTCCTCCAGCCCGCAGCAGCGAGACCCAAACGAAATCCTCCAACACCAGCAAAAAGCTCCGCGACTGTACCAACAGGATTTACAGGCTCAAGTTGATCGGACAAATTTTCGGTCATTTCACACTCCTTGGAAGATCTTAGGTCAATCCACTGACATTTTTGGGATCCACGCCGGTTGCGTCCAAGGATGTTCGGCTTGATTTACTATTTTCAGCCTGAAAGGTAATCAGACTGCTATTTCGTCAGAGCTTGCCTGCGAGCGCCGCAAGGTTGTCTGCGATGCCATTCACCTTGTTGATTGCATCCTTAAGGCTGCCCAGGCTTGCATCACCGCCAACGTATGCCGATGTCTTGTCGCTGAGAGCATCGATAGCCGCGGCCAATTTGACCATTTGCGCTGGCCAAGTTTTTGAAATCTTGGTTGGCACATCGGTCAAGGCTTCTAGTTGACCCTGGTTAAAGCTAACTTCGAGAACATTGCCAAGCAGTCGGAACAGCGACCCTTCTTCGGCACGCTTGCGCAGGTCGGTCAAGTCCTTTTTAAGGTCATCAATGTTGTTTGTCGCACTGCTCTTGAAGTTGGCTATGTTGAAGTCTGAATCAACATTCACCGTTTCCTCCGGTGATGGGCTCACTTCAGCCTGGGATTCTTCAACCGAAGGAGTCTCAGTCGGAGTCGGCGTGGCAGTAACTGTGACGGTTTCTTGAGGCTCTGGGGTTGCAGAGTCATCTTTATTAGCAGCATTCGCGATGCTGCTAATTAGAACAATCACGGCAAGGACAATGAACCAAGGTCGCTTGTAGAAAGGCTTCTTAGCCTCTGGTGTCTGCGCTTTGGTGTTTTCGACGGGTGTTGGATCGGTCATGTGGTCCGCCGGTTATGGCTTCTTGAAGTAGTAGATGCTTGAACTAAAGATTGTGGTTTTGATGGTGATGCTGCCAAGAGCCACGCTCTTTGGAAGATTTACGAAAAGAGCTCCATCAATTGAACCGCCGGGGATGAGATCGGCCGACTGAATTATTTCGTCGGTAGATGGCTGGAAAATACCATTCCAATAAATTCGACCGTTCGACAAAATTCCAACGTCACCCATAACTGGGCTGTCTGTAGTCTTTCCTCGGTTCACAACAGTGACGCCGATGCGCACCCAACGCTTGTCTGATGTTGGGTCAACAATGCTGTTGAAGTCATCATCGGTGGTGCAACCGCTGTTGAACATGTTTGCTTCGCAAACAGCAACAGAATCGTTGTCGGTAATGTCTGTGACTGTGATTTCCCATGTGCCAGCCTTGAATGGCTGTCCAGCAGGCACTGGGTTTGCCAGGGTGCCGAAAACCTTCGGCTGGGCAACCCATACCTTCTTACCTGACTTGGCTGTGCACTTCAGCGTTACGCCGTTTACAACGGCTGTCTTGTTTACTGTTGGGCAGGCAGCGCCTGCTTTGGTGGCAGCGAAGGCTGGGCCTGCAACCACAAGTGAAAGTGCAGTTAGAACTGCGGCAAGTTTGATTCTCATCTTTCCCCCAAAAGTTTGATGTCTCAAGTCTAGAGCGCCGACTATATGCCTATTGTCACAGTTGCAAAACAACTGCTTTTCAAAGAAAGCCCCCTTGTTTGGTCGGCTCTATTATTTAGTCACCTGAGAGATAGGGGATTTCTCGGCTTGCCTAAGGGCAGAACATCCCTGCAGATTCACTATTGAAAGTAGGAACCATGTTTAGAGGACGCAGCAAATCACTTTTTGTTGGAACTGTCATTGCACTTATTTACACGATCTACATCATCGGCTACATGGCCAGCACCGGCGACGCAGTATCGAGTGACGACAGCGCAGAGGCCGTTGGCACCGGTCTTGCAATGCTTTTGATCTTGCCTCACGTGACACTCACCGTTGTTGGAACTTTGTTTGGCGTGATTGCATTCTTCAGCAAGAAGGCTGGCTTTGCTCTCACCGCTGGAATCATTTGGGCCGTTGCTGCAGCAACATTCATTCTTTACGCAGCTTTCTTGATTCCAAGCATTGTGCTTGGTTTCGTTGGCTACACAGCACAGAAGAAGTTGAACGCAGCTGGCTAAATCTAGCCCAAACGAAAACCCCAGACGTTATGAAAACGTCTGGGGTTTTCTGTTGCCTCCCCCGAGGCAACTCACCGCTAGCGATGGGGTCAAGAAAGGTGTAACTGACCCAAGTCAAAACTTACGTCAGGGGTCTGACACTTATTGTCGTAGGTCCCTCATACCTTGATGCCATGAACGAAATGTTGATTCGAGTGGGCAAGAACCTGCTAATCGCCACCGGCCTCTTTCTTGGTGCGATTGTTTACATCTGTGTGGGCCTCATGGTTTTCACACTCAAAGGCGTCGGAGCACGCAAGTGAGCGGCGGCTGCTTGGGGGCGTTGTTTGGAATTGGTTGGAAGCCGGATCAATCGGTTAGGCAAGACAATCGCGAAGACTCGATAGCGGATCTAGGTGAGAGCGACATGAGCGAGGGTGACATTCACTCTGGCCCAGGTGGTTATGAAGGCATGGGCTATTCGGGTGGCTATGCGGCCGACTATTTTGGTGGCGATGAGGGCGAAGAGCACTAGTGTTTCGCTTCTGGTTTCGTGTTGCCTATTTAATGGTGCTCGCGGGTGCCTGCGGGTTGGCATACATCAACAGTTCTGGATTCAAAAATGAATACCTTGTTGGACAATACGCGATGGAACCAATCGGCGAAGCAGGCTTTAGCTATGCGTGGGTGAATGAAGAAGCCACCCCCGGGCTGGAGTGCCGAAGATTTGAAGCCTGCAGCTTCATTGACATTCAGCGAGCAGCTAGTTGCACAAGTGAAATCGAAGTTGTTGTTTCATATCTCGATGCGACCGACACCGAACTCTTTAGAGAGACAAGCAAAGTTGGCGGCGCCGAAAAAGTTGATCTAAAAAATGTCGAAATCGGAACCAACAAAGCACAACGCTTTGAATGGTTCGTGATTGAAGACATCTATTGCCATGGTGAACCTGCCTCTGGTTCGGCAACTCTTTAACCCTTTGGCGCACCCAACACTGCTCGTGAATCTTCAAACATCAAATAGAAGTCACTTAGGGCAACTCCCGTTGCTGCCTTGAAGGCATCCTTGAATGATTTGCCAGTGCCAATTTGCGCATAAACATTCACAAACTTGGCCATGCCAACGTTGGCCACCAAGAACTCGGTTGCGATTGCACCGATTCCATATGGGTCCATGCTGCCATCGTTCAGAGTCACTTCTTCAAGCTTTAGCTTCACGGTGCCTGGGTGCTTGGTGCGGTCAAGCATCCAGTTGCGGGCATCCGTGTATTTGTTGAAGCCCAACTGATTTGAACCCTGGGTGCCAACAAACACTGCTGGGCCCTCCCAGAACCACTGCGGTGTTCCACACGGAACACAACTGCCAACCGCGCGCTCTTGCACCGAGTGAAAGAACTCGTGAGCCGGGGTTTGCTTCATGCCAACGTTGTCATTGGCAATCAGGTTTTCTCTTTCGATAAAGGCAAGGTTCCACACACCGGTGTCGCTGCCGCCTCGGGCAGGTGCACCCTCAAAAGAGCCCGCGCGATCATCGGCTGCACGCTGACCATAAACCTTGGCAAACTCAACCTTTAGCCACTCAACATCTTTGGCCACAAAGCCCGTGTAAGGTCCGGTGAGCTTGGGGTATTCAAAGGTGGTGGCAATCAGGGTCACGCCCTGTTTGATCCAGTCGATCCAATACTGAGGGGTGCCAGCCTGGGCAACCACGTTCACGGTGGCGTCTTGGCGCTTGTTTGCCGTGTATTCAGCAAACGACTTGGTTGCCGCATCGGCGATGGCTGCCGAACTGGTTGGCTTTGCCCAACCACTTGCCTTGTATGCCGCCTCAGCGGTGTTGTTGATTGGGTCGGCTGTTGGGCTTGGGCTTGGAGTTGGGGTCGACGGGTTTGGCTCACCCGATGCTATTGGCTTCGGAGCCGGGGCTGGCTTGGCAATCGTGACAACGCCCTTGTTCCAAACCAGCTTTTTGCCCGATTTCACACAGGTGAACTTGGTTGATTTTGTGCCGGCTTTGACTACCTGGGTGATGCCTGCCTTGGAACAAGTGGCACCAGCCTTAGGTGCGGCAGCCTGAGCCGGGGCCGTGAAGCCCGCAACCAGAAGCGAGCCGATTACTGCCGTTACTAATAGTTTGCGCACTTGAACCCCTCTTCAATCCTGATTAGAGACTAGTGCCTACATACATTCAAAAAACATGCTCAACGCCTTCTGCGTGTTCGAGTAGCAAATTGTTCGAGAGCAAACAATACTTCTCTAGCTTGCCAGATGCGGTTTCGTCTTGTTTGCCCAATTTGGG
>JACCDU010912356.1_pt1 | contig 10321 bp, 11 predicted proteins | sample 7446081 | NCBI WGS metagenome assembly JACCDU01 (sample SAMN15323447, study PRJNA562643) | freshwater metagenome | isolation source: river surface water | place: USA:Blue River Watershed | collected 2017-08-17
CACCACCGCCCGCGAGCTGGTGGTCCCCTGGTCAATTGAAAGGATGTAATCCATGTCCGCAAGGCTAGCGCAAAGTGATCGGCACAAACAGCGACAATTCCCGCATCGCGCTTTTTGAACAGACACCCCCGAGACACCTCACCATGAGCTCCCCTTCACAACACATCGCATTCATCGGCGGCGGCAACATGGCCAGCGCCATCATCGGCGGTCTGATCCGCCAAGGCATGAGCGCCTCGCAGATCACCGTGGTCGAGCCTTTTGCCGAAACAGCGGCCAAACTGCACAAGGACTTTGGCATCACTGCCCTGCCTGTCGCAGGCCCAGAGCTGGCACAGGCCGACCTGGTGGTCTGGGCGGTCAAGCCTCAGATGTTCAGCGAAGCCGCAGCGCCCGTCATGCCACACACCCGCACGGCACTGCACCTGTCGGTGGCCGCAGGCATCCGCACCGACAGCATCTGCCGCTGGGTCGACACCGAACGCGTCGTGCGCTGCATGCCCAACACACCGGCCCTGGTGGGCCAGGGCATCACCGGCCTGTTCCCCTGCTCGTCGGTCACATCGGCTGACAAAACGCTGGTCGAACAGGTCATTGGCACCACCGGGCAATACCTCTGGGTTGGGCAGGAATCACAACTGGACGCGGTGACCGCACTCTCGGGCTCGGGCCCAGCCTATGTGTTCTATTTCCTCGAAGCCATGACCGAAGCGGGTGTGGGCATGGGCCTGAGCGCCAAGCAGGCTTACCAGCTCGCGGTGGCCACTTTCTCGGGAGCCTCATCTTTGGCTGCGGCATCCACGGAATCACCCGAAGTGCTGCGCCAGCGCGTGACCTCCAAAGGCGGCACCACCTATGCCGCCATCACCGCCATGGAGGCCGCTGGCATCAAGCCCGCTTTCGTGAAAGCCATGCAAGCGGCCGAAGTGCGTGCCCGCGAACTGGGCGACGAATTCGGCAAAGTCTGAGCAGCGCCCCCCCGTAGGTCGGTGGCTTCAGCCCGGACATTGCTGCCTACGGCACAGCGCGGCATGTCGGGGCTGAAGCCACCGACCTACACGGACGAAGGCATGTCGGGGATGAAGCCGCCGACCTACGCTGACAAAGTGGGCACGGCGTCAGCCGTAAGACAAGACCACCCCCACGAACACGCTGAAGCCTAGCCAGTGGTTCAGCCGGAAAGCCTTGAAGCAGCCTTCGCGGCTGCGCTGACGGATCAGGCTGTAGTGCCAGACCACCTGGCCTGCCGAGACCGCAAAAGCCAGCCAGAACCCCACACCTTGCTGCGGCGCGTTCAAAAGCCATGCCCAAATCAACAGATAGGCGACATAAAAGGCCATGATGGCGGGCACATCCTTGTCGCCCAGTGTGATCGCCGAGGTCTTCATGCCGATCTTGAGGTCATCGTCGCGGTCCACCATGGCGTATTCAGTGTCGTAGGCCAGCACCCAAAACAGGTTGCCCAGCAACAAGCCCCAAGCCAGCAGCGGCACCTCACCTTGCACAGCCGCAAACGCCATCGGGATGCCAAAGCTGAACGCCACCCCCAGCACCGCCTGCGGCATGGACACATAACGCTTGGCATACGGGTACACCAGGGTCACGACCAGCGCCGCAAAAGACCAGGCGATGGTGGCCTGGTTCGTGGTCAGCACCAAGCCAAACGCGCACAGCGCCAGCACCGCGCCCACCAGCAAAGCTTCTCGGGTGCCGATGCGCCCACTGGTCACCGGACGGTTGGCCGTGCGCTTGACATGCTTGTCAAAGTCGCGGTCTGCCACATCGTTCACACAACACCCCGCGCTGCGCATGAGGATGGTGCCCAAGGTGAACACCGCGATCAGGTGCCAACCCGGAAAGGCCCCGGCGGCCACCCACAAAGCCGCCAGAGAGGGCCACAACAAGAGCAGCCAGCCCGCAGGCCGGCTCCAGCGGATCAGATCCAGATACAACTTGAGTTTGTCGGTCATGGGTGAATTATCTGCGGCCCGATACAGGCGACGCATCAGCCAACATTTTGTAGGTCGGCGGCTTCAGCCCCGACAAACACCCGTGAACCACCCCTGCTTGTTGGGGCTGAAGCCGCCGACCTACAGAGCGGTCAAGATACGGAGCGGTCAAGACAAACGGGTGACGCCCGGCAGCTTGCAGGCATAGACCGCGTTGCGCAAAGCGGCAATCGCTTCATACCGCGTGAAGCTTCGTCGCCAGGCCAGCACCACACGGCGCGTGGGCGGCACCCCACCATGGGGATCGACGATGGGCAAATAACGCACATGCGCATCCCCATTGACCGACTTCTTGTCCGGCTCGGCCAACGCCTCTTCGGGCACCGACAAGCGCGGCACCAAAGTCACCCCCATGCCCGCGGCCACCATGTGCTTGATGGTCTCAAGCGACGATCCCTCAAAGCTTTTGCGAATGCCCTCGGTGCGGCTCGAAAACTTTGCAAACTCCGGACACACCTCCAGCACATGGTCCCGAAAACAATGCCCAGTGCCCAAGAGCAGCATCGTCTCGTCCTTGAGTTGATCGGTGGTCAACGACGACGCGCCAGCCAAGGCGTGGTTGCGCGGCAAAGCCGCCACAAAAGGTTCGTCATACAAAGGTGCCATCGCCAAGCCGGTGTCGGGGAAAGGCTCGGCCAGGATCGCGCAATCGATCTCGCCGGTGCGCAGCATTTCCAGCAAGCGCACCGTGAAGTTTTCTTGCAGCATGAGCGGCATCTGGGGCGTGCGCTCGATCACCTGACGCACCAGCGCAGGCAAGAGGTAGGGCCCGATGGTGTAGATCACCCCCAGACGCAATGGGCCAGCCAGCGGGTCTTTGCCGCGCTTGGCGATTTCCTTGATCTCGGCGGCCTGCTCCAGCACGCTCTGAGCCTGACGCACGACTTCGTCGCCCAACGCGGTCACCGACACCTCGCTGGCGCTGCGCTCGAAAATCTTCATGTCCAGCTCTTCTTCGAGCTTCTTGATCGCCAGCGACAAAGTGGGCTGCGACACATGGCAAGCCTCGGCGGCCTTGCCAAAATGCTTTTCACGGGCCACGGCCACGATGTATTTGAGTTCGGTCAGGGTCATGTGCGCTATTTGAACATCAGGCCTTCAGATACTCGGATTTCCCGCCCAACCAGCGGTGAATGTGGCGCTCGGCCAGTTGCGGGTGTTGGTCCAGCATCTGCGGGGCCAGCGCACGCGCCCATTCCAAAAGCGGCGTGTCGGTCTCCAGATCGGCAAAACGCAGCAAAGGCGCGCCCGACTGGCGTGCGCCCAAAAATTCACCCGGTCCCCGGATCTCCAGATCGCGCCGGGCGATCTCGAAACCATCATTCGTCTCCACCATGGCGCGCAAACGTTCACGAGCAGTCTCGCTCAGACGGCCACCCTCGGGCGTGCCGTACAGCAGCACACAGGCCGATGCCGCAGCACCGCGCCCCACCCGGCCGCGCAGCTGGTGCAACTGGGAGAGGCCAAAGCGCTCGGCGTGTTCGATCACCATCAGCGAGGCGTTGGGCACGTCCACCCCCACCTCGATCACCGTGGTGCTGACCAGCACGCCCATCTGGCCGCTGGTGAACAAATCCATCACGGCTTTTTTCTCGGCCACGGGCATGCGCGAGTGCAACAGGCCCACCATGACGCCGGGCAGGGCTTCGCTCAGGTCGGCATGGGTTTGCGTGGCGTTGGTCAGGTCCAGCGCCTCGCTTTCTTCGATCAGCGGGCAGACCCAATACACCTGCCGCCCCTGCTGCAGCTGAGCGCCAATGCGCGCGACCACTTCGTCGCGGCGGTGATCGGACACCACCCGCGTCACGATGGGCGTGCGCCCCGGCGGCAGCTCGTCGATCACCGAGACATCCAGATCGGCGTAATAGCTCATGGCCAGCGTGCGCGGGATCGGCGTGGCCGTCATCATCAGCATGTGCGGCTCCATGCCATCGGCCTGCATCTTGCCGCGCAGGGCCAGGCGCTGCGCCACACCAAAGCGGTGCTGCTCGTCGATCACGGCCAGCGCCAGGTTCTTGAACTTGACGTGCTCCTGAATGACGGCATGCGTACCCACCACCAGCGCGGCTTCGCCCGACTCGATCAGCGCCAGCATGGCGGCGCGTTCTTTTTTCTTCTGGCTACCGATCAGCCAGGCGACTTTCACACCCAAAGGCTCCAGCCAACCCACCAGTTTGGCAAAGTGCTGGGTGGCCAAAATTTCGGTCGGGGCCATCAGGGCGCATTGCCAGCCGGCATCGATGGCCACCATGGCCGCCAGCGCCGCCACCACGGTTTTGCCCGCGCCCACATCGCCTTGCAGCAGGCGGTGCATGGGCACGTTGCGGGCCAGGTCCTGGGCAATTTCCTGGCCCACGCGTTGCTGGGCATTCGTCAGGCCAAAGGGCAGAGCGGCCAGCAACTGACCGTACAAGCCACCGGCTTTGCGTTTCAACGCTGGCGCGCGCAAGAGATCGCGCTCGCGCTTGGCCGTCAGCTGCGACAGCTGCTGGGCCAGCAGCTCTTCGCACTTGAGCCGAATCCAGGCCGGGTGGCTGCGGTCTTCAAGGGCGGCCAGCGACACATCGGGTGTGGGGTGGTGCAAAAACTGCAGCGCATCGCGCAGCGACCAGGCCCCGCGCCGGTCGGGCCAGGCAATGCCCGCAGGCAAGGTCTCGCTCAGGTCGGCATGGTTCAAGCCGGTGATCACGGCGCGGCGCAAATAGGCTTGGGCCAGCCCGGCCACGGTGGGATAGACCGGCGTCAAAGCCTCGGCCAGGTGGCCACCCGCCGCCTTGAAGGTGGGGTGCATCATGGTCAGCCCCATGAAGCCGCCACGCACCTCGCCCCGGGCACGGATGCGGTTGCCCACCGCCAGCGCCTTTTGGTGGGAAGGGTAGAAACTGAAAAAACGCATCACGCAGGTGTCGGATCCATCGTCCACCGTCACCAGCAACTGGCGGCGCGGGCGCATCGTGATCTCGCAGGCGGTCACTGTCGCTTCAATCTGCGCGGTGTCCCCCTCGCGCACATCCCGCAGTTTGACGATGCGGGTCTCGTCCTCGTAGCGCAGCGGCAGGTGCAAAGCCAAGTCAATGTCACGCACCAAACCCAGCTTGATCAGCGCCTTTTGAGGCACGGACAGCGTTTTGGCGGGCTTGGTGGCAGGCTTGGCAGGCATTCGCTGATTGTGCCTTTGGAAATCAGCGTTTCAGTGCTGCACAACGACGTCCTGGAAGAGACCCCATCGACCGCGACAGGCATCCATTCACAGGGTTCTCTTGACTGTCGCTGCCAGCGACAAAGCCTCCACCACATCGCGAACCGTCTTTCGCTCAGTCACAGAAAGTGCCACGTAACGGCTGAGCATTTCCCGGTCGGCCATGTTCAAGGTCTTGAACTGCGCGTCTGCCTCATGGAGGACCTGATCCCCACCTTGACGCCCAAAGCGCAACTCGTCAGGACTGACCTGGAGCCAATCGGCCAGGACACGCAACTTGTCTTGCGTTGGGATGGACTTGCCCAAAAGCCAATTGCGCGCGGTGTGGGGCGTGATGCTGCGCCCCCAATAACGCAGGTTGAACTCATTGGCGACCACGGTCGGCGACACACGAACCGCACAAGCCTCCAGCGCCAAGCGTAAGCGCTGCGCAAAAGCTTCTGTTTCGTTTGTGGTATCCATGCCACGAAGCTAATCGTTGCATCTTCCTCAAAAGTAATTATTGATCACTTTTATTGTTATAGTCGATTACATTTTTGACATACATACACCTGAATTCAAGGAGATCACCATGCTGGTTCGTCGAATTTATGCCGTTGCAGTTACAGCGATCACACTGCTATTGACCGCGTGCGGAGGCGGGGGCGGCGGCTCGGCTGGCCCCGTGAGCTCAACAGAAACTTTTCAACTGCGAGCTGGCTGGGTTAACTACATCACCGATACAAGGTCATTGCCGTTCACACTGACAGGCTCGGTTTCTGGCACTGCCGTAACGGGAAGCGGAACACTCACGCAGGGCAGTCTTTCCAGCGCTGTATTCGAATCACAAAACGCGCTCAAAAAGACGTCTGTGGTCACGGGATCAATTTCTGGAGGCGGCCAAACCTTTCCGCTTGGGGTCACAACCACCGCTTATGTAGACAGCAACTACACACCACTTGGCAGCAGCGGTGCCGAATATGCCGTTTACAGCAGTGGCAATGCCATTCCATTAACGGCCAGGGTGAACGACACCGGAATTTGGTATCAAAGTGTCCGATACACATCCTCTAGCAAAACGAGTCGCTTAGGCACCGCTACAGCCTCGTATGTGCTTGAGCCAGATACCGCATCAACCGCACTCTTGAAAATCGTCAACGTTGAAAAAGACACCTACGGGACGACAACATCCACACAGACCCTCACATTCCGCATCACCCCTGCAGGCGGTCTGACCCGACTTTCTGAAGTTGGATCCGAAGGCAATACAGCCCTCACGATTTCGTACCAATGAACCCCTCGTTTCCAAAAAGGGGCATCATGAATACGTCTCAACTTTCAAAATTGATTTCTGTTTGTTTGCTGACTGGCTGCGCCGTCCAAACACCACCCACCACGCCAAAAGAATCGCCGATCACCGCGAAGCAAGAGCAAGCTGCTCAGCAAGCCGTCCTGACCACCGTTTCGGCACCGACACTCAAGCGCAAGATCGCTTTGGGTCGCATCAGCAACGAAACCAACTATGGTCAATCCTTGCTTCGTGACCGCGCAGGCGATCCATTGGGCAAGCAGGTCACGGACCTCTTGAGCAAAGCACTGACCGAGTCGGGTGCTTACCTGGTTTTTGAACGGCCCGACATTTCTCGACTGCAAAGCGAAAGCCAGATCACAGGCAACAAGCTGAACCTCGTGGGCGTCGATGCGCTGATCATCGGTTCATTGACTGAATTTGGTCGCAAGACAGTTGGCCAAACCGGCTTTGCATCTTCTAGCAAAAAACAGGTAGCCTTCGCCAAGGTGGACGTCCGCATTGTTGACGCCCAAACGGGTCATGTATTTTTCGCGACGTCAGGTGCGGGCGAAGCATCGACCGAAACCGCCTCCACATTTGGCTTTGGCTCGCAAGCCAGTTACGACGGCACCTTGAACGATGCAGCCATCCGTCAAGCGGTTTCCGAAGTGGTCAATAAGCTGGCCCAACAAATGAGCCAACGCCCTTGGCAAACCAGCATCCTCTCCACCGAAGGCCCCCGGCTTTTCATCGCAGGTGGCAAAGCACAAGGCATTCGACCTGGCATGACGTTTTCTGTGCAAACCGCCGGTCGCCGCATCAAATCACCACAAACCGGATTTGACATCACCCTGCCCGGACAAGAAATTGCAGAGATACGGATCGACAGCAATTTTGGAGACAACGAGACCAACGAAGGTTCGGTGGCCAGCGTGGTCAAAGGTGCCATTCAAGGTCACAACGTCCAAGAGCTCCTCGTCAGAACGAAATGAGAACACCCATGACGCCACGTCTTTTCAAATTGCTCGCCATGACTTCCGTGGTCATTGCTTTGACCGCTTGCGTTCAAATGCCCACCGAAAAGCAATCGGTTGCTGATTTACGGCCACAGATTTCTTTCAAACTCAACACAACCAATCCAATGACGCAGACCAGTCGCGTCATCCTCGATGGTCAAGATGTCGGCTCGGCTCAAGAGTTCACTGATGGCGTGAACTCTCTTAAGGTTCAGCCCGGGACACACCAGCTGCAAATTCGGAATGGATCATTGATCCTTTTAGAAGAGCGCTTCTACGTGGCAGATGGTGTCAATAAAAGCTTTGTTGTGAAGTGAACCCCCATGAAATTCTGGATCACCATCCCTGTCGCGCTGAGCTTGGCTGCATGCGCCCCCAAATCCCTCTACCAATGGGGCGGCTATGAAGACATGCTTTATCGCGGCTACAAGGAGCCCGAAAAAATGGAGGTCATGCGCACCAATCTGGAGGCGCATGTTCTGAAGTTACAGCAGTCAGGACAAAAAGTTCCGCCTGGCATCTACTCCGAATTGGCCACATTGTTTTTACAAGCAGGCAATCGCGCCAAGGCCGCGACCTATTACGCACTTGAACGGGACACCTGGCCAGAAAGCAGCGGCCTGATGACTGCACTGATCAAGAACCTCGACAACGCATCCAAGGACACCAAGCAATGAAATGGCTATTTCTTCTTGCTGCGGTCTTTTTGACGGGCTGTGCTGCCAACGCGCCCAAAAAAGATCTGAGTGCCTTTCAAGCCGCCGCACCTCGATCGATCTTGGTGGTTCCATCGGTCAACAAATCGCTGGATGTGGATGCCCCTAACTATCTGTTGAGCACGCTCACCTTGCCACTGGCAGAAAAAGGCTATTACGTCTTTCCCGTCCACACCACAAAAACCATTCTCGAACAGGAAGGCTTTTACGAAGGCGAGCAAGTTCATGCACAGCCCCCCGAGACATTGGCGCGCATGTTCGGCGCGGACAGCATTCTGTATGTACGCATCAACCGATGGGATGCGCAGTACGCCTTCATCACCACGACTGTGACCGTGGATTTTGATTACCGTATCGTCAACAAAGACGGAACCGAACTTTGGAAAGCCAATCAAAAAATGGTTTACCAGCCGCAAAACAACAACAATGCCGCCTCGCCGATGGCCGCACTGATTGCTGCGGCCATCAATGCGGCAGCTGCCCGCGCAGCCCCCAATTACATGCCATTGACCAAACAGGCCAACGCTCAAGTTTTTGTATGGGGACCTAACGCCATTCCCAACGGCCCCTACAAGACAGAGAAATAAAGCGCACATGCGAAGGCTGTGACGCATTTCTTTTCACGCCACTTAAAAACAAATAGGCGGATTCAAGCAATCTGAACAGCCCAAAAAAGCCACCTTCGCAGGTGGCTTTTCGTTTGAAAGATCCAGGATAATCACGCCTTCCTCCACTTCGCACGGGCCTGTCCGGCCCTGAAGCATGACTTTTTTTTCTGCACCAGCCTCTCGCGAATTCACCCTCAGTGATTTCGACTTTGAACTCCCCCCTGAATTGATCGCCCAGCACCCGGCTGCCGAGCGCAGCGGTTCGCGCTTGCTGGACGGCTCGTCCGCCACGGTGGTTGACCGCATCTTCAACTCGCTGCCCGGCTTGCTCCAGGCTGGCGACCTGCTGGTCTTCAACGACACCAAGGTGGTCAAGGCGCGCATCTTTGGCGAGAAAGCCTCGGGCGGCAAGCTGGAATTGCTGATCGAACGTGTGCTGCCTGGCCACCAAGTGGTCGTGCACATGAAGGTCAGCAAGAAACCGCTGGTGGGCGGTCAGATGTTCATGGCCGGCGGTGCCCGCAACGGCGGTTTTGATGCGGTATTGCTCGGCCGTTGGCCCGACGAAAACGGCCAGTTGTTTCACCTACAACTGAGCGACGAGCCGCATGCGTTGCTGGAAAAGCACGGCCATGTGCCCTTGCCGCCATACATTGAACACACCGACACCGAAGACGACGCCCAGCGCTACCAGACCGTGTTTGCGCGGGCTCCGGGCGCAGTGGCTGCGCCCACAGCAGCGCTGCACTTTGACGAAGCCTTGCTGGCCGAGTTGGAGGCCAAAGGCGTGCAACGCGCCAGCGTGACGCTGCATGTGGGCGCGGGGACCTTCCAGCCCGTCAAAACCGAGAACATCGCCGAGCACACCATGCACCGCGAGTGGTACGAAGTGCCCGAGGCCACGCAACAGGCCATTGCCGCGTGCAAGGCGCGAGGCGGCAAGGTGGTGGCGGTGGGCACAACCACGGTGCGCACGCTCGAATCGTGGGCCAAATTTGATCAGGCCAGCGGCGACACGCAGATTTTCATCACGCCGGGCTTCGAGTTCCAGGTGGTGGATCGGCTGATCACCAACTTCCACCTGCCCAAGAGCACACTGATGATGCTGGTGAGCGCCTTTGCGGGCTACGAGCACATCATGGGCCTGTACCGGCACGCCATCGCGAACCAGTACCGCTTCTTCAGCTATGGCGATGCGATGCTGCTGACACGCACCTCGCCAGAATTTCAGGCCAGCTGAAGAAACACCCGCCCGCCTTCGATCTTGACCGGCCAGGTCTTGGCCGGCTCAGTGGCCGGGCCGCAACTGACGCTGCCGTCTCGCAGGCTGAACTGGGCCTGGTGGAAGGGGCACTCCACATGGTCGCCTTCCACAAAGCCGTCGCACAGCTTGGCGTTGCCGTGGGTGCACAGGTTGTTGATGGCAAACACTTCGCCCTCCACGCTGAAGAGCGCAATGTCTTGGCCTTCGGGGGCGACGGCAATGCCTGCGCCTTCAAACAA
>JACCDU010573837.1_pt1 | contig 10320 bp, 5 predicted proteins | sample 7446081 | NCBI WGS metagenome assembly JACCDU01 (sample SAMN15323447, study PRJNA562643) | freshwater metagenome | isolation source: river surface water | place: USA:Blue River Watershed | collected 2017-08-17
GATGCCGACTGGCTGGCCGAGCGTCTGGCCGAGATCGGCCACGCCGTGGCGCCGCTGCACGGCGCGATGCCCCAGGGCAAGCGCAACCGCGTGCTGATGGGCCTGCGCCGTGGCGACCTGAAGGTGCTGGTGGCCACCGACGTGGCCGCGCGCGGCATCGACGTGCCGACGATCAGCCATGTCATCAACTACGGCCTGCCGATGAAGGCCGAGGACTATGTGCACCGCATCGGCCGCACCGGCCGCGCCGGCCGCCAGGGCCTGGCCATCACGCTGGGCCTGCGTGACGACGTGTCCATGATCCGTCGCATCCAGCAGTTCACGACGCAGACCATTCCCGTCTCGCAGATCGCAGGCCTGGAGCCCAAGACGCAGGAGCCGCGCATCTTCCCGCCGCGCCCGGCCGGCCAGGGTTTCGATCGCAACGACCGCTTCGGCGGCCGCCCGTCGTTCGGCAACAAGAGCTTCCGTCGCGATGACAACGGCCACGGCGGCCGCCCGCACCACGGCGGCGGCAAGCCCTTCGGCCACGGTGGCGACCGCGGCTTCGCGCCGCGTGGCGATGACCGCGGGTTCCAAGGTCGTGACGACCGCGGTTTCCAGCAACGCGAAGACCGTGGTTTCCAGCCACGTGGCGAAGGCCAGGGCTTCCAGCCTCGCGGTGACAACCGCGGTTTCCAGCCGCGTGAAGACCGCAGCTTCCAGAACCGCGACGGCTTCCAGCCGCGCGAGGATCGCGGCTTCCAGCAACGCGAATTCCAGCCGCGTGAAGACCGTGGCTTCCAGCCGCGCGGCGACCGCCCCTTCCACGGTGGTGGCAAGCCGGCGTTCGGCGGCAAGCCCAGCTTTGGTGGTGGCGGTGGTGACCGCCCGTCCTTCGGCGGCGAGCGCCGCGGCCCGGGTGGCCCGCGCAAGGGTGGCTTCGGCCGCTAATCAGCGATGAGTCGCGTGCATCTGCACGCGATGACTCCAGTCGATCTCGACGCCGTACTGGCGCTGCAACAGCGCTGCTACGGCGTCGACTTTTTGGAGCGTCGCGAAGCCTTTGCGGCCAAGCTGGCCGTGACCGACGGCCTGGGCTGCTGCTGGATGGCGCGTGGCGAGGACGGTGAGCCGCTGGCCTATGCCGTCAGCCTGCCGATCTGCGAGGCGACGTTGCCGGCGCTGGATGCGCCGCGCTGCCAGCGGCCCGTGTCGCCGACGCTGCTGTACCTGCACGACATGGCCGTCGCGCCGGAGGCGCGTTCGCTGGGGCTGGCGTCGCGGCTGCTGGAGCGGTTGCGCGAAAGCGCCGGCGCACTGGGGCTGGGTCGGATGGGCTTGGTGGCCGTGCAGGGCTCACAGCCGTACTGGCGGCGCCAGGGCTTTGCCGAGGCGGCCGCACTGACGGCGCCACTGCGGGCCAAGCTGACCAGCTTTGGCGCGGATGCGCGCTTCCTGGTTCAGTCCTTGAGATAGGGGCGCAGCCAGCGCATTTGCGGCTTGTCCTTGCCGCCATCCGGCTCCAGCGACAGGAAGTAGTCGCCCCAGCGCGGCCCGCCGGCCCACCACAGCCAGCCCGTCCAGACGTCGGCGTTGGCCTGCAGGTGCTGCAACGCGCCGGCCACGGCTTGCTCGCAGACGGCGTTGGCGCCGCCGCCCACTTCGCCCAGGAGGGCGCGGTGGCGGTTCTGCTTCAGCCACGCGGTGAAGCGCTGCAGCCGCTCGACGCCGATGGTGGGGCTCACGCACTCGGCATGCGTGCCGGAGCCGTCCTTGTCCAGGTACTGGTGGACCTCGAACACCATGTGGTCGAGCGGGTCGTGCACGCGGCCCATCACGTCGGCATTGGGCGTGCCGTACCAGGTGGACTCGAACCAGCTCCAGGCGCCGGTATAGCCGTTGCCGGGCAGCGTGATGAGGTTGCTGGCGCCGGTCTTGCGGATGGCGTCGACGGCGGCCTGCGCGGCCTCGGCCCAGGTCTCGGTGGGCAGCTGGCGGGGCTCGTTGACGAGGCCGAACTGCACGCGCGGGTTGCCCTTGAACTGCAGCGCCAGCCGCCGCCAGAAGTCGGCGAACGCGGCAACGGGCACACCCGGTTGGCCGATGGACACGCCCCGGTAGGCGGCGTAGTTATGCGGGTCCAGCAGCACATGCAGGCCGCGCGCCGTGGTGCCGTCGACGAACTTGCGCAGCCGCGCCAGCTCGGCGGGTTGCAGTTCGCCCATCAGCGTGGGCTGCAGCCGCTCCCAGCGGAAGGCCACCCGCATCAGGTTCATGCCCTGGGCCTGGTAATAGGCGGTGCTGGCGACGCTGGGGTAGACGTAGTCCTTGCCGTGAACGCCGGGGAAGGGCTGTTGCTCGCCCCATTCCGCGCTGGACAGGCTGATGCCGCGCCAGGCGAGCGGGGCGGCGAAGCTGCTGCCTGCGGCCAGCGCTGCGGCGAGCAGGGCGACGGCAGGCGCGCGCTTCATGCGGTGCCCGCCGCGGGCGGCTGCACGCCCAGAGCGGCCAGCACGTCCTGGCAGGCGCCCATGGTGTGGTAGTCGGTCTTGCCGGCGGGGCTTTTCTCGTCGGTCAGCTTCTCGTTGGCGGGCCCGAGGATGCGGTACCAGGCGCCGTGCTCGTGGTCGACGAAATGGCGCCAGGCGTAAGCCCACAGGCGGTCGTACCAGGTCCAGTAGCCGTCATCGCCCGTTCGCACGGCCAGCCAGGCGGCGGCGGCCAGGCTCTCGGCCTGCACCCAGAAATACTTGTCGGCGTCGCACACCTCGCCGTCGGGCGCGAAGCCGTAGACCAGGCCGCCGTGCGCGGCGTCCCACCCGCGCTGCATGGCCGTGTCGAAGAAATGCCGCGCGGTCGGCACGAGCCAGCCCGGTGCGGCGGCGCCCAGGCGGCGCTCCAGCATCAGCAGCAGCTTGGCCCACTCGGTGAGGTGGCCGGTCTGGAAGCCCCAGGGCCGGAAGATGTTGGTCTTGTCGTGGCGGTTGTAGTCCCAGTCGGGCGTCCAGTCGGCGCGGTAGTGCTCCCAGACCAGGCCGCCGGCCAGGGCCGCCTGGCGCTGCGCGATGGCGGTGGCCAGTGCCAGCGCACGGTTCAGGTAGCGGGCTTCGCCGGTGGCGGCGTGCGCGGCGAGCATCGCCTCGCAGGCATGCATGTTGGCGTTCTGGCCGCGGTAGGGGCTGAGCTGGCCGTCGGGCGTGGCGTCGTCGGCGTAGAGGCCGTGCGCGGGCTCCCAGAAGCGCTGCTCCATCAGCTCGAAGGTCGCGGCGATGCCTTCGCGTGCGCCGGGCACGCCGGCTTCGGCGGCGTGGGCATGGGCCAGCAGCACGAAGGCCAGGCCGTAGCAGTGCTGGGTGCCATCGGTGACGGTGGCCTGGCCGTCGTGCCAGTCCAGCACCCAGGCATAGCCGCCGTGCGCCTGGCGATGCGCGCCGTTGACGAACGCGAGCGCGTGGGCCACGTGCTGGGCCGGGCCGCCGAACCAGCGCCAGGCCAGTGCATGGTTGAACACGAAGCGCGTGCTACTGACCAGATGGCGCGTGCGGCGGTCGTAGACGGTGCCGTCGTCCTTGAAGAACTGGAAGCAGCCGCCCGTGGCGTCGATGACGCGCGGCGCATAGAACGCCAGCGTGTGGCGCATGTGGGCCCACAGCGCGGCGGGCTGGCGCATGTCCGGCAGGGGGGTCATTTCAGCACCTCGGTTTGCAGGAAGCGCGTGAGCTCGTCGGCCATCTGCGCATGCACGTCGATGCGCGGATGGGCGTAGGCGAAGGCCTGGAAGGTGTAGGTCCAGACACGGGCGTCGCCCTCGCCGCGCAGCGTGGCCACGGCCTGCGCCAGCGCGCGCGGGATGGCGGGCTCATCCTTCCAGGCGGTCATGCCGCCGGCCAGCAGCACCAGCTTGGCTTGCGGGTAGCGGCCGCGCAGCTGGCGCACGAAGGCGAGGTAGCGCGGGGCGAAGTCGGGCGCGATGTGCTGGCCCTTGGAGGCGGGAAAGCCGTGGTCGTTCTGGCCCAGGTTGAGCAGCACCACGTCGGGTTCCTGCGGATCGGCGGGCGCCACCGGGGCGTCGAGCCGCGGCGCCACGCGGTTCCAGACCTGGGGCATCAGCAGGTCGCCCCAGGTGGCGGTGATGCCGATGCCGCTGACGGCGATGCCCACGTAGTCGGCGCCCAGCCGCTCGGCGGTCAGCGCGCCGTAGGCCCGCGTGCCGTCGTGGAAGTAGAGGTCGTCGTACTGGTCGGTGCCCAGGTCGCCGTTGCAGGCGCCGGCGGTGATGGAGTCGCCATAGAACGCCAGCTTCATGCGCCGTGCCGGCGGTGGCGCAAGCAGCCGGCCGCCAGGCGCCAGCCGCAGGCCGAGGAAGGTGGTCTCCGCCATCGAGGCCTCGGTGCGCTTGACCAGGCGCAGCGTGTGCTCGCCGTCGGAGAGCGGTTCCCGCAGCTGCCAGTCGGTGGCCGACTGACCCGGTGCGGCCAGCCAATGGCGCCGGCCGTCGATCTCGACGGTGAAGTGGCTGGTGCCCCAGTGCGCCGTCTCGAAGCTCAGGCCCAGCTGGCGCCCGGTGAAGCGCGCGCGCAGCTCGCTGCCGCTCCAGGCGAGCAGCTTGCCGCGCGCGTTGGTGCCGATGCGGCCGCTCCAGCGCAGGTGGGCGTCGTCCGGCGCCGCGAGCGGGCCGGGCAGGGCGCGTGGGATGAAATCGGCGCGCCGTTCCGTGGCGGGGTACACGCCGGCGGACATGACGGCCAGCAGGCTCGCGGGCCGGCCGCTGCCCTGCCACTCGTCGCGCTTGACGCGCACATGCAGCAGGTGCGCTGTGGGCTCGATGTCGCGGCCCACCACGGTGTAGTGCCAGCCGAGGTAGCCGCGGCGCTCGGGCACCTGCCCGCGCAGCGTGACCCAGGGGCCGTCGTCGACGCGGGCTTCCAGGTTGCGGAACTGCTCGCTTTCGGCATGGAAGACGGCGATCTCCGCGCCATGCACGAGGAAGTGCGCCTCGGCATCGTCGGCCCGCGTGACCCAGCCGGGCTTCTGGCCCGGCCATTCGGGGTGCACCTCGCCGCCACGCGCGAAGCCGTGTTGCGCGTAGGGCGCGAGCGTGTCGCCCATGAGCAGCTGGGTGAACTCGTGGGCGCGGCCGAACAACGGGGCCGGCAAGGGCGCGGGCGCGGCGGCCGGCCCGCGTGCGGCATCGCTCAGCAGTTGCGTGAGCGCCGTGGCGATGCGTTGATGCCCCTGGGCATTGGGGTGCACGGGTTCATCGTGCAGGTCGGCCCAGCGCTCCTGGCCGGCGTCCACGCGCGCCTGCATCCAGCGGCCGAAGTCCAGTGCCGTCACGCCGTAATGCGCGGCCAGGCGCAGTTGCAGGTCCACGGCGTCTCGCGGCTGGTTGCCTTGTTGTGTGAGCCCGAGCACGACCACAGCCGGCGGCTTGGGCGCCGTGAGCAGCTTGCGCAGGATGGCTTCGTAGCTGCTGCCGCGCACGGCGGGGTCCAGCCACTGGTCGTTGACGCCGAACTCCACGATGACCAGGTCCGGCGCGGCATCCAGCACCTGGCTCTGCAGCCGCTGCACGGCTGCGGCCGAGTCCGTGCCGCTGACGCCTGCGTTGACGAGGCGCACGCCGGGGCCCAGGGCGCTGGCCAGCTGGGCCGCCCAGCCACGTTCGCGCGGCGGCTGGGCCGCGTAGCCGGTCGTGATGGAGCCGCCCACGGTGGCGAGCGTGACGGGTTCGCCGGCCTGCACCTTTTGCATGACGGTTTGCAGTCGCGCGTCGGTGGTTGCCTGGCCCGTCAGGGGCAGCAGCAATGACAGGGCCAACGGCAGTCCTTTCAGCAGATTCATCGCAGTCATTCAGGCAAACGGCGGCGTGGCTCGTTTGCTCCATGTGTTTACTAAACGGCTCGGAATTATGGATTCGATCATCAGCTGTCGGAAGGCTGGCACTGTTGCGAAGAATCAGGACTATCCCCGAGTGTCGAGCCGTCATGAGAAAAACAAAATGCGCAACAAAACCATGTTTAGCTTTGCCCCCTGGCGAGGCAGGAGACAGGCCGCTGAGTGACACGGCGGCTGGCGGGGGTGCCGTTCTGGCCCCGTCTTCCGCTGTGGGCGGCTGCGCGACTGACGACTGCGAGCCCGTGAAACCTCTACGACTGATCGATCTGCATGAAGGCTGGCAACTCGCCGAGGCCGGCGAAGCGCTGGCGGCCGCCGACTTGGCCGCGCTGCCCGACGGCGACTGGCTGCCCGCAACGGTGCCCGGCACGGCCCATGGCGCCTTGCTCGCGGCGGGCCGTATTCCCGACCCGTTCCTGGGCCTGAACGAGCAGGCGGTGCGCTGGGTGGCCGAGCGCCGCTGGGTGTGGCGCTTGCGCTTTGCCGTCGATGCGCTGGCCGAGCGCGAGCATCTGGTGTTCGAGGGCCTGGACACCTATTGCACGGCCTGGCTGAACGGCGAGCCGTTGCTGAACTCCGACAACATGTTCGTGCCGCAGCGCGTGGACGTGAGTGCGCGGCTGAGGCGCGGGGTCAACGAGTTGCTGCTGTGCTTCGAGCCCGCGCTGCCGCAGGCACGCCGGGTCGAGGCGCTGCACGGCAAGCGGGCGTTATGGAATGGCGACAGTGCGCGGCTGCATGCCCGCAAGGCGCAGTACCACTTCGGCTGGGACTGGGGCCCGGAGCTGATCACCTGCGGGCCGTGGCGGGCGGTGCGGCGCGAGAGCGGTGCGCCACGCGTGGCCGACCTGTGCTGCCGCACGGCCATCGACGTGGCCCGCCGCGAAGCCACCCTGCGGGTGAGGGCCACGCTCGACGGCGCGGGTGCTACCTGCATGTTCGAGCTGCAAGACCCGCAAGGCCGCGTGGTGGCCTCGCACACCGTGCCGGCCGCTGCCGAGTGCCACGCCACGCTGGTGCTGGCGGACGCCCAGCTCTGGTGGCCCAACGGGCTGGGCGCCCAGCCCCTCTACACGCTGATCGCCCGGCTGCAGAGCGACGACGGGCTCAGCCTGGCCGAAGACCGGCGGCGCATCGGCCTGCGGCAGCTGCAGCTGGTGCAGGAGCCTGTGGAGGGCGAGGCGGGCCTGAGCTTTCACTTCCGCGTCAACGGCCAGGATGTCTTTGCGGGTGGTGCGAACTGGATTCCCGACGACAACCTGCTGGAGCGCATCACGCCGGCGCGCTACCGCGAACGGGTCGCTCAGGCGGCGGCGGCCCACATGAACATGCTGCGCGTCTGGGGCGGCGGCATCTACGAGCACGAGGCCTTCTACGAGGCCTGCGACGAGCTGGGCCTGCTCGTCTGGCAGGACTTCATGTTCGCCTGCGGCCTGTACCCGGCCAACGACGCCTTCCAGGTCAGCGTGCGCGCCGAGGCGGAGGCCGCGGTGCGGCGGCTGCGGCACCACGCCTGTCTGGCGCTCTGGTGTGGCAACAACGAGGACTACATGCTTGCCGAGTCCCAGGGGCTGGCCGGCCCCGGCGTGCCTGCGGACCGTTTCGAGGCGCGCGTGATCTACGAGGAGCTGCTGCCTGCGGTCTGCACGGCGCTGGACCCGGATCGCGCCTACTGGCCGGGCAGCCCGTATACGCCGGGGGAGGGCGCGAAGTCGTCGGACGTGACCGTGGGCGACCGCCACAGCTGGGAGGTCTGGCACCAGCAGATGCTGCCCTACCAGCTCTACGGCACGGTGCAGGCCCGCTTCGTCAGCGAGTTCGGCATGCAGTCCCACCCGTCGCTGTCGCTGCTGGAGCAAGTGCTGCCGCCGGCCGAGCGCTTCCCGGAAAGCCGCACGATGCAGTGGCACAACAAGGCCGGTTCGGCCGCCGGGCCGGACGGGCATCGCCGGCTGGCGGTGTATCTGGCCGACAACCTGCGCGTGGGCAGCAGCCTGGCCGAGCATGTCTATGCCACGCAGTTCGTGCAGGCCGAAGCCATGCGCGTGGCCTATCAGGACTTCCGCCGGCGCTGGCAGCGCCCGGGCGCGCGCGCGGTCAGCGGTGCGCTGGTCTGGCAGCTGAACGACTGCTGGCCGGTGACGAGCTGGTCGCTCATCGACTCGTCGGGCGCCGCCAAGCCGGCCTGGCATGCCGTGCGGCGTGCGCTGGCGCCGGTGGCGGTGGCGGTTCGCCTGGAGGCCGGGCAAGCCCGGTTGGCGGTGATGAACGGCACGGCGCAGCCGCGCGAGCTGACGCTGCAGGTGCGCGTGTTCGGCTGGGATGGGCAACCGCTCGACGAGCTGTCCACACCGCAGCGGGTGTCGGCGCTGGCCTGCTGCGAGACGACGCTGCCCTTGCCGGCGTTCACGGTGCCGGTGGTGGTTGAACTCTGCGCCGTCGACGCATCGAGTGCGGGGGATGCGGCCGGTGGCCTCGTCGCGCGGGATTGCGCCTGGACGGAGCCCTTCCGCTTTCATCGCCTGGGGCCCGCGCAGTTGCAGCTGGCCTGGCAGGGCGACGCGCTGAGCCTGGCGGTGGACCGGCCCGTCAAGGGGCTGTGGCTGCAGGGCGAGGGCCTGGCCTTCGCCGACAACTTCATCGACCTCGTTCCTGGCGCGCCGCGGCAAGTGCGTGTGCAGGGCACCAGGCCGGCCGCCCTGCAATGGCAGGCCCTGGACCATCCGCTGCGCGCCATCGCGCTGGCGCACTGACGCACGGAAGGAGGCTGAGACCCAGAGCCCACAAGACCCAGACAACGCTGCCGGGTCGCGCGCCATGTGGGGCGCGCCGACCGGGCTGCGTTGCCAACAACAACGCGCACACCTGACCGCGCATCCACCCGCGCACACGCACGAGGCCCGCAGGGCCCGATGTATCCCACCCGAGGAGAAAACAGGATGAGACAAGCGACAACACCTTCGACACCCTTCCGGCGCAACGCCGTGTCCCTGGCGGCGGCCCAGTGCCTGATGCTGCTGGCACTGCCGGCGCACGCGCAATCCGCGGCCGCGCCGCCCGCCGCCGCGGCATCGGCCGCCAAGCCTGGGTCGCAGCAGCTCGAGACCGTCATCGTCTCCGGCCGCCGCGCCGCGCTGGCCAGCGCGCAGAAGCTCAAGCAGGAGTCCGACGAGATCGTCGACTCGGTCATGGCCGACGAGATCGGCAAGCTGCCGGACCGCTCGGTGTCCGAGGTGTTGCAGCGCATCGTGGGCGCGACCATGTCGCGGGTGTCGGCCAACAACGACCCGGTGCACTTCTCGGTCGAAGGCTCGGGCGTCAACATCCGTGGCCTCACCTATGTCTCGGCGCAGCTCAACGGTCGCGAGACCTTCAGCGCCAACCAGGGCCGCAACCTGGGTTTCGAGGACGTGCCGCCCGAACTGATGTCGGGTGTCGACGTCTACAAGAACCCCTCGGCCGAGCAGATCGAGGGCGCCATCGGCGGCCTGGTGAACCTGCGCACGGCGCTGCCGTTCGACTTCAACGGTTTCAAGGCCTCGCTGTCTGCCGATGTCAGCCGCAACAGCCTGGCAGCGAAGAACAAGCCCAGTGTGTCGGGCCTGCTGACCAACACCTGGAACACCGACCTCGGCCGCATCGGCCTGATGGTCGACGTGGCGCACTCGCTGAGCGGCAACCGCACGGACGGGCTCGTGCTCGACCCCTTCTACAAGCAGTCGGCCACCAGCCCGAACTGGATCTCGCGCGGCATCACCTGGCGCCAGCAGTTCTACGAGCGCGTGCGCGATGGCCTCTACGCCGCCGCGCAGTGGCGCAAGGGTGACGTCGAGTCCTCGCTGACCTTCTTCCGCTCCAAGTACCGCTTCGACTGGAACGAGAACAACGTCAGCAACCAGGTCGACCCCTACAACGTCCGCGTGCTCGACGGCAAGTACGACAGCAACGGCGTGATGACCACCGGCACGCTGACCGGCGTGAACAGCAATGGCGATGTGACCGGCATCGAGGTGGAGAACCAGACGCGCTATTCGCAGCGCAGTTCCAAGACGGATGACCTGTCGTGGAAGATCCAGGGCCGGATCAACGACAACCTGTCATGGAGTTCGGACCTGCAATACGTCCGCTCCCGGACGCAGAACTTCGACTCCACCGTCGGCACCGGCGTGCAGCTGCCCAGCGAGCAGGTGGACTACACCGGCAGCATGCCGCACGTGGTGTTCGACAGCGCCGCCAAGGCCATCCTGAACGATCCGTCCAAGTACTACTGGTCCATGATGATGGACCACCTGGACAAGGGCACCGGCACGCAGAAGGCGTGGAAGGCCGATGGCCGCTGGACCTTCCGCGACAGCGGCATCCTGGAAGACTTCCGCTTCGGCGTTCGGCTTGCCAAGCGAGATGCCGAGACGATCAACAGCATGAACGCCAATGGCGACA
>JACCDU011256166.1_pt1 | contig 10320 bp, 7 predicted proteins | sample 7446081 | NCBI WGS metagenome assembly JACCDU01 (sample SAMN15323447, study PRJNA562643) | freshwater metagenome | isolation source: river surface water | place: USA:Blue River Watershed | collected 2017-08-17
AAGGAATATGAAGACTCATGGCGGCAGCTCTTGCAACAGCCATTGAAACACCTAAAACCGCATTCGCACCTAGATTTGAATAGTTGTCAGTTCCGTCAAGCTCTTTCATAATTCCATCAATTTTAGCTTGATTGAAAGGAGAAAGCCCGATAAGTTCGTCAGAAATTTTTACTCTAACATTTTCGCAAGCAGCTTGAACGCCCTTGCCGCCAAAACGAGTTTTGTCGCCATCTCTAAGTTCTAGCGCTTCTCTTTTTCCTGTTGATGCACCACTTGGAACACATGCGCTTGCAACTGTTCCATCTGTAAGTTTTACAACAGCTTTTACTGTGGGATTTCCTCTGCTATCTAGTATTTCACTAGCTTCAACTTCGTCTATATAAATCAATTTTAATCCTCGCTTTCATTAGATTGGGCTTCATCGCCACTCATTGCTAGCAAATCGCCACCAATATTTGCTTTTATCTGAGACTCTATCTCGTTTCTTAGTTCCGTATCTTCTTTTAGTTTAATACGAACATTTTCTCTGCCTTGCCCAAGTTTTGCACCACGATACGAAAACCAAGCACCAGCTTTATCTATAATATCTAATTTTATACCATAATCGATTAGTTCACCAGTTCTGCTTATGCCTTCACCAAACATAATATCAAACTCTGCTTGCCTAAATGGTGGTGCTACTTTATTTTTTATAACTTTTGCTTTAACTCTATTGCCAACCGAATCTTCGCCTTGCTTTAGTTGTGCTATTTTTCTTATATCAATTCTAACTGAGGCATAAAATTTTAAAGCATTTCCGCCAGTGGTTGTTTCGTTTGGACCGTAAGCCATTGCGCCAATTTTTTGACGAATTTGGTTAATAAAAATAACCGTAGTATTCATTTTATGAAGTACGCCAGCAAGCTTTCTAAGTGCTTGGCTCATAAGTCTTGCTTGAAGACCCATATGAGAATCGCCCATATCGCCTTCAATTTCTGCTTTTGGTGTAAGTGCTGCAACCGAGTCAACAATAATCAAATCAACTGCGCCACTTCTAGCCAAAGTTTCAACAATCTCTAGTGCTTGTTCGCCAAAATCAGGCTGAGACACTAAAAGGTTATCTGTATCAACACCTAAGTTTTTAGCATATCTAACATCAAGCGCATGTTCTGCATCTACGAATGCACAAACTCCGCCTTGTCTTTGAGATTCGGCAACTATATGTAGAGTTAATGTTGTTTTACCAGAACTCTCAGGTCCGTATATTTCAATAATTCTACCTTTTGGTACACCGCCAATGCCTAGAGCTAAATCTAGCCCTAAAGAGCCAGTTGAAATTGCTTCAATATTCTCTTCTGGCTTATCCCCAAGACGCATAAGCGCGCCTTTACCAAAAGCCTTATCAATCTGTTTAATCGCTAATTCTAACGATTTCTTTTTATTATCATCCATTTGCAGCTCTTTATCTTTATTTCGATTTAGTTTATCACCTAAAAGATTAAATATATATTTTAGTTAAACAATAGTTAAAAACGCTTATTTAACCATTTTAGACAACATGGCTTGAATTTTTAGCCATTTTTTATGCTCCATTGCTGGTGCACCTGAGTAAACTTTACCACCTTCAAGGCTTTTTGTTACTGCTCCTCTTGCTGCAATTTGTGCAAAAGCTCCAATTTCAAGGTGTCCTGCAGTTGCGCTTTGTCCGCCCATTACAACATTGCGCCCTAGTTTTGATGATCCTGCTATGCCTGTTTGGCTAACAATAATTGAATACTCGCCAATTTCGCAGTTATGACCTATTTGAACAAGGTTATCTATTTTTACACCTTTTTTAATAGTGGTTGTACCAAATACGGCTCTATCGATTGTTGTATTTGCGCCAATTTCGCATTCGTCTTCTATAATTACAATTCCATTTTGGTAAATCTTAACATGTTCGCCAGTTGCGGTATGGGCAAAACCAAAACCATCAGAACCAATAACGCATCCAGCATGTAAAATACAATCTTTGCCAACCGTGCAATCTCTATATACTGTTGCATTTGGATAAACAATTGTATTATCACCAATTACTGCGTTTTCGCCAATATGAGCGCCTGCAAAAACTGTTGCGTTATTGCCTATTTTTGCGCCAAAACCAATAAAAGCACCTGTTTGAATTTTTGCTGTTTTTGCAATTTCTGGTGCTATGCCATCATTACTAAATGGTTCTGGTGCAAAATATTTTGAAGCGTGAGCAAGTGCTAAATATGGATTTTTGCTAATAAGTGCCACAACTCCTGTTGGTAAATTGCTTGCAAACTCTTCTCTAATAAGTACTGCTTTTGCTTTTGTTGCATTTAAATCGTTTAAGTATTTTTGATTTTCTAAAAAAGAGACTTCAGAATGCATGGCATCTTTTAATGTATTTAGACCACTAATTTCAAAATCTTCGCCGTCATATATTACGCCAATTAGCTCTGCTAGTTTTTTTAGTGTCATATTAAGCCTATAATTTTATGTAAATTATACCAAATGCTAACTTTTGCACCTCAATAATTTTTGGGTAGAATGTTACAATGTTTAGAGCAATTTTTACCAATTCTAGCGGCATTATGACATCGAGACTTCTTGGTTTTGTAAGAGATATGCTAACTGCAAATGCACTAGGTGCAAGTTTATACAGCGATATTTTTTTTATAGCATTTAAAATTCCAAATCTTTTTCGCAATATTTTTGCTGAAGGTGCTTTTTCGCAAAGCTTTATACCAACACTAGCAGCAAGCAAAGATAAGTGGCTTTTTAGCGCAGATGTTTTTGCAAAACTGTTTAGTGTGATATTTTTAATGTCTATTTTTATAACTATTTTTCAATCATTCTTTGCAGAAATTTTTGCATTTGGCTACCCAGCTCATACAAAAGAGCTTGCAGCGCCTATTATTGCAATTAATTTTTACTACTTAGATTTAATATTTATTGTTACATTTTTGGGCGCACTGCTTCAATATCGTAAACATTTTGCTGTAACTGCTTTTGCAACCGCACTACTTAATGTTGGCATGATTAGTGCGCTTTTGATATTTAAAAATTCAGACCAAATGACAATAGTTTACGCTCTTAGTTTTGGCGTAATTGTTGGTGGGATTTTGCAGGCGTTAGCACATATTTTGGTTGCTAAAAAAAAGAAAGTTTTGACTGGGCTTTATATTGGTTTTAAGCGAAAATTTAGCGGTGATAAAAGCGCAAAGGATGATAGCAAGCGATTTAACAACGGTTTTTTGCCATCTATTGCTGGCAGTTCTACCGCGCAAATATCTGCTTTTGTAGATACTTGGCTTGCCACATTTTTGGGAAGTGGCGCAATAAGCTACCTTTATTATGCAAATAGAATTTTTCAGCTCCCTCTTGCTGTTTTTGCAATTGCTACAAGTGTTGCGCTTTTTCCGTCTATTGCAAAACTTGTAAATAGCGGGCAATCAAGCGAAGCCATAGCAAAACTTGGTAAGGCATTTTGGTTTTTAGCATTTGCACTTTGTGCCTTTACGCTTGGTGGTATTATGCTATCACACGAGGTAATTTGGCTTATTTATCAACGGGGTGAATTTAGCGCAAGCGATACAAGTGCAACATCTGCGGTGTTGGCAATGTATATGATAGGGCTTATCCCTTTTGGGCTTTCACGCCTATTTTCTTTGTGGCTATATGCTCACCATAAACAACGAGTTGCAGCAAAAAACTCTATTGTTAGCCTAAGCCTTAATGTTGTTGCATCGCTTATTTTAATGAATATTTTTGGCGCGGCTGGTATTGCGCTTTCTGGTTCATTAACTGGTTTTTTACTTTTGTATTTAACACTAAAACATTTTGATAAGTCAGAACTTTTTAAAATAGTAAATAAACCAAAAATGATTTTGTTGCTTTGCGCTCTTTTGATTAGCGAAGCCGCTATTTTATATTTTTTGCAAGGATATTTTAAATGAAACTTTTTGCAGTTATAGGAAAACCAATAGCGCATTCAAAATCGCCACTAATTCACAATAGTGCATATAAGGCCCTTGGCTTTAAAAATGTTTGCTATACAAGAGTATTACTAGAAAATGAGTGTGAGCTTAAAAACACAATTTTAAATTTAGGCTTAGATGGTGCAAATATAACCGTGCCATACAAGGAAGAGGCGTATAGAATTTGTGATGAGCTGGATGAAATATCTGCAAAGTGTGGCGCAGTAAATACTATTGTTGTTAAAAATGGTAAATTTTATGGCTACAATACAGATGCGCCTGGTTTTATTATGGCGGCAGATGAGTATAAATATAAAAGCGTTTTAATACTTGGTGCTGGCGGGACTGCTAAATCTTTAGCGTTTGCATTGCAAGATAAAAACCCAACAATTGCAAACCGCTCAAGCCAAAGATTAGATTTTTTTAAAGAGCACGGTTTTGGTTCATTAACTTATGATGAATTAGACAGCAGTAAAAAATATGATTTAGTAGTAAATTCCACAAGTGCTGGACTTGGCGATGGCGCACTTCCTATGGATAAAGACAAGCTAACGCAAATATTAAAAAATGCAAATGGTGCAATAGATTGCATGTATGGAAAAATTACTCCATTTTTGGCACTTGCAAATGAGTGTTACACGCTAAATAAAGATGGCAAAGATATGCTTTTAAATCAGGCATTTTTTGCATTCGAAAAGTTTTTTGAAGATGTAAAATTTGATAAAGAAGCTGTATATAGCGCAATGAAAGAGAGTTTTAATATATGACACAAATAATTCTCAAAAAGTTTTCTTTTTGTAGCTTTAGAGGTTTGCAAAGGGACTGCCTTTGCTGTTTTTTTGGCTATGCCAAGAAAGCGCATAAATAAAAATGATAGAGGTTTTACTTTTAGCCATTGCGCTAGCAATAGATGCGTTTAGTGTTGCAGTTGCGGCAAGTGCAAAAGCTCACGAAAAATGGCTAGATTATAAAATGGCAATTACATTTGGAATTTTTCAAGCCCTAATGCCACTAATTGGCTATTTTGGTGGACTTACTTTGCAAAATTTTATTGGTGATTATACAAAATATGCAGCTTTTGCTTTGCTTTTATTTTTGGGTATTCGTATGATAATAAAAAAAGAAGAAGAGAGTGAAGATGTGCCAGAAAGCTTATCTTTATATGCAATTTTGGTTTTAGGAGTTGCAACAAGCTTAGATGCAATGGCTGCTGGTCTTGGTCTTGATTATTTTGGAATTTCGCCATATTTAAGTGTAGCTATAATTGGTGTAATTACTGCAATTATTACATTTGCAGGTTCGCATATCGGTAAAAAAGCAGGCGAGCTTATTGGCAGTAAAGCAGAAAAAGTCGGCGGCGTAGTGCTTATTGCAATCGGTATTAAATTGCTTTTTTGAGCTAGCAGCTAGTAAAATATCGCACAAGGATTTTAAAATGATTTTAATGATAGATAACTATGACAGTTTTACATATAATATTGTTCAGTATTGCAAAGAGCTTGGTGCGGATTTAAAAGTTGTTCGCAATGACGAGCTTACAATCGACGAAATAAAAGCGCTAAACCCAGAAAAAATTATTCTCTCTCCTGGACCAAGCGAGCCAAAAGATGCTGGTGTAACGCTTGATGTTATAAAAGAATTTGCAGGGGTTATTCCAATTTTTGGAATTTGTCTTGGGCATCAATCAATTGGGCAGGCATTTGGTGGAGATGTTGTGCGAGCTGGCAAACTTATGCACGGCAAAACCTCTGTGATGAATATTGCAAAAGATACAATACTTTTTAAAGATATGCCAAAAAGCTTTAATGCCACAAGATACCACTCGTTAGTTGTAAAAAAAGATACACTGCCAAGTACTATTTGCCCAACTGCTTATAGTGAAGATGATAATGAGATAATGGCATTAGAAATACCTAATAAAAGAGTTTATGGCGTACAATTTCATCCAGAGTCAATTCTGTCGGAATATGGCTATAAAATAATAGATAACTTCTTAAAATTTGGCTAATTGCCAAGTTTTAAGTATAACTACTTTCAATAAAACAATAACCTTCAAATCATAATATCTCATTATCGTTGCAAATAGTTTCATTAATACAAAAAAGTATACAATTTTGTTTTTAGGATGTTTTTATCTTAAATGTAAAATTGTAACAAAAATACAACAATTTTTTATAATCAAACATAAATGATTACTTTTTAAACATACAAAATTGCTATTGTTATGCTACAATTTTCAACATTATTGTTATACCTAAAGGTTTGCCATGAAAAATCAGTCAGCGTCTTGTGATGTATTGGATCATACAAAAGGCTTAAGCTACCTAATGAGATATATGCACAATGTTGCAGATTACTCTAATTTTTTAAAAAATTTAGGCGAACGATGGGAGATCTTAACACTTCTTGGACAAATGAGTGGCGCTGGCGCAGACATGACAAAAACCAAAGATGGCTTTGCAAACCTTAGTACAAAACTTTTAGATAATTTAGCAAAAGAAACGATTAAAAAACTATCAGGCGAAATAAACTCAAAAGCACAAGTTGCTGTTGATATTTTAATCCGTAATTTGTTTGAACGAACTGCAGATATTGGATTTTTATCTACTGATGATGACATAAGACATTATATTCTTTCTTATGAAAAACCAACAACTGATCAATCTACTTTAGCAGAGTTAAAAAAGAAATTAATAGAAAGATTTGAAGAGTACACTCTTAAGTATTCGGTATATTTTGACATTATTTTGACTGATATTAATGGCAATGTACTGGTTAGGCTTGATACCGATATTGATGTTAAAAAATCAAAAGACATGTTTTTAAAAGAAGCTTTAACAACATCTGGTGATTATGTTGAAAGTCTTACAAAAACAAATCTTTTGCCAGATTGTGGAAAGTCTTTGCTTTACTCTTATAGAGTAGTTGACCCATCAAGCTCTAAGCCGATTGGCGTTTTAACTCTTTGCTTTAAATTTGAAGACGAGATGAAAAGAATTTTTCATGAGCTTCAAGCTGGTTCTGAGTGGTTGGTATTGGCAATTCTAGATTCGCAAGGGTCTGTAATTGCAACGAGCGATAAATATCAACTCCCAATAGGCGCAGAGCTTACAATGGCGTTGAATGAGTCTTATAAAATCATTAAATTTGCAGGCAAAAATTATATAGCAAAAACATGTGCAACTAATGGATACCAAGGCTATTTTGGGCTAAACTGGTTTGGGCATGCAATGATTCCACTAGAAAATGCTTTTGATGGTGTTGCAAAAAATATGCTAGAAAAAGTTGACGAAGAGATATTGCATTCTGTTATGAGCAATCCAACTCTGTTTTCATCCGATTTACGAGAAATTCCAATGCAAGCAGATAGAATCCAAAAAGAACTGGAGCGAACTGTTTGGAATGGCAATGTAAAACAGTCAAGCAGCAAAAGAACACAAAATACAACATTTTCTAAAGCACTGCTTTGGGAAATTAGCGCAACAGGTGCGAAAACAAAAGATGTATTTGAAAGTTCTATCGGCAATCTTCATGAAACAGTTGTATCTACAATTTTGGGCGATGCAATGTTTCAGGCATCATTGGCAATTGACATTATGGATAGAAACTTATACGAGCGTGCAAACGACTGTAGATGGTGGGCTCTTACAACAACATTTAGAGAGATACTTTCTCGCCCATCAATAGAGCGCGATGAGATAAAAACAATTGAATCTATTTTAGAGTACATAAATGGTCTATATACCGTATATACGAATATTATTTTGGTTGATAAAAGCAATAAAATTATTGCTAGCTCACAAGGCAGCGATGGCTTAAAGGGTAAATATCTAAATGATGAGTATGTTAGGCAAATACTGTCTGTTAAAAATACAAACACTTATAGTGTGTCGCCATTTAATAAGTCGTTTTTGTATGATAATTTAGAAACATATATTTATGGCGCAAGTGTGCTTTCTTTGAGCAATGATGATGTTGTTGGCGGTATTTTTATTGTTTTTGATTCAAAGCCGCAGTTTGAAGCTATGCTTTTAGATGCCCTACCAAGAGATGATAAAGGCGAGATATTGCAAGGCTCGTTTGGTCTTTTCGTAGATAAAAATAAATCAATTATTTCTAGTACATCACAAAAATACGAGATAGGCAAAACAATTCCATTAAGTGATGATTTTTTCCAAAATAATGAAAATGGTTTTTCTAATATTGTGAAGTTTGAAAATGATTACTATGCTGTTGGTATTAGAAAATCTGGCGGATATAGAGAGTATAAAAGCGAACAAGACAGCTATAAAAATGATGTTTTTGCGCTTATATTTATACATTTAGGTGCCGTTTCCAATGAAAAGATATCTAAAACAAGTATCAAAAAATATAAAGCAAGCACTGTGGCTAATACAAAAGTTGATTCTGATAACTCTTTAGAAATAGCAACTTTTTACATTGGAACTAAATGGCTTGGTGTTAAAAGTGAGCTAGTTATAGAAGCTATTGGCGCAAAAGGTCTTACTAGGGTTCCTGGTTCAAATTCAATGCTTCTTGGTAGAATAAACTATAATATGCGAACAATAGATGTTATATCTCTACACGAAGATTTGGGGCATGAGCAAAAAGCGATAGCCGAAGACTCGCAAGTTGTTGTTGTAAAACTCAAAAATGACGAAAAAGATGAAAGAAGATATGGAATTATTGTTGACGACCTTGGCGAAATTCCAGAAGTATCTATGGATAGGGTTGATTTGCTAGATAGCATTGTAGGTGGCTCTGATATGCTAGGCGAGGCAATAGTAAAACCTAATGCAGACCATGTTGATCAAGAGATGCTTGTAATAATAGACCCTACCAAAGTATTAAATAAACTTTCACGCAGAATGTAAAATCTTCAAAGGCGTTCTTTACTCAAAAGGACTCCTTTACTCTTATTTTGTTAAAATACCAAAAAATTTGTACAACCATATTACTACGCCAACTAAAATATCGGCTTTTGCTTGGCGTAGTAATACACTGTAATAAGGGGCTTTATGGCTTACGAACTTAATGAAAAATGTGCCGTAGTAGGTGTTTTTGGTGTTTCAGATGCTGCTAAAATGGCGTATTTATCACTTTTTGCTATGCAACACCGTGGTCAAGAAGCTACTGGTATTAGCTCATCAAACGGTAAAAAAATATTAACAATTAAAGATAGAGGCTTAGTAACTCAAGTTTTTAGAGAAAAAAGACTAAAAAAACTTGTAGGCTCACTTGCAATTGGGCACAATCGTTACTCTACTGCTGGTGAAGACAGTATATTGGATGCACAGCCTGTATTTGCAAGATACGACCTTGGCGAAATGGCAATAGTTCATAACGGAAACCTAACAAATGCCGAGAATATAAGAAACGAACTTATTAAAAATGGTGCAATTTTTCAAAGCGGAATGGATACGGAAAATTTAATCCACTTAATAGCAAAAAGCCAAAAAGCAAGATTAAAAGATAGAATAATCGAGGCTCTTAAGCAAGTTGATGGCGCATATAGTTTTATATTTTTGGCTCGTACAAAAATGTTTGCCGTTAGAGACCCGAAAGGTTTTAGACCACTTGTAATTGGACAGTTTAAACAAGGTGGCTGGATTGTTGCTTCTGAAACTTGTGCATTAGAGCTTGTAGGTGCAAAATTTGTACGCGAAGTTCAACCTGGTGAAATGCTTGTATTTGAAGAAGGTAAAGAGCCTCAAAGTGTAAATGTTTTTGATGCAAATCCTAAAAGATGTATTTTTGAACATGTATATTTTGGAAGACCAGATAGCGTGATTTTTGGACAAAGCGTTTACACTGCTAGAAAAGATATGGGCAAGCATTTGGCAAGGGAGCTTCCAGTTGAAGCAGACATGGTTGTGCCAGTTCCAGATTCTGGCGTACCTGCTGCTCTTGGTTATTCGCAAGAAAGTGGCATACCATTCGAGCTTGGTGTTATTAGAAATCACTATGTTGGTAGAACATTTATAGAACCAACACAAGAGATAAGAGACTTGAAAGTAAAAATGAAATTAAGCCCTATAAAAGAGCTTATTGCTGGTAAAAGCCTTATTGTTATTGATGATTCAATTGTAAGAGGCACAACAAGTAAGCAAATTGTAAGAATGTTAAAAGATGCTGGCGCAAAAGAAGTGCATATGAGAATTTCTAGTCCACCAACAACAAATCCTTGTTTTTATGGAATTGATACGCCAGATAAAGGGCATTTAATCAGTGCTCAAAAAAGTATTGAAGAGACTAGAAAATTTATCGGTGCGGATAGTTTGGCATTTTTATCAATAGAGAGCTTATTTAAAAGCGTAAATGGCAAGCCAGATACATACTGTAGCGCTTGTTTTGACGG
>JACCDU011414049.1_pt1 | contig 10319 bp, 8 predicted proteins | sample 7446081 | NCBI WGS metagenome assembly JACCDU01 (sample SAMN15323447, study PRJNA562643) | freshwater metagenome | isolation source: river surface water | place: USA:Blue River Watershed | collected 2017-08-17
ACCATACATTTTAGTTTGATCTTGTAAATCACATTCTCCAGCTTGATCACATATTGGACAATCTAAAGGATGATTTAATAATAAAGCTTCTACTACATTTTCTCTAGCTTTTTTTACAAATGCGTTATCAACAAAAATTGCCATTCCATCTTTAGCTTCTGTTGCACAAGATGCTACCGGCTTTTCAATTGTATCGATTTCAACTAGACACATACGGCAGTTACCAGAAACAGATAAAATTTCATGATAACAAAATCTTGGTATAGTAATACCAGCGTATTTACATGCTTCTAAAATCGAAATTCTAGATTTTACTGAAAATTCGAAATCATTTATGGTTAAGTTAATCATAATTTTAATTAAATTTTATATTGTTATGAAAAAATTTACATTCGTAAACCTTGTTACGTAAACAGGTTCTAATTCTGGAACTAAAAATAATCTAAAATATTTATCTAATGGATGAACCATATTTAGATTTTCATAGCTATGATTTTCCTTTGATTCAGAATTATCTGGAGTTTGTCCAAAATATAATTCATCATCATCAGTTGCTTCTACACTAACTAATCCATCTCTATTTTCAACCATTTTAGATTCTATTATACCAATTAAAGGAACTAAAACTAATAAGAATAAAAAGTAAAAAATAGTAGCTCCCATTCCGATTTCAATATAAGGAGTTTCAACAGGTTTTTGCCCAATCCATCCTAAAATAATAAAATCAGATACTAAGAACCAATAAGCAAGACCAAAGATTGGTCTAAATTTACTACTTCTCACTTTTGATGTATTAATAACAGGTAATAATAATAATACTAAAATAGCACTAATCATTGCCACTACTCCACCTAATTTATCAGGAATTGATCTTAAAATAGCATAAAAAGGTAAGAAATACCATTCTGGAACAATATGAGCTGGTGTAGATAATGGATTTGCAGGAATATAGTTATCAGTATGTCCTAAAACATTTGGATAAAAGAATACAAAGAAAGAAAACATAAATACTAAAATAAAGAACGAGAATAAATCCTTTACATAAAAATAAGGATAAAAAGGAACGTTATCTGTATTTGTATTAATTCCTAATGGATTGTTTGATCCATCTTTATGAAGAAGACTTAAATGAACAATTACTAATCCAGCAATAACAAAAGGCATTAGATAGTGTAAACTATAAAATCTATTTAAAGTTGCATTACTTACAGAGAATCCACCCCATAACCATTCTACAATAGAACCTCCAACGAATGGAATCGCAGAGAATAAATTTGTAATTACGGTAGCTCCCCAAAAACTCATTTGACCCCAAGGAAGTACATAACCCATAAAAGCGGTCGCCATCATTAATAAGAAAATAATAACTCCACTTGCCCATAATCTTCCTCTAGGATAGATATATGAACCATAGTAAAGACCTCTAAAAATGTGACAATATACTACAATAAAAAACATTGAAGCACCGTTAGCATGAGTATATCTTATAAGCCATCCGTTATTTACGTCTGTCATGATATGCTCAACACTATTAAATGCTAAATCAATATGAGGACAATAATGCATTGCTAAAAATATACCTGTTACAATTTGAATAACTAAGCATAATCCAGCGGTTGAACCAAAACTCCAAAGATAATTTAAATTTATTGGAGTTGGATAGTCGATAATATGTGAATCGACAAAAGATAAAATAGAATCTTTATTCCATCTGATTCCAAACATAATTAATTTTCTTATTATTTATTTTTTTAAGTTGATTATTCAATCACTAAATTATCTAATTTAGCTGCAATCCAATTTGTAAATCTACTAGTAGTTACACCTTTAACAACAATAGGCATAAATCCATGATTTACTCCACAAATTTCACTACATTGACCATAGTAAACACCTTCTCTTTTAATAAATAAAGAAGCTTGAGATAATCTTCCAGGACAAGCATCTACTTTAATACCAAATGAAGGAACAGCCCAGCTATGTAATACATCAGCAGCAGTTACTAACACTCTAATATGTGTATTAATAGGTAATACAACTCTATTATCTACTTCTAGTAAACGAAATGATCCTTTTACAAGATCACTAGTAGGAATCATATAAGAGTCAAAGTTTAAAGTTTCTCCTCCTTCTAATGTAGCATAATCTGAATACTCATAACTCCAATACCATTGATGCCCAATTACTTTTAATGTAACTACAGGATCAATTAATTCATCTGTAGAATATAATAAAGCAAATGATGGAATTGCAATTAATACTAAAATAATTGCAGGAACAATTGTCCAAACAATTTCTAATAAGCTTGAGTGAGTAAATTTTTTAGAAACTGGATTTGAAAATTCGTTGTAATTTACAAGAACTTGATATAACATCCAGAATACAAATGAACCAATTAATATTAAAAAGAATACTAAGTAGTTATGGAAGAATAACATTCCTTCCATAGAAGGTGTTGCAGGATCTTGAACACCAAATTGCCAAGATTCTGGTGCATCACAATATGAAACTACTTGAATATAATTTAAAAAGTTTTTTAGCATATATACTAATTATATATTTTTTATTTGAAAACTTAAGTGTGCTCAGTATTGGAATCGAACCAACACCTTTTTACAAAGAACAAATTTTAAGTCTGCCGCGTCTACCACTTCCGCCAACTGAGCAAAAAATACAGGTGAACAATGGGACTTGAACCCATAACCTTCAAAGCCACAATTTGACTCTCTACCATTGAGATATATCCACCAAAAAATAAAATTTATTATAGTCTATTTTTTAATATAAATGCATAAGCAATTAATAATAAAAATGTTAATTCTTGATTATTAAATGACATTACAATAAATAATAAAATAAATAGAAAAAAATAAATCAAATAGTGAATGATAAATCCAGTTTGTAACGATTTAACTGCATTTGTTAAAAAATAAATTCCATTTGAAATACCAATAGGACCTAATTTTTCAATTAAACCTCTATCAATATCCTGATAGAAAAAAAAATAACTTTTCTTTAATACACCTTGAACTACAAACTCATTATAAACTCTATCAAAATACCATTTTTTGTTGAAAAAATTAAAAATTTTTTTTGAAATTGGCAATTTTTTGATATTATAATAAGAATCTAACTTAAATATGTATATATATAATGCAGAAAAAACTCCAATTAGAGTAAGAATTAATGGTAAAATTTTATATTCAAAAGATAAAAATTCAATATCGGCCATGATATAATTTATAGGTTTAATAAAAATAGATGTTCCCCAAAAATTATTACCAAAACCAATAAATAAATCTTTTGTCATATACCCAACTAATACACTAAAAACAGATAAAATCATTAGTGGAACAGTCATTCTAAAAGAACCCTCATGAGCATGTAAAGTTACATTTTTATTTCCATTTGGATTAGATAAAAATACTAAATACAGTAAACGAGTTGAATAGAATGCTGTACAAAACGCAGCTAATAAACCTAAAATATTTGCAAATTGTCCAGCAGTACTGTAAGTTGAAGCACTAACTTCTAAAATAATATCTTTCGAATAAAATCCAGCTAAAAAAGGAAATCCTATTAAAGCTAAAGATCCTATTGTCATAATTGCGTATGTAAATGGTAATAAGTTTTTTAGTCCTCCCATTTTACGCATATCCTGTTCATCTGCCATAGCATGAATAACAGAACCAGCTCCTAAGAATAATAAAGCTTTAAAGAAAGCATGATTAGATAAATGGAATATTCCAACTTCATAACCAGATAAACCACAAGCAAAAACCATATAACCTAATTGACTACAAGTAGAATATGCAATTACTCTTTTCATATCATTTTGAAATAATCCTGTTGTTGCTGCAAAAAAAGCAGTCATTGAACCAACAAAAGTAACAAAAGTTAGAGCAAATTCAGAATATTCAAAAATATACGAACATCTAATAATTAAAAAAACCCCAGCAGTTACCATGGTTGCAGCATGAATAAGAGCTGAAACTGGTGTAGGACCTTCCATAGCGTCAGGTAACCAAGTATGCAATCCTATTTGAGCAGATTTACCCATAGCTCCTAAAAATAGAAATATACAAATTAAATCAATAATATTAAATTCGTATGTTCCTATAATTAAAGTTTCATTAGTAGCCAATGGAACCAGTGAAAATACAACCCCATAATCCAATGAATCAAAAACAACATAAATAGTAAACATAGCTAATAATAAAAAAAAATCACCAACTCTGTTAACAAGCATTGCTTTAATAGCGGCTTTATTGGCTTGTATTCTTGTAAACCAAAAATTAATTAAAAGATAAGAAGACACTCCAACACCTTCCCATCCTACAAACATTTGTAAGAAGTTATTCGCAGTCACTAAAATTATCATAAAAAAAGTAAACAATGATAAATAAGACATAAATCTTGGGAAATGCGGATCATGTTCCATATACTCAGTAGAATAAATATGTACTAAACTAGAAATGAATGTAACAACAACTAACATTACAGATGTTAATGTGTCAAAACAAAAAGACCATTCAATATTAATAGTATCTACATGTATCCAATCTTTAACAGAAAGAATATACACATCTCCAGTTCTAATAACATCATATAATAATTTCAGTGATATTAAACAAGAAGATGCTGTTAATGTACATGTAGTATAAGCAACACCTCTTCCTAAAAATCTACCAAATAAAATTCCACTAAAGAAACCTAACAGTGGCAAACATACAATAAGAAATAACATAGAAATTTTTATTTGTTTTTTAAATTGAAGGATAAAGTGGGATTTGAACCCACGGTACCCATAGGGTACATTAGATTTCAAGACTAACGCCTTAAACCGCTCAGCCATTTATCCAAAAAGGAAATAACGTATTTAGATTAAAATTTTTTATTTTATTATCAAAAATTAAATCAATATGTAAATTTATATTTTTTAAAGAAATATCTTTTAAATAATTAGTTCCAAAATCTTCTGATTCCTTTAAAATATGAAAAGGAATTGTAAAACTTAATGTTATTTTAGATTTTTCATTTCTAATTAACTTCGAATTCCAACCAGATACAACAATTTGACTTACATTTTCTACAAATAGCCAATTTAATATATCAGAGATATTTTTTTTCTCACTAACAGAAAATTTTAATAGATAACCTAAATTCTTAATTAAAGGTTTATTATTAGAAATTTCTACTTTTTTAGATGTTTTAATTGAAGGACTTAAAACATTTAATGTATAAAGTAAAAGAATACTTTTTATTTGTGAGTTCTCTTCAAAATTGATGGATTTTATATCTGATTTAGAGGATTCTAAATATTCCCATGATTTAATATAAAGATCTAATCTTGAAACTGATGAGATTTCATTAATATTCTTTATACTATATTTTGAAATCAAATCACATTTATTTAAGTAAGCAGATTGTTTTATATGATTCATAATTAATTTTATAAATTTTTAAAATGTAATTAAATATACAGAGTTAGAAGCAATATGTAAATATGCTAAAAAATAATTAGGAAATAATCCCATAAAAAATATAAAGAACAATAAAGGTAACATAATAAAAAATTCTCGTGAAGAAATATCTGTAAACTTTAAAGTATAATTTACTTTTATATTACCGAAAATCATTCGGTTATATAACCATAAAGAATATGCACCAGATAAAATAACACCTAACGCAGCTATAATAGCAGTAGTAACATTTGATTTGTATATACCAGCTAATAATAGAAACTCCCCAATAAAGCTACTTGTTCCAGGTAATGCAATATTAGCCATAGTGAATATTAAAAAAATTGAAGCATAAATAGGCATAAAATGTACTAATCCACCATAATAATAAACAAATCTTGAATGATATCTATTGTATATTATACCAATTAATAAAAACATTCCTCCAGAAACAAAACCATGACTAATACTTTGTATAATAGAACCTTCAATACCAACAATATTAAAACTAAAAATTCCTAATGTAACTAAATTCATATGCGCTACAGAAGAATAAGCAATAATTCTTTTTAAATCAGTTTGTCGTAAAGCAGCCAAAGAAGCAAAAATTACACCAATCACAGATAACAGATAAACTAAAGGAGAAAAGTAGAAAGAAGCATCTGGGAATAAAGTTAAACTAAAACGTAAAAATCCGTAAACTCCAAGTTTTAGAAGAATACCAGCAAGTAAAACAGAACCTACAGTTGGGGCTTCAACGTGAGCTTCAGGTAACCAAATATGAAATGGAAACATTGGAATTTTAGAAGCAAAAGAAAAAAAGAAAGCCATCCATAAAAATAACTGTTCAGTTAAAGTAAAATCAACAGTTAGTAAATATTCTAAATTTAATGTTCCTACTTTATTATAAATATATAAAATAGCAATTAACATTAATAAAGAACTACAAAGTGTATAGAAAAAAAATAAATATACAGCTCTAATTTTTCTTTCTCTAGAACCCCAAATACCAATAATTAAATACATTGGCACTAATATAGCTTCAAAAAAGATATAAAAAAGCATTAAATCTAAAACACTAAATATTATTAATAAAAATAATTCTATAAGTAATAAGTTAAAAACGTATTCTTTATATCTTTTTTCATCCCAAACAAATAAAATACATAAAAAAATTAATAATGCACTTAGAAAAAAAAAGTACAATGAAATTCCATCTAAACCAAAAGAATAAGAGAAGTTTAAAATAGAAGTATCCAACTTATATGTAACAACTTCTTGAAAAAAAGAATTATTGTTATCAAATTTAGCTAATATTAAAGTTGATAAAATAAATACAAAACTAGACGCTCCTCCCGATACTAAGCGTAATAGCCTATGATTTTGATCGTTAATTAAACTAATTACAATCAATGAAGATATTAAGGTTAAAAATATAGTGTTTAATAACATATTGTTAAAATTTTATTATCGATCTATTTCTCCAAAAACAATATCTTGGGTTCCAATTATTGTAACTACATCAGCAATCATGTGATTTTTTGACATGTCATCTAAAGCTTGTAAATGACCAAATCCTGGAGCTTTTATTTTACAACGATAAGGTTTTTCAGTATTATTTGAAACTAAATAAACTCCAAATTCACCTTTTGGTGCTTCTGTAGCAGTATAAGTTTCACCATGAGGTACAACAAAACCTTCAGTATAATATTTGAAATGATGAATAACAGCTTCCATAGAATTTTTCATTTCTAAACGAGATGGAGGGCTTATCTTATAATCATCAGTCTTAATTGGACCTGGTTGAAGCATATTAATAGCGTCAACAATTATTTTTAAAGCTTGTCTCATCTCTTCAACACGGATCAAATAACGATCATAGCAATCTCCATTACTTCCAACAGGAATATCAAAAGATAAGCTATCGTAAACTTCGTAAGGTTGAGTCTTTCTTAAATCCCAAGCAATACCAGATCCACGTAACATTACACCACTAAAACCCCACTCAACAGCATTTTTAGCAGTTACAACTCCAATATCAACTAATCTTTCTTTCCAAATCCTATTTCCAGTTAGCATTTCTTCAATCTCATCTAATCTAGTATTAAATTGAGTTGTAAAAATATATAAATCATCTAAAAATCCTAAAGGAATATCAGCCGAAACTCCACCAGGTCTAATATATGCTGCATGCATTCTAGCCCCAGAGACTCTTTCATAGAATTCCATTAATTTTTCTCTCTCTTCAAAAGCCCATAGAAAAGGAGTCATAGCCCCTACATCCATTGCATGACAACCAACAGCTAATAAATGATTTAGTATTCTTGTAATCTCTAAAAAGATTACTCTAATTACTTTCGCTCTTTCAGGAATTTTAATTTTACCTAATTTCTCAACAGCTAAAGAATATGTATGTTCTTGAGCCATCATAGATACGTAATCTAAACGATCAAAATAAGGTAAAGCCTGTAAATAAGTTTTATACTCAATTAATTTTTCAGTACCACGGTGTAATAATCCGATATGAGGATCAGCTCTTTTAACAACTTCACCATCAAGCTCTAAAATCAGTCTTAATACTCCATGAGCCGCCGGATGTTGAGGTCCAAAATTAATTGTAAAATTTTTAAGTTCTCTGTTTAATTCTTTTTTTTTTAAAATCATAAATTTTCTTGTTTTTAATTTTCACTTAACCAAGGAGTTTCGTATGTAAACGATCTAAATTCTTGCGCTAGTTCAATAGGTTCAACAACAACTTTCTTTTTAGAACTATCGTAACGAACTTCAACATATCCAGATAAAGGAAAATCTTTTCTCATTGGATATCCTTCAAAACCGTAATCTGTTAAAATTCTTCTTAAATCTGGATGATTTTGAAAATAAATACCGTATAAATCCCAAACTTCTCTTTCCCACCAATTTGAATTTTTAAATAGAGGAACAGCTGACTCTACTAAGGTAACTTCATTTACAAAAATTTTTACGCGAATTCGAGAATTAAATACTACACTTAATAAATCATAAATAACCCCAAATCTATATTGACTGCTTAAAATATCTATTCCTGAAACACAAGTTAATAAATTATACTGACAATTAATATGTTTTTTTAAATAAGTTAGTACAAACAATAAGTTTTTATGACTAACATTAATTGACTTTTCATCATTAACGATAGAATACGAAATTAAAGGAAGAGTATTTTCCATTGATTTTAAATTTTTAATATTCATATAATTTTTCAAAGTTTATAGATCTTATAAAATTAAATTTTAAAAGACTCGGATACTATATAATGACAAATTAGCATAGTATAATTAGGGAAAAAAAATAAAAAAATCAATAAAAACAATAGAAAAAAAAATACAATAAAAATTAATCTAAAGTTATCATTAAAAGAAACTGTTTGTTCAAAAAAATTATGATCATTTGCAACAGATTGTACAGGTTCAAAAAATGCTATTTTTAAAATACGAATATAATAATATACAGAAACTGAACTAATAGTGATTAATAAAATTGCTCCTAAAATAGCCCCTTTAGAAACTAAACCATCTAAAATCACTAATTTAGAAATAAATCCAGCAAATGGTGGAATACCTCCAATTGAAAAAAATATAATACTAAATGATAATGTCCATAAACCAGTATAACTAATAACATCTGAAAAATTTGAAATGTATAATGGTGTTAACAACTTAGGTTCAATATTACGTAATTCAAACTGCGATCTGTATATAACAATAAAATGACCCCAAATTAATAGTGAAGTTATGATATAAATAATTAAAAAGAAAATTACTGAAGAAAACCCTTCTGCACTATTTACAGCTAAACCTGCTACTAAAAAACCTACTTGCGCAATAGAACTGTATAACAATAATCTTTTTGCTCTTAATTGTTTTAAAGCGTATAAAGTACCAATTAATGTTGAAATTACTCCAAAAACTAATAAAGGTGTTGATACAAATGAATATAATTCACCAAGTGAATTAATCCATTTAATAAAAAAGAAAAATAAAGAATATTTTGGTAATACTGAAAATATTAAAGTTGCTGCTAACGGAGCTCCTTCATAAACATCAGGCATCCAAAAATGAAAAGGAGCAGCCGCAACTTTAAATAATAAAGTAGCAGTAACTAAAACAATACCTACAACTACTAACATTTTTAGATTAGGACTAAAGTCATCTAAACCAAAAGATAATAAAGCGCTTAAATCTGTCAAATTAATAGTACCTAGACATCCGTATAGGAAACTTACACCTAATAAGAAAAAAGCAGACATAAATGCTCCAGAAACAAAATATTTTAATCCAGCTTCTACTGAAAAAATATTAGTTCTACTAATACTCGCTAATACGTAAAAACAAAGAGTTTGAGTTTCCATTGTTAAATAAAAGATCATTAGATCATTTGCATCGATCATAACTAATAATGCAAGTAGAGCTAATAAAACAATTGTATAAAATTCTGGAAATGTAATTTTCTGAAACTTAAGCGCTTCTTGAACTAAAACTAAACAAAATATAGCGACTAATGTAACTATAAATTTACTAATTGAACTTCCTTTGTCTCCAATATATAAAGTGTCAGAAAAATAATCATGTGCAATAAACCCAAAATAAAGAGCGGCTAAAATCCATAAAATAATAAATGTATGTTTAGCATTTTCTTTGTTAAAAACTGGAAAATTATTTTGAGGATTGTTAACAACTAACGCATTATATACTAATTGAGCTAAAAGAGAAAAAGATAAAAATAATTCTGGAATATGAGAATTTACTGTAAAAGTTTTAAGCATAAATCTTAAATAAGTTTTTTATGTTTTATGTTATATCTCCTATGAGAATCGAA
>JACCDU010913708.1_pt1 | contig 10318 bp, 9 predicted proteins | sample 7446081 | NCBI WGS metagenome assembly JACCDU01 (sample SAMN15323447, study PRJNA562643) | freshwater metagenome | isolation source: river surface water | place: USA:Blue River Watershed | collected 2017-08-17
CAGGCAGGATGCCCGATTGCTCGACCAGGCGCACCATGGCCTCGGTCAGGTAGCTGGTGGCCGTGGCGGGCTTGCCGATGCAGGGCATGCCGGCCAGGAAGCTGGGCGCGAACTTTTCCAAGAGGCCCCAGATCGGGAAGTTGAAGGCGTTGATGTGCACCGCGATGCCGCCGCGCGGCACCAGGATGTGCGTGCCCGCAAAGCCGCCCTTCTTGCCCAGCGGGAAGGCCGGGCCTTCGTGGATCAGGTTGCCGCTGGGCAGCTCGTTGCTGCCCATGCTCGAATAGGCGAACAGCGTGCCCGCGCCGCCTTCGATGTCGACCCAGCTGTCGGCGCGCGTGGCGCCGGTGTGGGCCGAGATGGCGTACAGCTGTTCCTTGTGCTCGCCCAGGTATTTGGCCAGGGCCTTGAGGCGCTGGGCGCGCTCTTGAAAGTCGAGTTGGAGCAGGTTGGGCAGGCCCACGGTGCGGGCGTAGTGCACGGCCTCGCCGAAGTCGAGCGCGTCGGCGTGGGCGGCGGCCACGGCGCTGCCGTTGATCGCGCTGCGCAAGGTCTGGGCGGCTTGCTGGCCGATCCAGCGGCCGGCGATGAAACTCTGGAGGACTGCGGTCATGGGGGGCACTTTCAGGAAGGGAATGGGGGTGGACCGGAATTAACCAACCGATCGGTCGGTGAATTCTAGTGCCATTGGCCCAGCCGCCCCTGCCAGAGCCCCACGGGGTTTTCCCGGTGGGGTTCAGGTGCGGTGGTACAGACCCTGCGCATCCACCGCCACGCGGCCCGCGTCCTGCAGCTCCTGCAGGTGCATGGCGATGGTGTGGCGCTCGGCGCTCTCGACATAGGGCAGCTCGAAGCCCAGCGGGTAGAGCACGCGCCGCGCTGCAAGCTCTTCGAGGCTTTGCGGGCCGTCTTGCAAATAAGCCAGCAGCTTGTCCGCGCGTTCGTCGACCTTGGCGGCAAAGCGCGCGAGGTCGGCCAGGAACTTGCCCCGCTCGGTCAGCACCGCGCGGTGGTGCGAGGTGACCCAGGCGCGCGCCTCGATCTCGGCCACGCGGCGCAGGCTCTCGCGCAGCTGGGCCAGGCTCGATGTGGCGTCGCCGTAATACGGCCCGAAACCCGTGAGGTCGATGTCGCCGATGAAGGCCACGCCCTCGCTCTCGACCACCAGCGCGCAGTGGCCCGCCGTGTGCCCTGGCAGGTGGTGCGCGCGCACGCGCACGCCGCCGCCCAACTCCCACAGCGCGCCATCGCGGTAGGCGGTGGCGTCGGGCCTTGGGCAATAAAAGAAGTCGCGCTGCACGATGGTCTGCAAGGCGTCGAGCACGGGTTGCTCATAGCCGTAATGCGCACACAGGCCGTCCCAAGACTGCGCGGCGGCCAGGTCGGCCTCGTGCACCTGCACACGCGCCTGCGGCACGCGGTGCAGGCCGGCCATGTGGTCTTCGTGCACATGGCCCAGGATCACCAGCTCCACCGTGTCGAAAGCGGGGCCGATGCGGTTGGCCACCAAGGGCGTGTCAAAGGCCACGCGCAGGTCCGTGCCCTGCACCAGCACCTGGTTGCCGTCCGGGTATTTGCCCGACTGCGCCCCCAGGTAGACCGAGACCGCGCCGCATTGCCAGGAAGCTTCCATCGTGTCCCATCCTTGAAAAGGTTCAGGCCGGCTGCAGGCCGCGCGGCCCGCGCGGGCCGCGCATGCGCCAGAGCAGCCAGGCCGCGATGCTGAAGTTCAGCAGGTTCCACAGCGTGCCGTTGATGAAGGCCGCGTGGTAGGAGCCCGTGAGGTCGAAGACCTTGCCCGACATCCAGCCGCCCAGGGCCATGCCCACCAGCGTGGCCATGATGACCGCGCCCACGCGGCTGCCGACCTCGGCCGGCGGAAAATGCTCGCGCACGATGATCGCGTAGCTCGGCACGATGCCGCCCTGGAACAGGCCGAACAAGGCCGAGACCACATACAGCGACACCAGGCCGTCAAAGGGCAAAAACAGCAGCAGGGCCACGCCCTGCAAGAGCGAACCCAGCGCCAGCGTGCGCAGGCCGCCGATGCGGTCGCAAATCGCGCCCGACACCAGGCGACTCACGATGCCGCAAGCGAGCATCAGCGACAGCATCTCGGCGCCGCGCGCCGCGCCAAAGCCCAGGTCGGTGCAATAGGCCACGATGTGCACCTGCGGCATGGCCATGGCCACGCAACAGGCCAGGCCCGCCACGCACAACAGCGCATGGGCCTGGCCGATCGGCAGGCCAAAAGGTTTCTGCAAGGCCTCGGACGCAGCCGATCCGACCGCGAGCGCCGCAGGCAGCGGCGGGCGCTGGCGCATGAACCAGCTCAGGCCCACCATGCCCGCACCACACACCAGGCCCAGCGCCATGTAGGTCGGGCGCCAGCCATAGGCCTCGACACCGCGCTGCGCCAGCGCCGGCCAGATCGTGCCCGCCACATAGTTGCCGCTGGCGCAGACCGCGACCGCGCGGCCGCGGTATTTGTGCCACCACAGCGAGGTGTCGGCCACCAGCGGCGCGAAGGTCGAGGCGCTGCCCAAGAGGCCGAGCAGGAGCCCGTGCGCGATCGCGAAAGTCCAGATGCTGCCCGACAGGCCCGCGAGGATGAAGCCAGCCCCCAGCGCCAGCCCGCCCACGGCCGCGGGCACATGCACGCCCGCCTTGTCGGCCCAGCGGCCCATGAAGACGCCACCCAGGCCGAAGCCCAGCATCATCAAGGTGTAAGGCAGCGAGGCTTCAGCACGCGTGACACCGAATTCGGCCTGCACCGCGGGCAGCACCACGGCCACCGTGTACATGCCGCTGCCACCCAGGGTCATCAGGCCCAGCGTCACCAGCAGACGCCAGGCGGCCTGGCGCGAGTCGATGAGGTCGGTGGCGGCGCGGTTCATGGTTTCAGGGTAGCACCGGCCTCTGACCCCGCGATGTCACCCAGATGTCGCGCACGGACTGCCGCTTTTTTAAGCAATGCCGGCCAGGCCAGGCGGGATGCGGTTTGCGCGAGTTGTTCGGGGGTTTATCCACAAGCTGGCCCACATCCGCTGGGGACAGCCGCGCACGCCCAGGAGTTGGCTCCGGTTCAGCACCAAGACCGCGCCAGAAACCCGCGAGCCCTGGACTCAGGGCCGCGCCATCTTGCAGCTGTGCGGCAGGCGCGCCTGCTCGGGCTTGAGCGTCTGGATGACCTTGAAGCCGTAGCCCGAACCTTCGACGTCGAAGGGCACGCCGGGCTCGCCCTGGCGCTGCATCAGGCCCACCACCAGCGGCTGCTGGAACTGGTGGTCCTCGGCGCGCATGAAGCCGCCCTGCCCGGCCATGCTGACCTTGGCCTTCTCGAGTTGCGTGGCGACGGCCAGCGGCTCACTGCTGCCCGCTTTTTCGATGGCCTGCGCCAGCGCCTCGACCATGAGCTGCATGCGCAGGTGCACATAGTCTTCGCTGGGCTTGGCAAAGCGCGCGCGGAACGATGTGTAAAACGCCGCGCTCTCCTTGCCCGGCACATTGGGCAGCCAGTCGGCCACCGCGATCACGCGGCCCACGCCGGCTTCGCCAATGGCCGCGGGCGCGCCCAGCGCATTGCCGTAGAAGGTGTAGAACTTGCCCTCGTAGCCGGCCTCGCGCGCGGCCTTGACCAGGAGCGTGAGGTCGTTGCCCCAGTTGCCGGTGATCACGACCTGCGCGCCGCTGGCCTTGATCTTCGAGGCGTAGGGCAAAAAATCCTTCACGCGGCCCACCGGGTGCAGCTCTTCGCCGACGATCTTCATGTCGGGGCGCTGCGCCTCGATCTGGCGGCGCGCCTCGCGCAGCACGGCCTGGCCGAAGCTGTAGTCCTGGCCGATCAGGTAGGCCGACTTCACGGTCTTGTCGGACTGGAGCACCTGCATGAGCGCAGCCATGCGCATGTCGGCGTGCGCGTCGAAACGGAAATGCCAGAAGCTGCACTTCTCGTTCGTCAGCGAAGGCTCGACCGCCGAATAGTTGAGGAAGAGCACACGCTTGCCGGGCTCGCGCTCGTTGTGCTTGTTGATGGCGTCGATGAGTGCGAGCGCCTGCGCCGAGGAATTGCCCTGCAGCACGACCTGCGCACCATCGTCGATGGCCGAGCGCAGCGCCGTGAGCGCCTCTTCGTTCTGGCCCTTGCTGTCGTAGCGCACGAGTTCGAGCGGACGCGCGCCCTGCGCGGTCTTGACGCCGCCGCGCGCGTTCACCCGCTCCACCGCCCAGGCGATGTTGCGCAACACGGCTTCGCCGGTGTTGGCAAAAGGACCGGACAGGGCCTCGATCATGGCCAGCTTGATGGGGGTCGCGGTTTGGGCCAGGGCGGCCGAAGACCATGGAGCGGCCAAAGCAGCGCAGGCCCAAGCCAGCGCCGCACGGCGTTTGAAAGTCGTGCGCATAAAAAGAAAAAGAAGATCAGAAGTTCAGGGTCTTGACGCCCTGGGCCGTGCCGAGCAGGCAGACCTGGGCTTTTTGGTGGGCGAACACGCCCACCGTGACGACGCCGGGCCACTGGTTGACCTCGGTCTCGAAGGCCACCGGGTCGGTGATTTGGAGGCCCCGCACATCGACGATGTGCTGGCCGTTGTCGGTCACGAGTGGCTGGCCGTCTTTGAGGCGCACCGCGGCGCTGCCGCCCAGGGCCGCGAACTGGCGCATCACGCGCGCCGTGGCCATGGGGATCACCTCCACCGGCAGCGGAAAGGCGCCCAGCGCATCGACCAGCTTGCTCTCGTCGGCAATGCAAACGAATTTTTTCGACTGGGCCGCCACGATCTTCTCGCGCGTGAGCGCGGCGCCGCCGCCCTTGACCATGTGGCCGCGGGGGTCGATCTCGTCAGCGCCATCGATGTAGACCGACAGGCTTTGGACGGCGTTGCTGTCGAACACCGGGATGCCCAGGGCCAGCAGGCGCTGGGTCGAGGCTTCGGAGCTGGAGACGGCGCCCTGGATCTGGTCCTTCATGGTGGCCAGCGCGTCGATGAATTTGTTGACCGTGGAGCCGGTGCCCACGCCAACGATCTCGCCGGGCACCACGTATTGCAGGGCGGCCTGGCCCACCAGGGTCTTGAGTTCGTCTTGGGTCATGGGGTCGAAGGCAATGAGGGTCTGAGACAATCGGGGCACGCCCCGTGATGACAACCCGCGATTATCCAAGATGTCCCTGATCCCCTACGCCCTGGCCCGCTCTTTCCTCTTCAAGATGGACGCCGAAGAGGCGCACGAGTTCACGCTGGCCAATGTGGCCCGCACCCAGAACACCCTGCTCGACCGCGCCTACCGCCAGCCCTTTGTGGCCGACCCGGTGACGCTGGCGGGCCTGAAATTCCCCAACCGCGTGGGCCTGGCCGCGGGCCTGGACAAGAACGCGCGCTGCATCGACGGCCTGGGCGCCATGGGTTTCGGCTTTGTCGAGGTGGGCACCGTCACGCCCAAGGCGCAGCCGGGCAACCCCAAGCCGCGCATGTTCCGCCTACCCGAAGCCAACGCGCTGATCAACCGCCTGGGCTTCAACAACGAGGGGCTCGACGCCTTCATCGCCAACGTGAAGAAGGCGCACTTTCGCCAGCACGGCCGCCTGCTGGGCCTGAACATCGGCAAGAACGCGGCCACGCCGATCGAGAACGCGACCGACGACTACCTGATCGCGCTCGCCGGCGTCTACCCGCACGCCGACTACGTGACGGTGAACATCTCCAGCCCCAACACCAAGAACCTGCGCGCGCTGCAAAGCGATGAGGCTTTGGACGGCCTGCTGGGCGCGCTCACGGCGCGGCGCGAAGAGTTGGCCGCCGAGCACGGTCGCCGTGTGCCGATGTTCCTCAAGATCGCACCCGACCTCGACGAAACCCAGGTCGGCGTGATCGCCGCGACGCTGCAAAAGCACGGCATGGACGGCGTGATCGCGACCAACACCACGCTGGCACGCGATGCGGTGAGTGGCTTGCCGCACGCCGAGGAAACGGGCGGCCTGTCGGGTGCGCCGGTGCGCGAGGGCAGCAACCGCGTGATCCGTTTGCTGCGCGCGGCCCTGGGTCCGCAGTTCCCGATCATCGGCGTGGGCGGCATTCTGAGCGGGCATGACGCGATCGAGAAAATCCGCGCGGGTGCGGATGTGGTGCAGATTTACACAGGGCTGATCTACAAAGGCCCGGCGCTGGTGACCGAGGTGGCCAGTGCCTTGCAGCAGATGAAGGCGCGTTGACTGAGTTGGGTGCCGGGCCGAAGCTGACCGGCACCGGGGTTCCTCATGATGCGGGTACGCATAAATCGTCACCCCGGTGCCGGTCAGCATCGGCCCTGCGTTGGGGGTGCGCGACAAAGGGGCCTTACGGCCCCTTTGTTTTGGTGAACGCGCTCACTCGATGCTCAGGCGGTGCGCGCCGGGCGCGACCTGCTTGGGCAGCGTGAGACTCAGCACGCCGTGGTCGTACTTGGCCTTGGCCTGGGCCTTGTCGATGTCCACCGGCAGGCTGAAGCGGCGCGAGACCTGGCCGAAATAGCGCTCGCTGCGCAGCACGCGTTCGCCTTCGGTCTGCGCGTCTTGCTGCTTGACCTCGGCGCTGATCGTGACTACGCCACCGTCGATCGTCACCTGGATGTCCTCGCGCGGCACGCCGGGCAGCTCGGCCGTGACGGTGTAGGCCTCGGGCGATTCCTTGACGTCGAGCTTGATCTGGCTCGCGTTCGGCAGCGGGTCGCCGTGCAGCGGGCGCACGTAAAAGCCGGGGGCGAGGTCCTTGAAGAGTTCGTCGAACAGGCTGCCACGCTGGATCAGGGCATTCATCTTGCGTCCTTTCAAAAAAGTTCGGTTGAGGCCTACATGCCTGCGCGCCGACGTTTTTCAAGAGGCCCCCGGAACGGCCTGGCTCGGGGTTTGCGCCAGATCAACTTTCGCGAACTCAGTCCTTGAAATACACGAGCTGGTGCGTGCTCGCGAGCAAGTGGCCCTCGGGGCTCCAGAGCTCACCCGTCTGGTCGAAGTAGCCGTGGCGGAAGTTGAGCGCCTTGGCCACGCCCAGCACATGGCGCGCACCCACCTCGGCGAGCAGCGCGCTGTCGGCATGGAAATAGGTGGTGAGCGTGACGGTGCCGATCGGCACGCGGCGGCGCCGGCGCAAGTAGATGCGCGGGAAGAAGCTGTCGCTGATCGCCGCGAGCGAGGCGAAGTCCATGGGCCGCGCGGGTTCGTCGCGCACCCACAGGCAGGAGCGCGAATGCGTCTGCTCTTTTTCGTCGAACTCGGGAAAAGGCCCGTCGACGAAGCGCATGTCGTAGCGCTGCGGCCAGGGCATGAGGCCGTGCACGGGCATGCGGCTCAGGTGGTCCACGGCCGGCAGGCCCTGCGGCATGCTCGCCTCGACCGCCGACCAGGTTTCGCGCCGCAGCGCGAACACCGCGCTGGCCGTGGCCACCACCGCGCCCTGCTGTTGCGCCTCGATCAGCCAGTGCTGGGTGGAGCGGTTGGTGCGCGCGGCGCGCGCGAGAAAGCGGATCTCGCCATCGGCCACGGGCGCGGCGAAGTTCACGGTGAGCGCCACCGGCTCGCCGATGCGCTCGGGGTGCAGCCAGGCGGCCTGCAAGAGCTGCGCGGCGGTGGTGCCGCCAAAGGGCCCAACCATGTTGGCGTAAGCCGGGTGGGTGGCGCCGGTGAACTCACCGGGGGCGAGGGGCTGGAGGGCGATCGCTTCGTCGAGGGGGTGCATGGCGGGATGCGGCAATGGGGTGGGCCATCTTAGGAGCGGCCCCGCGCGGGCGGCTGTCCCGCAAGCGATCAGGCCAGCTGCGCGCGCACCTCGGCCGCGATCGCGAGGCTGCTCGTGAGCCCTGGCGACTCGATGCCGAGCAGGTTGGCGAGGCCAGCCACGCCGTGCTGCGCCGGCCCCTGAACCAGGAAGTCAGCAGCGGCCTCGCCGGGCCCGCTGATCTTGGGCCGCATGCCCGCATAGCCCGCCTGCAGCGCGCCATCGGGCAGCGCGGGCCAGTACTTGCGCACCTCGGCGTAAAAGGCGTCGCCGCGGCGCGGGTCGACCTGCAGGTCGGCCGGGTCGTCCACCCACTGCACATCGGGCCCGAACTTGGCCTGGCCGCCGAGGTCCAGCGTGAGGTGCACGCCCAGGCCGGCCGCTTCGGGCACGGGGTAGATCAGGCGCGAGAACGGGGCGCGGCCCGCGAGCGTGAAGTAGTTGCCTTTGGCGTACGAGGCTTGGGGCAACAGCTTGGGGTCGAGCCCCTCGATGCGCCGCGCCAGCGCCACCGCGTGCAGGCCTGCGGCGTTGACGACCAAGCGCGCCGCGAGTTCGGTGCCGTCTTCGGCGACGACGCGCAGCGGGTGGCTGGCCGTGCCCTGCCCCACGCCGATGCTGCGCACGGGCGAGCACAGCGCGAGCAGGCCGCCCGCGTTTTCGAGGTCGCCCTGCAAAGCGAGCATGAGGCCGTGGCTGTCGACGATGCCGGTGCTCGGCGAGAGCAGCGCGGCCTCGCAATGCAGCGTGGGCTCCATGGCACGCGCCTCGTCCGCGCTGAGTTGCCGCAGGTCGTGCACGCCGTTGGCCGCGGCCTTGGCCTGGATGGCGGCGAGTTGTGGCACCTGTTCGGCGCTGGTGGCGACGATGAGTTTGCCCAGGCGCTGGTGGGCGACGCCGCGCTCAGCGCAGTAGGCGTAGAGCATCTCTTTGCCCTGCACGCACAGGCGGGCCTTGAGCGAGCCGGCGGGGTAGTAGATGCCGGCATGGATGACTTCGCTGTTGCGCGAGCTGGTGCCGGTGCCAATCGCGTTTTCCGATTCGAGCACCATGACTTCGAGACCTTGCAGCGCCAGTTCACGCGCCACGGCCAGGCCGACCACGCCCGCGCCGATCACCACCGCATCGATTTGTTCCACTTCTTTGGCTCCTGTTTGGCTCGGGATTGTGCATGGCTTTTTGCCACATCGAGCACCGCCCGAGGCCTGGGGGCGCGCCGCGCTCCTCATGCTGCGGGTACGCAGAAATCGTCGCACGGCGCGCCCCCAGGCCTCGGGCTCAGTGGTCAATCGGAAAAAGTCGACGAACGGTTGCAAGGCCGTTGGGGGTGTGGGGCGGTGGCCATGGCCTCATGCTGCGGGGGTACGCAGAAATCGGCCATGACCACCGCCCCACACCCCCAACGGACGCCCCACGAACGTCAAAACCTGACACCCAAAGGACAGACAAGCCCCAACGCTGCCAACACACTCCGAACAACAAAACGAAGGAGAAAAAATGTCCCTGTTCGATCTGAAAGACAAAGTCGCCATCGTCACCGGCTCGAGCCGCGGCATTGGACGCTCGATCGCGCACCAACTCGCCAAGGCCGGCGCGCGCGTCGTGGTGTCCAGCCGCAAGCTGGATGCGTGCGAAAAAGTGGTCGAGGAAATCCGCGCGGCGGGCGGCCAGGCCATGGCGATCGCGGCCAGCATCTCCAGCAAAGAGCAGCTCGAAGCGCTGGTGGCTCAGACGCGCTCGGCCTGGGGCCCCATCGACATCCTGGTGTGCAACGCAGCCACCAACCCTTACTACGGCCCGACCACGGGCATGAGCGACGAGGTGTTCGACAAGGTCATGCGCAACAACGTGCTGTCCAACACCTGGCTGTGCAACCTGGTCTACCCGGACATGAAGGCCAAGCAGGACGGCGCCATCGTCATCGTGTCATCGATTGGCGGCCTGCATGGCTCGGCCGTGATCGGGGCCTACAACATCTCCAAGGCGGCCGACATGCAGCTGGCGCGCAACCTGGCGGTGGAATGGGGGCCGGACAACATCCGCATCAACTGCATCGCGCCGGGGCTGATCAAGACCGATTTTGCGCGCGCGCTGCACGAGGACCCGGTGCTGAGCGCCAAGTACAACAACGAGACGCCGCTGCGGCGCATGGGCGAGCCCGACGACATTGGCGGGGTCGCCGTGTTTTTGGCGAGTCCGGCGGGGCGGTATGTGACGGGGCAGACCGTGGTGGCCGATGGCGGGATGATGATCCGCTGACGCGCACTTTGTGGAGGCCGCCCGAGCAGAGGGGGCCCCAGGGCCGTCCGCCTCATGCTGCGGGGTACGCAGAAATCGGCGGCCCGCCCTGGGGCCCCTCTGCTCGGGCTCGGTGGTCGCTCGAAAAGCAAAAAGCCCGCGTCAGCGGGCTGTTTGTGGGGCGAATTTCGATCAGCCGAAGTTCTTGGCGAAGAAGTCCCAGTTCACCAGCTTGTCGAGGAAGGTCTCGACGAACTTGGGGCGCAGGTTGCGGTAGTCGATGTAGTAGGCGTGTTCCCACACATCCACCGTCAGCAGGGCTTTGTCTGCCG
>JACCDU010167593.1_pt1 | contig 10317 bp, 25 predicted proteins | sample 7446081 | NCBI WGS metagenome assembly JACCDU01 (sample SAMN15323447, study PRJNA562643) | freshwater metagenome | isolation source: river surface water | place: USA:Blue River Watershed | collected 2017-08-17
GGGGACTTCGGCCCAACCGTACACCCTCAAAATAAAGAAATTAAAGGATACATGCATGATGGTAAAACATATTTAGATAGTAACGATCTAATAAGCATGAGTTCCGCATTAAAATCCGTAGCAGAATGGTTAAACGAAAGAAGCGAAAATGAAACTCTACGAACTACCCCGTAACACTTACTTCAGTATCCAAGATGACGACCGCCAACGAGTATACTTGTTTAAACATATTGACGGTATGTACTCTGTATGCTACGACATGAGTGATGAACTAATTCACATTGCCGCATGGACTGATGTGCAAATTGTACGTCCACACGCTGAGCCTCTAAGCAACACTCCTGTATTTGTATGATCGGTATAGCTAGCATTGTTATTGTTTACTATATTTGGTATAAAGTGAGTTTTAAATGAACCAATACTATGTTACATCAACAAACAAAAACTTCTTTGTATATGCTAACAGTGAAGCTGAAGCATACTATGAAGCAGACGCTTATTTAGGTTACACACCTGAATTTCTTGAAGTGTTTTTAGATGAAGAATTTGTATGAACTATAAAACGATTTACGTTATCTACGATACACAAAACGAATGCTTTGTATCATTCAACCATAAAGCAGCATGGACTGCAGCAGGTCGCGCTAAATCCGCTTTTACTGCGCACAAGAAACCCTCATACGCTGAACAAGAACGTTATATTGTCTTACCAGTAACTGTAGATAAAGTACAGTAAATGACTATTGAACATCTTATTGTAGGTGCTACCGGAGTAGGATACCTTATAGTAGGTATTCTACAATGGTCTAAAGGTGAGCTATCCAACGGAATGATCTGGACTGGATATGCTTTTGCTCAAATTGGTTTGTGGTTGAATATTAAATGACTAAAAACTACGAAGAAATCCTCAATCAGCTAAATCAGCTAACTGCTGAAGTTAAAGAGCTTATCACTAATCAAGACACTGTATATGATGACGGTGAAGGTACTCAAGAACGTGTATCAGGTAGCAGTGATGATGGTTACTACCTTAATGCTGAATATGGCTATAATCAAGATGTAGACTTACTATGTAAAGTGGAAGATACAGGTAACGGTTATATCGCTTACTTCCCTACCTATAGTAGTGTTGGTCAAAATAATTACATTTGTATGGACTATGTAGAAGCAGACTACCTATTTAAAATCCTTAAATACGCAAAGAGTACTAAATGAAACAACGAACAGTATATTTAGCCGGTCCTATGGAACATGTATCCGTAGAAGAAGCTTCTGGTTGGCGGGAACAAGCTACAAGAGTTTTTCTTCGATACAACTTTAGCCATAACGATGACAATTTAATTACAATCCTTAATCCATGTCGCCGAGTGCATAACTTCGATAAACGATACATGAAAAGGATCTTCGAGTTAGATCTTCGAGATATTCAAGAGTCAGATATTATCCTTGTTAACCTAGATAAACCAGAAGTAGCTAAGCATGGTACAGCAATGGAGGTATTTTATGCATCATACGTTCTACGTAAACCAGTGGTGGCGTTTAAGTCAGACGCATCAACGATCCACCCGTTCTTTGAGTCACTTGTTACCGAGTGGCGTTCAGATGTTAACAAAGCCTGTGAAACAATTTTAAACGAGTACCTATAATGCCTTATATTAACAGTTATAAGCGAATTCAACTCCAGGATGAAAGTATTTTACCAATGGATCCTGGTGAATTAAACTATCTAATCACATCTCTTTGTGTTGACTACCTAAAGTTAAACAAGCTATCATACCAAACAATCAACGATGTAGTCGGTGCCTTAGAAGGTGCTAAGCTAGAATTTTATCGTCGTGTAGCAGCACCTTATGAAGATACTAAAATCATTGAAAATGGAGATGTATACTAATGGAACAACCTAAATATATTGATGACTACAAATACTCACCTCCAAAACGTGAAGGTGAAAAGTATTCTGATAAAGACTACACAAACTATAAACCCTTTGACGCACAACAAAAGAAAGACTTCTACGATCTTATGACACCTATTTGGTCAAATGGAATGGCTAAACAATATAACAAAGATGTTGAAGAAGACTATTACAAAGGGTTTAATGGAATGAGTACAGAAGATATTAACAATGCTATCAACCCTGCACACTATCAAGGTATCGTAGGTAACTACCAGTACATTGAGTGCATGGAGTTTATTCTTGGTAAAGACGGACTGCGATCACACTTGATCGGTCAAATCTATAAATACATGATGCGCCTTGGTAAGAAAGACTCTGAAAAACAAGAGCTAGGTAAAGTTATTTGGTACTCACGGTGCCTAGAAATCCTACTACGCAACGGTACTATTATTGGTAAATTAGGAGAACTTAAATGAGTAAACCAGAAGTAATGTATGAAGGTAGCTTGCGTATCCGTGAGTGGCATCGTATTAATGATGAAGATCCAATCTATTACGTAGCGCATCTACCTCTTGTACACAACCATCATAATCTAGGTGACTGCTATGATGTACGTACATCTAATATTGTAGTATTTCCCGATGAGAAAGGTAACTTTGAAACACGTAACACAAAGTACATCCGTGTGTACAACAAACCAGCTTCAGAATATGGGCTAACGAATGAAACTAATCAAGACAGTTAAACGCTGGGTTGCCGGGTCAGAAAAATACTTTGATATCTACGAGTGTACTGTAGATGAAGTTGAACAATACGAATCTGACTCAGGTAAAGGTATGGTACGTATTAAGGTAGGTGAATTTACTTACAGTGGACTATACAACAAATGGGTATATGACTATTTGTGTAACAATGAAGGGTCACCCTCCTTTGTTGTTATGTGGAGAGCGCCTAAAGGTACCCCTATGGTAGCTTACGTTAAAGAAATCTGGCAAGACCATATTAACGGAGTGTACAACGTAGAAGTTCCTGCAGAAACAAATGCCTTCAGTAATAATGCTGAAGCATTTGTATATTTATGGATTAATAAAGACGATGACCGTAAATACATTGGTACACATAAAGGAAGTGAAGATGATGGATATATTGCATCCTCAGAAACTTTCCTGTCAGACTACAATGAATCACCAACAAGGTTCATACGTACTATCCTTGCATATGGAAGTCAGCAAGAAATGTATGAGCTGGAAACCAAACTGTTACTTGATCTTAAAACTAGAATGAGTAATATGTATTATAATATGTCGAATAATCTGCGAATGGATTAAGTAATGAAATATGAATTCAACACACAGCTAGGTACCCAGAACTATACTATCGGTATCGATGTCAAAGCTAAATATGGTTACTTTGAACACGATCGCCTAGGTGATCAGTCTGGTGGTGGTTTATGGTTTGATAAAGACCTTGTACTACAAGATTATGATGGTGTATTTGAACTACCTTCTGAAGTAAAGAATACTCTTGTAATGTTTGGTATGTGTGGTAAGGATTTCTAACATGGCTAATAAACAATACTATTTAGATCTTAAAGAACAAATGGATTGGGAAGGTGGTTTAGTTGAACTATTTCTAAACCACGGATATGATTCTGGAGAAGATAAACATTTAGACTTTCTTGTCAGAGAATTAGATATTTCTTTTAATAACTTAAATAATTATTTAGAAAGTAAATGTAAATAATGAAACCAATGCTGTTACCCCGTGAAATGCCTAACTTAGATACACTAGACTATCCTGTGTATGTAACACCTAAACTAGATGGTATCCGTTGTTTGTTTAAGAACGGTGTAGCCTTATCACGTACACTAAAGCCTATCCCCAACAAAGATATTCAAGCATGGGCTAGTAAGTACAGCCTTGAGTTAGAAGGTATGGACGGTGAACTAATTGTTGGTTCACCTGTATCACCTACAGTATACCGAGACACCAACTCTGTTGTAATGTCTCATGATAAAGTTAGTGACTTTTACTTCTATCACTTTGACTGGTGGGATGATACTACCAGTAACTATTTGGATAGGTACTATGATGTTAATATTATCTCTGACAGACTACCTGATAACTACCGTAAGGTAATCTCATACCACGCTCATAGCAAAGAACGCTTACTGGAGCTAGAAGAACATTGCTTAGGAAAAGGCTATGAGGGTATTGTTATCCGTAGCCCTCATGGTAAGTATAAATACGGTCGTTGTACTATGAAAGAAGCTAATGCCTTTAAACTTAAACGCTTTGTAGACGATGAAGCAGTCATTATTGGCTGGGAAGAGGAAATGCACAATGGAAATGATGCAGAAGTTAATGAACTTGGAAAAACTAAGCGTTCTACTGCTCGATCTGGAATGGTTGGCAAAGAAACTCTTGGAGCTTTCATCTGTAAAACCAGTGACGGTATTGAATTTAAAATTGGCTCTGGATTTGACGCAGCAGATCGAACTTTGTTCTGGAAAAATAAATCAGATTTGCTTGGATACATTATTAAGTACAAACACTTCCCCATTGGAGTAAAAGATAAACCACGGCACCCTATCTTCCTAGGTTTCCGAAATAAGATGGATATGTAATATGCAAGTTATTCGATATAGTTATGAACGTGACTACTGTGCTTATAATGACTACAAAGCTACATTAGTAGTTAAAGTAAGTAACCAAGAGCTAGCCACTAGTATGGTAGCACACTCTATGATCCCAGAATACGTCATTCGGCGTAAATTAGAAGCTTCTATTATGAATAAAATTCAAGACCAACTTTTTGGAAGGTAATATGCAAGAAATTAAAATTGAATGGTTATCAGATACGTACGAATGTGATACATGTGGAACATCATGGGCAGAAGGTGCTGAAATTACTATGCCTGATGGTACAGTAAGTGTACTACCTGCTATTGCTCACTGTTATGGTGGAGAATCTTATGATTCAACCTATGTCTATGAAGCTATTTTATACAAGCTAGGGTACAAAGTAGTCGGTACCTAATACCTACAGAGTTCACATCGTGAACGATGTTCACTAACAACCAAGGAAATGTATGCAACAGTATGCAGTGACAGTAGTGTTTTACATTGAAGCTGAAGATGAGGAGCAAGCTAAGCATACAGTAGATAACTGTATCTGGGAAAAACCTTTATACAAAGATAAAGGTGAAAGTGTTTCTATTGTAGACGTAACAGAGGTAAAATTTTGATGGATAAATACACACTATACACAACAGCCGAAGAATGCTCTGAAGTATCACAAAACATTATGAAGGTGCTACGCTTTGGTTTAGATACTTGTAGCCCTATTGATGGGGTAAGTAATAAAGCTAAGCTTGAAGAAGAGATTGGCCAATTACAATACTGTCTACATCGCCTTACCCGTGAACTTAATCTAGATAACGTTGTTATTCAAGATAACTACGATAAAAAGCTTACTACATGGAATAAATGGAAAGCTTACTATGATCGTTGATACTCGTAATGAAACTATTGATGTTATTCTCTTCTTTGAAAAACCATTAACAGATAATCAACAAACAAAACTAGACTATATTCTAGATCAACTCATCGAATTAGAATCTGACTACCATGAAATCACAAACTGACTGGGATAAATTCTATCTAAATATCTGCAATCTGATTGCCCAACAATCATACGCAGAAGATCGTAAAGTAGGTGCTATCATTGTTAAAGATGATAACATCATTGCATTTTCATACAATGGTACAGCAAGAGGTACTGATAATGACACACAATCTAACCCTGTTTTGCATGCAGAAGCTCATGCCATCGCTAAAGTGGCTCGTTCAAACCTTTCTACTCAGGGTGCTACTCTCTATTGTACTCTTTCCCCTTGCATTGATTGTAGTAAACTTATATACGCTAGTGGCATATCTCGTGTGGTGTATCAATCCGAATATAAGTGTACAAGTGGCCTCGAATATCTTTCCCGACTGGGAATTGTAATTAACAGATCTGATATTCATAGCACATTATTTACAACAGATCAACTACGACATACAGGATTATTATAATGGAGTATATGTTATTATCGGCTGTTATACTCTGGCTAGGTTACCTTAACTGGAATCTATACACTGAGGTAGCAGACCTTACTGAAAAGACTGATTCTCAAGATCAATTGATCGGCTTAATGGCTAAGGAGTTAACTGATTTGGGTTCACCTAACGTAAAGTTAGTTCCAGTAGAATCATACAATATTCAATATGACCCAAACAAAAAACAAAATTAAAGTACAAGTATCCTGTTTACCTAACTGTGAAAGCACAGTAAAGAAAATTTTCTTCGAAGGACTAGAAGACTACTGCAAACGATTTAATGTAAAACCCTTAGAAGAGTCTTTTAAGGTACACATCTGCTTTGTAGAGTACCCTGACCCAGCTGACTATAATTTTGAAATTGGTACAGAACAAGGGCTAACTATCTTTGATGATACCAACAATAAAATCCTTATTCAAACAAGAGATCCTCTACTAAACGATTGGGATGAAAACTATTATACAATGTTTCAGTTTGTTTGCGTTATGATGCATGAGTTCGTACATGCCTATCAACACATTACAAACAGAGCAGGTATTAGGGTTAAAATTATTCACGATAAAACAAGTGACAAAGAAAAATATTTCTTTGATCCTGCTGAAATGGAAGCCAGAATGCTAGAGTTACCCTACTTTAGCTTATATGGTTCTAAATTAATTGTATGACAAAAAAGAAATACGTATTCGATATCGAGACTAACGGTTTCATGCCGGAAGTAAACAAAATCTGGATGCTTGTACTAATCGATCCAGATACTAATGAGGTAAAGAAATATGTAGCTGAGGATGGTAATCCTTGGTCACATGATCTAGCCAATGGCTTAATTGAATTAGAAAGTGCCGATGTTATTATCGGTCATAATATTATTGGATATGACCTTGTAGTATTAAAACACTTATGTAACTGGTCCCCATTACCACATCAACAGATTGTAGATACATGGGTAATGTCTCAAACTAACCAGTATAAGCGTAAACATAAACACGGTTTAGAAGGCTGGGGTAGTATGTTTAACTACCCTAAGCTACCATTCGATAAATTCGATGAGTACTCGGATGAAATGCTTACATACTGTGTTCGAGATGTAGAGCTTAACGTTAAAGTATACAAGGAACTTATCCGAGAAGCCTCCTCTATTATCCGTAAGAATCCTTTATATGCTAAAGGTCTTCAAGTAGAAATGGAGTTTGCCACTATCGAATCTGAAATCCGTAATAAGGGTTGGATGTTTGATATGGCAAGTGCTCAAACATTATTAACAGAAATCAATAATAAGCTAGATGCTATTGAAGCTGTTCTTGAGCCACGTATCGGAATGCAATGTGTAAAGGTAGATAAAGCAGATGAATACAAAGAACCAGCATGGCGAAAAGACGGTTACTACACAGTCGCCACTGTCAAACACTTTAATTTACCACAAGAGTCGGGAAGAACTACTCGACCTATTGAAGGGCCATACTGCCGAATCTCCTTTGAACAAGGAAAAGTCGGATCAATCGAAGTCGTAAAGACGTGGTTGTACTCTCTTGGCTGGGTACCTGATGAATGGAACGTAGAAAGAATTAATGGTAAGTTTGTTAACAAATCACCTAAGCTAACTGAATCTTCATTAGAACCGCTTGGTCCTGATGCTCAGTTAGTTAGTGAATACTACACTATTCGTTCCCGTAAAGGTATTTTAGAAGGCTGGATTGATGCTGTCAAGAATTCTCCCGACAATAGGCTTCATGGTCGTATGTGGACTATTGGTACTCCAACCTTCAGGTGTCGCCATGAGCTTGTTGCTAATCTACCTTCTGTGGATTCTGTGTATGGAAAAGAAATGAGGTCACTGCTTATCTGTGAGCCAGGTACTAGTATTATCGGTGCTGACTCTGCAGGTAACCAAATGAGAGGTCTCTGTCACTACATTAATAACGAAGAATTTACTAACGAAGTGATTAATGGAGATGTACACCAACGAAATGCAGATGTACTAGGTACCAGTCGTAAAACAGCTAAACCATTCTTGTATGCCTTCTTATTCGGTGGTGGTGCAGCTAAACTAGGATCTATTCTTACGGGTAAAAGAGATACTAAAGTTGGTCAACAAGCTTTAGAGAAATTCCAAGACTCAATTCCTGGAATGGCTGATCTAAAAGAATCATTGGAAAAACAATTTAATGCAACATCAAATACTTTTGGCAGTGACTTTGCTTTTGTACGTGGTCTGGATGGTCGTCTTGTGTTTGTATCCAGCAAGCACCAGCTTCTTAACTACATACTACAAACAACTGAAGGTATCACTTGTAAAGCAGCTATCGTTTGGCTCAAAAAAGAATTAATTAAACGTAATATCCCTTACTACTTCGCACTACACTACCATGACGAGCTAGCTGTTATTGTTAAAGATGAACATGCAGAAGAAGTAAAAGAGTTATCTATCAAATCATTCATTGAAGCACCAAAAGACTTTGGAGTTATGTGTATGGGTGGTGATGCTCATGTAGGAAAGAATTATGCAGAGGTACACTAATGGAAGAACTAGAATTTAAAAACGCTATTATCGATGCTGATTCAATTCTATATCAGATTGCCCATGTACAGCCATCACCTGCTCTCTGTAAGAAAGCTTTAGATAACTCGTTATCAGAGATCATGTCGGCTACTGAAGCAACTAACGGTATGGTCTTTATTAAAGGTGCTAATAACTTTCGTTACTTAGTAGCAGAAGACTACAAAGGTACTCGTAAAAACACTATTGAACCTGAAGTAAAAGACAGGATTGATATGCTATACGAGTACTCTAAGGATTTTTGTATTGAGTCTGATGATGCTGAAGCAGATGACTACTGTGGAGTAGCTGCTCAGCTATCTATGGATGAAAACGAATCTTATGTGGTATGCCATATTGATAAAGACCTTGATATGATTCCTGGTTGGCACTATAACTTTCGTAAGAAGGAATTCTATAATGTAAGTGTAGAAGAAGGTCACTATCACCTTATGAAACAGTTACTTATGGGTGATGCCACAGATAATATTCAAGGCATTAAAGGTCTTGGGCCTAAAACTGCTGAAAAGATCCTGAAAGATGTAACCCATAAGCACATGTTTGATAAGGTGATTGATACCTATAAGCTCAAAATTGGTAATGACTGGGAAAAAGCTCTATGCAAAACAGCTAACCTTATTTATATCCGAATGAGTAGTAAAGATTTTAAAGAACTCACATTAAAAGAATTAGAAGAAAGATTTAACGCATGGAACAAGACTACGGGCACTGGCACCCTCTTACCGACCGACCAGACAATGCCTTTGGATTTATCTATTACATCGAAAACCTTGAAACAGGAAGACGATACATTGGAAGAAAGCAATTAATCAGTGTCTCAAGAAAACTTAAACCCGGTGCTAAAAGAAAAACGGTTACAAGGAAAGAAAGTGACTGGAGAACATATACCTCCTCGTGTGCGGAAGTCAATGCTGATATTAACACCTATGGAATTGAAAGATTTACTTTTGTTATCTATAAATGGTGCTCCACTCCCGGTTCTCTTACTTACAGCGAAGTCCAAGAGCAGTGGGCATCGGAAGTCCTTAGCCGTGATGAAACGGAAAACGGAGAGCGTGTCTGGTACAATGGTAACATCGGCGCAGTAAAGTTTTTGAAACCAAAGAGTTATGAAGAAGCGTAATCAACCTAAAGATTTAGAAGAATATGTTGACTTTAAACGTGAGTTTGAAGAACAATATAAACAAAAGAAGTTAACTCAGAAGCAAGCCAAAGAACGTAGGCGAGCTATCCGTGAATTAAAAGACGATCAAGATTACTGGAATTAAATATGTCAAGATGGTTCCATGCTCCCTGCCCTAAATGCAACTCTTCCGATGCATTTTCTTATAAAGAAGAAGATAGTTGGGGTTTCTGTTTTAGTTGTAACAAGTCATCACCTATTAACGGTGAAGTAAAAGCAAGCACATACAAAGAGAATTATTCAATGCACACATTATCTGAAATCGAAACATACGACACCCGTGGTTTTCAAGAACGTGATATTAAGAAAGTAGTAGCAGCACATTATGGGGTTAAAGTCTCTTACGGCGAAGATGGTACTATCTCTAGCCATTTCTATCCATACACTAAAGATGGAATGGTTGTGGCATACAAAGAACGCCAACTACCTAAGAAATTTATCATTCATGGAGACTTCAAAGATGTGCAGTTCTTCGGCCAGAACACCGTTACTAATGGTAAAAGAATCGTTATCGCTGAGGGTGAACTTGATGCTTTGGCAGTTGCTCAAGCGCAATACGATAAGTATCAACGATTTTACCC
>JACCDU011091070.1_pt1 | contig 10316 bp, 14 predicted proteins | sample 7446081 | NCBI WGS metagenome assembly JACCDU01 (sample SAMN15323447, study PRJNA562643) | freshwater metagenome | isolation source: river surface water | place: USA:Blue River Watershed | collected 2017-08-17
GGGCAACCTTCTTGTTGTCCTCAATGCCGCTGTTCCACAGTTCGTTATTTGCCTCGCAGACGGGGCACTTGCGACCGATGGTGGTTGGGCAGTTCTCAATGAACCAACCGCCCTTGCCCCGAAAGCCGTGGCTGAACACCCGAACCATCGGGATGTCTTCACCCTCAGGCGCAGGGAGGAAACGAATGACCGCCATTCCGTTGCCGCTCTTGTCACGCTCTAGCGACCAAAGGCGTTCATCCTTCTGATAGCCCTCCTTGCCACCCTGCTTTTCCATTTCCTTCTGAAGGCGTTCCATGCCCGACTGTGAGTTCTTCTTGAGGTTTGCAAACGACATGTTCGATGTATCTCCTTGTGTGTTTGGGTTTGCGGAAAGTATAGCGTGTGTGTGCTGTCAGTCAAGCGGCAACTTGGAAGTTTTTCTCTTGCCCCTGACCATGTTGAGTGTTTCGAATTCACTCTTCAACTTCTCCCGAATCGGCTTCGACAGCAACTTTGCAGCCGACTCAGGTTCGATCCCGTACTTCTCACAAAGATCAAGAACGGTCTCCATATACTTGCCGTTCTTTCTCTTCTGTGTGGTCTCCTCGACTTCCTTGGAGAAGTCGTGATCCAAATTCATTATCGATCCCATTAGATGATTCCTTCCTCATCAACTTCTTCGCTGATGGGCATGGTTGAAACATTCTGTACCCATCGGTTTACTGCGATCTCAAACTCCTCATGTGTGAGGAGCATGCCCACCTGTTCGCCTCGCTCCGTCATGAAACGGATGCAATGGTACTTCTTGGTCTGTTCCTGTTCCTCAGGAACCTCTGATGAGGAAACAGGCGGTTTACTCAGCCCGAATAGCCGCAATACGGCTTGCAAAAATCTCATTTGCTTTCTCCTGCACTTCCTTGAAGGAGTGCTTGTCCCAATATGAACGAATGACCCCAAAGAGGGACTTCTTGTGGTCTGCGGGGTTCTCCACGAACTCCTGCACCGTGCCATCGTCCGTGAGAATGAGGATCACCAACTTGCCAATTCGATTTGGCTCGGTGCGTGTCTCATTCCACATATGAGAATATGCGGTGGCTTGGTGAAAGTAGTTCTGAATGTCTTCCCGTGCCTTCTCTTTGCCAGCCGTCTTGAAGTCGATGATGGCAAGTTCACCTTCATACTCAGCGATGCAATCGACCCGCCCCGCCATCAGGATTTCGTCTGAGAACAGAGGGGTTTCGATTGCATGTATCTTGCCAATCTTCTTGATGAACGGAGAGATCAGATCGAAGTTCATCCGATCAAACGGATCGGTGGGGATCTTCTCCTCCTTCAGGAAGTCCTCCATCACAGCATGGAACCTGTTTCCCCGTGAGAGTGCCTTCTTGGACTTAGCCAAGTTCTCGGGGTTCTTTCTCCATTCACGCCAAAACTCATCCATCTCATGATTGATCACGGTGGTGACGGATGGGTACCAACGGAGTGTGTTTGGGGATTGGTAGTATCTACCTTTCCCTTCGGCTTCAACGGAGTTCAGTTTCATCATTCAGTATTCACGAATGCTGTTGCGTGGGTGAGCCTTCTTGATCTTTGAGATGACTTCCTTGAAGCCATTGTCAACCTTACCCGCCTTGCCTACACGAATAGGATCGCATGCGGCAGGGGCTGAGGTGATGGTCTGCTCTACCGTACCCTTGCTGTTGCAGTTTGGGCATGGTTTCTTGCTTGGCTTCTTGCGGTCAGCAATCGAAAGAAACTCTTCGAACTGATGATCGCATTTGGAACATCTGTAATCATAGAACGGCATGGCGATACTTCTATTTAGCCGTTCTTGCGGCGAACTTCCTCGACATCCTCGCCCTTGACCCAGAAGAATTCAGGGCCCCACTCCCGAGAGTAGGTGCTGACGAGATACTGAGGGCCCCAAACAGGATCCTGTTCGACCCTACGGATGGTTGCGATCTTGTTCAGGGAACGAACATAGACCTTAGGGCGATCTTCTTCGGGACGCTGCTTACGGACGCTGTCATTGCTCATGTGGTTCTCTCCCACAAAGGTGCGATAACCCAACATACGAGATGGGTTGATTGAGAGGACTATACACCGAATATTCACCTATGTCAAGGCTTGACTTCCACAATCTTTGTGGTATGCTTGTCGGTATGATCCTAATGGACATGAACCAACTTACCATCGCCAACCTGATGGCTGAGTCCAAGGGCAAGCCCTCAATGGATATCGGTCTCATTCGGCACATGGTGGTCAACACGATCCGAACCATTCGCATGCGCTTCCGAGAGGAGTACGGCGAACCCGTCCTCTGCTACGACTCCCGTGTACGGGCGTGGCGCAAGGAGGTGTACCCACCATACAAGGCGAACCGAAAGAAGGAGCGTGAGGCTTCCGATGTCGATTGGGACGCTCTGTGGGACATCCTGCGGCAGATCAAGCAGGAGATCAAGGAGACCTTCCCTTACAAGATGATGGAGGTCGATTCTTGCGAAGGCGACGATCTGATCGCCATCCTTTCCAAGAACCTTGAAGGGAAGCACCTGATTGTCTCATCTGATCACGACTTCTTCCAACTCCATAGCGCACGGGTGTCTCAATGGTGTCCTAGAACCAAGCAGATGACGGTCTGCGAAGACCCTGCCCGTGAACTCGTTCGTCACATCATGCGTGGCGACAGCGGAGACGGTGTTCCCAACTTTCTGTCAGACGATACCGTATTCATTGACGGCAGGAGGCAGAAGCCCCTTTTCGAGAAGAAACTGAACGAGTGGGTGGAACTTCCCCTAAATACCTTCTGCACAGATGAGATGGTTCGCAACTACGAGCGAAACAAGACCGTCATCGATTTCTCTCGCATTCCGAAGAGGATCGAAGAATCCATCATGCAAGAGTATTCGATCCCACCTGAAGGCAACAGGGGAAAGATCCTCGCATACATGATGGAGAACAACATGAAACTGATGCTTCAACACCTACAGGAGTTTTGATCATGCCAGCCAACTTCACGATTCCCGAGATTCTGATTCAGATTAAGAGCACCGCTAAGACCCCACAGGAGATCGTCCGTGGGCTCCAACAGAACAACACGGTTGCCTTCCGTGAGGTTCTGCGATACGCATTCGACGGACTTCCTTGGTATCGCAAGGATCTTCCGAACTTCACCCCCGACTCAAGCCCCGAAGGTCTTGCTCCAACCTCGCTTTGGGCTGAGATCAAACGGTTCTACCTCTTCAAGGAGGGGTACTCGCTTCCGATCAAGCGAAAGGATGAGATCCTCATTCAGATCCTTGAATCGACAAGTGACAAGGAGATCGAACTGATTCGCTCCATGTTGGACGGATCGTTCAAGTACACATACGGCATCGACCGTGAGATGGTCGAGAAGGCGTTCCCGAACCTGTATGGGTCACAGGTTGTGAGTCGCTGACCAAGCCCACTTGGCTAGGTAGAACGAGTCAACCACATCCGAAACGGGACTGACACAGTCCTTGGCATTAGGGGTCATCTCTTTCATGAGATCGACCCCTGTGTCTTTTACGAACTGCGTGTGCATGGAGTTCTTGTCGGCATTTCCCTTGCCTGTGGCAAACTTCTTGAGTGCTGTCGGTGCAAGGGTTTCGAACTTGAATCCCTCCGACCACAACTTGTACTTCAGCAAACCGCAGTTTTCGGCTATGTGAAATACCTTGCCCTTAGCACCCATGGCGTAGTCTTCGACCACGACCTTTGCCTCCACATCATCGATGCATGCCATCGCCCACTCAGATATGTTATGGAATCGCTGCTCTTGGGATTGCCAAAGTTCCTTATGGGGATCGCCCGACACATTCACCTTGCCCAAAATGGTTTCGAATGTGTATTCCCGCACATGTCTTTCGGTCGAGGTCAAGTACCTTACGCACCACTCTTCACCGTCGAACAGACAGATTGCGGGTGAGGTCATTGAGTAGTCAATCCCATAAACTCTCATACAGATATGTATTGACTTTGCCGATACTGAGGATATACTTCTCCCAATGAACATCGAACGAATCAAGGAGATGGTCGAGACAGATCTTAAGATCGACGGCACAGAACTTGCCGACGAGTCGGTTCGCATTCCCCAACTGCACGGAAAGTATCTCAACATATTCCATGACGAGAACCTTGTGCTGAGGAAGCATGAGACGGACTACAAGGTTCTTCGCCGTCAGAAGTGGGAGTACTACAGCGGCAAGATGTCCGAGCAAGACCTCAAGACTCTTGGTTGGGAACCTTTCGACCACCGAATCCTTCGTCAGGACTTGGATGTCTACATGGATTCCGATGCAGATCTGCTCAAGATTCAGAGCAAGATCGATCTTCAGAAGCAGAAAGTCGATTACCTAGACTCAATTCTCAAGGGAATCAACAACCGTCAATGGGTCATCCGCAACGCTATTGAGTGGCGAAAGTTCATGTCTGGGGTGACCTAAATACGCATGAATGGTGATTGATGTTCGTCATGTAAACTCAGCGTTTGTCCGTGTCCTCACGGATAACGGTGTTGCATACGAACTTCAGGACTTCTTTACCTACGAAGTCCCTGGTGCAAAGTTCACCCCCGCATACAAGAACAAGTATTGGGACGGAAAGATCCGTCTGTTCAATGCCTACTCAGGTCTCCTCCCCGCAGGATTGACCGAGTATCTCGCATCATTCGCACAGCAGCGTGGGTACACGATGCAAGTGGATTCGATGCTTGCCGCACCCGAAGTCAAGGTGAACTGCGAGAAGGCTAGGGATTTCATTTGCAGCCTGAAGCCCATGGGTGGTGGACAGCCGCTTGAGCCGCACGACCACCAAGTCGATGCCTTCTGCCATGCGGTCAACAAGTCACGCTGCGTCCTGCTCTCACCCACCGCAAGCGGAAAGAGTCTGATCATCTACAGTCTCTGTCGGTACTATCAGAATGTCATAAATCCGACGAAGAAGATCCTGATCATCGTGCCGACGATCTCGTTGGTCGCTCAGATGTACGCCGACTTCGATGACTACTCCACCAAGTCGGGATGGAGTGCACACAAGAACTGCCACAAGATCCACGGCGGCACACCCAAGTTGACGGATCGTCAGATAGTGATCTCGACATGGCAGTCGATCCACAAGTTGCCCCGTGCTTGGTTCGATAACTTCGAAGTCGTGATCGGTGACGAAGCCCACCTGTTCAAGTCACAGTCCCTGACCACGATCATGAACAAGTTGGTCGATTGCCCATACCGCATCGCACTCACAGGAACGCTCGACGGAACGAAGATCCACAAGTTGTGCATCGAAGGACTGTTCGGCCCTGTGAACCGTGTGGTCTCCACAAGGGAACTGATGGAGCGTGAACTCCTGACTGCCCTCAAGATCGAATGTCTTCTGCTCAAGTATCCGCAGGAGATACGAGAATCCCTAAGAGGACTCGACTATCAGCACGAAATCGATTGGTTAGTGAACTGCGACAAGAGGAACAACCTGATCGCACAGTTGGCTTCGACCGTCAAGGGGAACACGCTTGTGCTGTTTCAGTATGTCGAGAAGCACGGAAAGCCCCTGTTCGAACTGATCAAGAAGGCGGCACCAACAGAAATAGAAAACCGAAGGGTGTTCTTCGTTGCGGGAGAGACGGATGTTGATGACCGTGAGCAGATCCGACATATTGTGGAGAAGGAAGAGAATGCGATCATCGTGGCATCCTACGGAACCTTTTCCACAGGCATCAACATCAAATCCCTGAAGAACCTGATCTTTGCAAGCCCTTCGAAGAGCCGAATCAGGATTCTCCAAAGCATTGGTCGCCAACTCCGAAAGTCCGAAAGCAAAGATGTCGCAAAGTTGTACGACATAGCGGACGATCTTCATTGGGAAGATGAACCAAACTACACCTTCAAGCATTTCATGTCGAGATTGAAGTTGTACGATGAAGAAGGATTCCCTTACAAGATCGTCAAGTTGCCTGTCTACGGGAGCAAGCCAAAATGATGTACCCCATCCGAATCGTCAAACTGATCAGCGGAGAAGTACTTGTCTGCGGAATTGCAGAGACAGGTGGTGTATACACTCTTGAAAGACCGATGTCTATCAGTCTCGTCCCAACAATCGGTAAAGACAAGCGGCAGGAGACTATGGTCTTCATGAAGAATTGGATTGAGTTCTCAAACGACGAGATGTACATCGTTCCCAAAGATAGGGTCATGTGCATCTCAACTCCCGACAGCGGAATCCTTCGGGACTACAACGATGCCAAGATCAAGTTTGATCTCTTCGAAGCACAGGATGATTTGGATGCTGCGGATGATGACTTCGATGACGAGGGCGAAGAGATCGAAGACGAGGACGGCGACGATTCGCCCTAGTACTCTAGGTACTCTAGTTACCTACTAAGTATCTACCAAGAGGTAATTTAGGTCCTAGTACTCTAGATACTATTTGTTCCTTGTTACCCAAGGATATCTAGTAGGCGGGAACGGTACATTATGTTTGATCTTCGAATTCCGTTGAAGATTTCTTTCGTAGGTTGATCGCATTTCCCTTTACATCCAACGGATCGTGTGTTAGACTCCCCCATCAACATGGCGAAGAAACGCAAAGACAACCATTACATTGACAACGAACGGTTCCTACAGGAACTGATCGACCACAAGAAGGCAGTCCTCAAGGCGAAAGCCGAAGGTAAGAAGCCACCTGGTGCCACCAACTACATCGGGCAATGCTTCTTGGACATAGCCAACAACCTTGCCAAGAAGCCCAACTTTGCCAACTACATCTTCAAGGAGGAGATGGTCTCAGACGGCATTGAGAACTGCATCATGTACACGACGAACTTCGATGAGAACAAGTCGAGGAACCCGTTTGCATTCTTCACACAGATCATCTACTACGCATTCCTTCGGAGAATTCAGAAGGAAAAGAAGCAACTGTATGTGAAGATGAAGTGCTTTGAGAACAACGACAAGACGGGCAAGTTCAAGAACCGCATGATCGAAGACGGCAAGGTTTCCGATGAAGATCCTCGCAGCGACAATCCGTATGCGGACTTCTTCTCCCTGAGCGACAATGACATCCGCAACTTTGAAGGGCTGACATCAGAATCGATCAAGCCACCCAAGAAGAAGCGAAAGAAGAAGCAGAGCAAGAAAACCCTTGAAGACCTCATGGAGTGATGCGTGAAGATAGCAATCATCAACGACACGCATTTCGGCGCAAGAAACGACAATCCGATCTTCCTAGACCATTTCATGCTGTTTTGGGAGGATGTCTTCTTCCCATACATCAAGCAGCACGGAATACGGAACATCATCCATTTGGGCGACCTCATGGACAGGCGGAAGTATGTCAATTTCATGACATTGTCCGCAGTCCGAAAGAGATTCGTCAAGCCCCTGAACGACATGGGAGTTTCCTTGGATGTGATCCTCGGAAACCACGATGTCTTCTTCAAGAACACGAACGACATCAACTCCGTCCGTGAACTGTTCCAATGGTCTGAACTCTGCGACAATTGGCGTATTCATTACAAGCCCACGACGATAACTCTAGGCGGAATGAGCATCGGTCTCGTCCCTTGGATCACCAAGGACAACGAGCAAGAGTGCATCGACTTCATATCGAACGATAAGTCTCCCGTGCTGATGGGCCACTTTGAACTCACGGGTTACGAAGTGCTTCGGGGTGTCGAGCACCATGAGGGAATGGATCCTTCGATCCTTTCGAAGTACGAAGCCGTCTACAGCGGACACTTTCATTGCAAGCACAGCAAGGGGAATGTTCACTACCTCGGCACACAGTACCAAATCACCTTCAGCGATCTGCATGAGCCAAAGGGATTCCATGTCTTGGACACGGAGACAGGGCAGATCGAATACATCGAAAATCCCCATCGCCTGTTCACCGTCTTCAACTACAACGATGATGGAGGCAGGGACTTCTTCGATGGTTCCGTGAATTGGGACGAGTATCGTGAGACCTTCGTCCGTTTGGTGGTCGAGCGCAAGGTGAACCCATTCATGCTCGACCGTGTGGTTGAGAAGTTGAACGAGGTCGGATGCCACTCCATATCGATCACAGATCAGACTCACACAGACAAGACGGCGAAGGTCGAGGAGAAGGTCGATCTCTCAAAGGACACCCTCAGTCTCATCTGCGAGGAGATCGACGGCATGGATGGAATCGCAGACCCCACTCGCCTCAAGAACCTGATTCGTGAACTCTATACAGAGGCACACAGCATATGATCACATTCAAGACGATCCGTTGGCGCAACTTCCTCAGCACGGGCAACACCTTCACGGAGATGTCTTTTCAGGACACCTCGACCACCCTCATCAGCGGTGAAAATGGCACGGGCAAGAGCACCTTGCTTGATGCCCTCACATTCGCCCTGTTCAACAAGCCATATCGAAACATCAATCTCCCGCAGCAGACCAACTCGGTGATAGAGAAGGGCTGTGTCGTCGAGTTGGCGTTCAACGATGGCAAGAGCGAGTACAAGGTGATCCGTGGACAGTCACCAAAGATCTTTGAGATTTGGAAAGACGGGAAACTTCTTGATCAGGAAGCCAAAGCCCGTGACGGTCAGAAGATCTTGGAGGAGCAGATTCTCAGGATGAACTACAAGTCTTTCTGTCAGGTGGTCATCCTCGGGTCGGCAAACTATGTCCCCTTCATGCGCCTACCCGCAGCGGAGCGTAGATCTGTTGTCGAGTCGATCCTCGACATCGGTGTTTTCTCCGTGATGAACACCCTACTCAAGGAACGGGTCAGCCAAAACAAGGAGGAGTCTACTCAGGTCGAGACTCAGTTGGCACTCGCCAAGGAGCGAGTCAAGAACCAACGCAAGATCATCGATGATGAGAGAAAGCGTTGTCAGTCCGACAAGGAGTGGGAGACGGATGAGATCACCAAGACCAACGAAGCCATTTCCAAGACGCAGAAGGAGATGGAAGGTCTCTTGGTTCGCATCGATGAGATGCTTCAGTCCGTCGAGGACAAGGCTACCGTATCCAAGCAGCGGGAGAAGTACATCACTCTGAAGACGCAGATCGAAAAGAAGATCAGCAACATCCGCAAGGAGATTCAGTTTTACGAAACCAACGATAAGTGCCCCACATGCTCTCAGTCGATCAACGAGGAGTTCAAGAAGAAGGTCGTGGAGACCAAGGGCCAGAAGACGGGAGAACTTGATGTCGGTCTACAGGAACTGTTGATCAAGTTGAAGGAAGCGGACGATAGGATGAACGCCATCACCGATGTCCTTTTGGAGGTGGCGAGCCTTCAGTCGTTGGTTTCGAAGAAGACCTCGGACATCGAATCACTCAACTCCTACATCACGAAGATCCGTGGTCGTGGCGGCGACACCACCAAGTTGATTCAGGAGGAGACCGCACTTCAGTCTTTGGTCACGGCAGAGGACGAAGCGAGTGAGACCAAGAAGGAGTTGGTGGAGGACAATCACTACCTAGGCTTGGCTGCTGTCCTGCTCAAGGACGGCGGAATCAAGAAGAAGATCATCAAGCACTACATTCCCGTCATCAATCGGACGATCAACAAGTACCTGAGCATGATGAACTTCTTCGTCAACTTCAACCTTGACGATGAGTTCAACGAGACGATCAAGTCCCGTCACCGTGACATCTTCACCTATGCATCCTTCAGCGAAGGAGAGAAGCGGAAGATCGATCTTGCCCTGCTGTTTGCTTGGAGAGCGATGGCGGAAATCAAGAACTCCCTGTCCACGAACCTCCTCATTTTGGATGAGGTTCTTGACGGTTCTCTTGACGATACCTCGACAGAGGCATTCCTAGAGATCGTCAACGGCATGCGTGGACAGGGAGTTAATGTGTTTGTCATAAGCCACAAGTCGAAGGAAGTCCTACAGGACAAGTTCGAACGACATGTTCAGATGTCGAAGAAGGGCAACTTCAGCAAGATGAACTGATCACTCGACAAGGGTCAGTTTCGGTGCCGAAACCGTGTTGTCGGGAACGATTAGACCGCTTGTGAGACGATTGTACTCGTTGACCAAGTCGCTCTTCGGATCAACCATGAAAGCAATCACCTTCTCGGGGATCGTCATCTGATCGGTCTCGGCATACGGAAGCCAAGGAACCAAGGCGAGTCTTCCCTGTCCTGCGGGAAGAATGATTGCGGGTTGCTTGATGGTGCACCCGTTCGTGCTGTCAACTACCTTGGAAATGATCTCTTCACCTGAAACTAGTCGAATAAGTTTGACCATGTCGAATCTCCTTGTCTGAGTATGTAGGCGCACGTCAAGAACTGTTTCTCGTTTGAGTAGACACCAGGTGCGGTATTGACGATGA
>JACCDU011210448.1_pt1 | contig 10315 bp, 8 predicted proteins | sample 7446081 | NCBI WGS metagenome assembly JACCDU01 (sample SAMN15323447, study PRJNA562643) | freshwater metagenome | isolation source: river surface water | place: USA:Blue River Watershed | collected 2017-08-17
CACGATTGCATCGACATCACCGGCGGCTCGATCGGCTTTGGTCTGCCCGCCGCGGTGGGTGCCGCCATCGCCTGCCCAGATCGCAAGGTGCTGGCACTGATTGGTGACGGTAGCGCGATGTACACCGTGCAAGCACTCTGGACCATGGCACGCGAGCAGCTCGATGTCACCGTGGTGATTTTCGCGAACCGCTCCTACAAGATTCTGAACGGCGAACTCATCAACATGGGTGGACCTGCGCCTGGCGTCAATGCCAACCGCATGCTCAATCTCGACAATCCGAATCTGGACTGGGTCTCGCTTGCCCGCGGTCATGGTGTGCCTGGTACGCAGGTAGACAATCTGGAAGGTCTGGCTCAGGCATTGCGTATTGCCGCAAAAGAAAAAGGCCCCCGACTGATCGAACTGGTGATGTAAAACCTCGGGCTTTCCCTAAGGCAGGCTTTGTCTATTGCGATGACCTGCTTAGGGAAATACGAAGTGTTTTGGGTAGTGACACCTAGATCTTTCTAAAGTATTTTTTTGTAAGCTAGAAGAACAAACCAGCCTATTCCGAAGGACTGGTCTTATGGAGAAGACAAGCATGAGATTTACCCGTATCGCCGCCGCTCTGGCGGGCTGCCTGATTGCAGGCTCAACTTTTGCGCAAGACGTGGTTCGTCTGGGTGTGGCCAACGACCGTTCAGGCATTTATTCAGACTTGGGCGGACTGGGCTCAGAGATCGCGACCAAAATGGCTGTTGAGGATTTTGGCGGCACCGTACTGGGTAAAAAAATCGAAGTGATTGGTGGTGACACGCAAAACAAAGTCGACATCGCAGGCAACATGATCCGCAAGTGGTTTGATACTCAGGATGTTGTCGCGTTGGTCGACGGCGGCGCCAGCTCGACCGGTCTGGCCGGCGTCAACATCGCGAAAGAAAAAAATCGCTCAGCGATCATTAGCGGCGGCTTTGCCGGCAACTTCAGCGGCGCGCAGTGTACCAACGTCAGCACACAATGGGCGCCTGACACCTATGCGCTGGCCAATGCGGTCGTGCGCGGCACGATTCAGCAAGGCGGCAAGAGCTGGTACTTCATCACGACCGATTATGTTTTCGGTAAGACACTTGAAGAAACCGCTGCAAACTTCGTCAAACAAGAAGGCGGCAAAGTGGTCGGCAACACACGCCACCCGCTTGGCGCAACTGACTTTGCGTCCTACCTGCTGCAAGCCCAGTCTTCCGGCGCCGATGTGGTTGGCATTTCCAGCGCCGGCGGCGACCTGATCAACCTGATCAAACAAGCGCAGCAATTTGGCCTGACCGCGGGCAAGCAAAAACTGCTGGCCTTTCTGGTTTTCATCAACGACGTACAAGGCTTGGGCCTGAACAACGCGCAAGGTCTGAGTTTCCCGACCGCGTTCTACTGGGATTTGAACGACGATACACGCGCCTTTACCAAACGCTGGCAAGAAAAGTCCGGCTTCACGCGCGCGCCCTCGATGGTGCAGGCACTGTCCTACATCGGCACCCTGCATTATCTTGAAGCCGTCAAAGCCGCAGGCTCGTTCGATGGCGACAAGGTCAACGCAAAAATGCGTGAAATGCCCGTCAACTCCAAGTTAATTAAAAACGCCAAGGTTCGTCCGCAAGATGGTCGTGTGATCATGGATCTGTATCAGGTTCAAGTCAAAACACCCGCTGAATCGAAAGGTCCCAATGACGTTTACAAAATCCTGGCAACGATTCCAGGCGACAACGTCTTTGTCCCGTTGGACAAAAGCGAATGCCCTCTGGTCAAAAAATAATCATCTGATCCTCTGATCACGGAGACTTAAAACATGAAATGCTATTGCGTTGTTGATTTCAAATCCGCCTTAAAGCTGGTTGAGCGCGAGACACCAGTACCAACAGGCAAAGAAGTCCTGGTTGAAGTGCGTGCCGCAGGCGTCTGCCATAGTGACATTCACTTCTGGGAAGGTGGCTATGACCTGGGTAACGGCCGCACGCTGTCACTCAAGGAGCGCGGCATCAAACTGCCGATGACCATGGGTCACGAAACCGCTGGTACCGTCGTGGCGTTGGGTCCAGACGCAAAGGGTGTCGAAAAAGGTAAAAACTATCTGGTCTATCCCTGGATTGGTTGCGGCAAATGTCCTGCCTGCGTCGAGGATCACCTGGATAACCACTGCTCGGCGCCCCAGTATCTGGGTGTGCATCGCGACGGTGGCTATGCAGACCATATCGTCGTGCCTGATGCGAAATACCTGATTGATATCGGCGATCTGGATCCTGCCATGATCGCTCCTTATGCCTGCTCAGGCATCACCACCTTCAGTGCGCTGAACAAAGTCGGCGCCAAGACCTTTCAGAAGCACCCTGTCGTCATCATGGGTGCGGGCGGTCTGGGCCTGATGTGTCTGGAGTTGCTCAAAGCTCAGGGCGGCGCTGGCGCGATCGTGGTCGATATCGATCCAGCTAAACGCCAAGCGGCACTCGATGCCGGCGCGCTGGCAGCAGTCGACGGCGCGGCGCCCGATGCCGCAGCGCAGATCATCAAAGCCAATGGCGGAAAAATGGTGCAAGCGGTGATCGATCTGGTCGGCGCCCCTTCCACCACCAGCCTGGCGTTTGACACGCTGATCAAAGGCGGCAAGCTCGTCATCGTTGGCTTGTTTGGCGGCGCAGCCCCTTGGCCCATCGCGTTCATTCCAATGAAGGCGTTGCAAATTCTCGGCAGCTACACAGGTTCTCTGGCAGAAATGCACGACCTGATGAAGCTGGTGCGCGAAGGCAAGGTCAAGCCCGTCCCTGTCCACAAGCACCCCCTCGCGGATGCGGACAAAGTGCTGACCTCACTGCGCGAAGGCAAAGTGATTGGTCGTGCGGTACTGACGGCTTAAATGCTTAGCTGAGTTTGCGGCTGCGTATCGCGAAGCCGCAAATAACCACGCCCGGTCTGAAGACAATTCAGCCGGGCGTTTTCAATGGCCGTTCGGAAGGCCCTGCTGATGGATTTAACTGGCGGATTTAACTGGCGGATTTAACTTGCGGTTTAACCAACTGTTTAACCAGCGGACTTAACCGGCGACTTTCGCAGGTTGATAGCGTTGCAGCGAAAGCAATACTTGACGCGTTGCTAGCGGCTTACCCGCAAGATGCTCTGACAGACGCGCTCGCAAGGTTGCTCTTAATTCAGGCTCAAGGGCAGGATCATCAAAATCCGGTTCTTCTGCATCCAAACCGTAACCGGTTTCTTGCAGCAAAATCCACTCAAAACGTCTCAACGCCCCAGCCGCTGCCTGTCCAGCCGCGAGACGTTGCAACGCGATCACATAGGCATCAAACAAGCCGGGATGGGCATCTTCATGCGGCAACAAACGAAACAGCAATTCGTTCATGTACCAACAGGACATGAGCGCGGGGCCGGGCAAGGCATGCACACCGGCGCACTCCGCGCGAGTCAGCGTTTTGATTTCACCCGCACCGGTCCAGGACAGCAAGAGAGGCTGAAAGACCGACAAAGCCGGACGTAAAAGGGAATGTGGGCGCTTGGCACCCTTGGCAACCATGCTGATCCAGCCATGGTCTCTTGAAAAAACTTGAACGATCAGAGAAGTTTCACGCCAGGCGGCTGTGTGCAACACATAGCCCGGCGCGTCCAGTACGCGTAAGACGCGTCTACTCATCACGTCTACTCATAACCGAGGTCGCGCAGACTGCTTTCCTTTTCGGCCCAGCCTTTACGCACTTTGATGTAAACCTCGAGATGAACGGGCTTGTCGAGCAGCTTGGCCATATCCTGACGTGCCTCGGAAGCAATCCGCTTCATGTGCGAACCACCTACGCCCAGCAGAATCGGGCGATGGGTGTCGCGCTCGACAATCACGCAAGCGGCAATACTCACGCCTTTGTCCGTCTCGTCCCATTGCTCGATCACCACCGTCGAACCATAAGGCAGTTCGTCGCCGACCAAGCGGAAAATCTTTTCACGAATCAACTCGGCCGCGATAAAACGCATCGGCCTGTCCGTCAGCGTATCCGCATCGAAGAAAGCTTCGTTCTCAGGAAGGCGCTTCGCGACTTCATCCAGCAACTGATCAAGCTGATGGCGCTTGGTCGAACTGACCGGCACGACCGCTGCGAAATCGAATTGCGAAGCGATTTTGGCAACGAAAGGATAAAGCTCGTCGCGATTTTTCATCTGATCGATTTTGCTGATGACCAGAATGGTTTTCTTGGGATCATGCAATAAACCGAGCAACTTGACGTCGCCTGGCGACCACTTGCCGGCCTCGACCACAAACAGCACCACATCGACATCGGCAAGTGTCTGCGTCACGACACGGTTCATCATCTTATTCATGGCACCGCCATGACGCGTCTGAAAGCCCGGAGTATCGACAAACACGAATTGTTCGTGCTCTCGGGTCAGGACGCCCTGGATACGGTGGCGCGTTGTTTGCGCCTTACGTGAAACGATTGAAATCTTGGTGCCGATCAAGGCATTGGTCAACGTCGACTTGCCTACGTTGGGACGACCAACGACTGCGATAAAACCACAGCGATGTGCTGTTTCTGTCATTTAAGCTCCTGGGCAACCGCAACGGGCAGCGTTAATTGTGCCGTTTTGCGCGCCCGTGTCGAACGCTTTTTAACGGGTGCGGGGCTGGCTGCCTCTGCACCCTCAAGTGCGAGCTTGGCGGCAGACTGCTCCGCGGCCCGGCGACTTGTTCCGGCTGCCACGACTTTAATGTCGAGCGTCGGAATCGAACATTCAACTTCAAATTGCTGGCTATGAGCGGCACCATGGGTTGCCACCACACTGTAGAGAGGCAAAGCCATTTTGCGGCTTTGTAAAAATTCTTGCAGCAGCGTCTTGGCATCTTTACCAAGCGTCAGCGGATCCACGCTAGCCAGAATCGGGATGTACAGACGTTCAATCAAGGCCTGAGCGGCGACAAAGCCCCCATCCAGGAAAACCGCCGCCAAAATCGCTTCAAAGGTATCGGCCAAAATCGAAGGACGGCGAAAACCGCCGCTCTTGAGCTCGCCTTCGCCCAGTCTGAGAAAACGTGACAAATCGAGTTTTTGGGCAATATCCGCCAGCGAAGCCTGCTTGACCAGGTTCGCACGGACGCGCGACAAATCGCCCTCGTCCAGCGTGCCATAGTGGCTAAACAGTAAGGCGGCAACGGCCATGTTCAACACAGAGTCACCCAAAAATTCGAGCCGCTCGTTATGACGCGCCCCATGACTGCGATGCGTCAAAGCCTGCTCTAACAGAGCGGGCTTTGTGAACTTATATTCAAGCGAGGTCTCAAGTGCTGCGAGTGACATTAAGAATTCAGGTAACCAATTAGTGGAAGCGACCGATACGACTCAGGTTGCTGAAGTTCATCCAGATGAGGAAGGCGCGACCGACAATGTTTGCCTCGGGGACAAAACCCCAGAAACGACTGTCCAGACTATTGTCGCGGTTGTCACCCATCATAAAGTAAACGCCGTCGGGTACGGTGCAGCGTACGCCATTACTCAGATATTCGCACTTTTCACGATGCGGGAAGTTTGAAATCGGCTTCAAATCCTGCGAAAGTCGCTCTTCTACGAGTATCTTGTGTTCAACATCACCAAGCTGCTCGATAAACTGAGGGGTGAAGTGTGCCGTATAAGCCACACCGTCTTGCTCCAGGTAATCACCATCACGGACACGCGGAACAGGTTTGCCGTTGATATAGAGCTTTTTATCCAGATAAGCGACTTCATCGCCAGGCAGGCCGACTACGCGCTTGATGTAGTCCACCGTCGGATCGACAGGATAGCGAAACACCATCACATCGCCACGCTTAGGTGAACCAACATTGACAATCTTGGTATCCAAAACCGGCAGACGTAAGCCGTAAGTAAATTTGTTCACCAGAATCAAATCACCCGACTGAAGCGTGGGCAACATCGATCCGGAAGGAATCCGGAAAGGTTCGACAACGAACGATCGCAACACGAAAACAAACAGGATGACCGGAAAAAAGCTCACGCCATATTCGACCCACCAAGGAACATGACCGACCTCGGTACGGATCTGCTCTTCACGCGATTCGATTTCGGCTGCGGGTAAACCCGGCCAAGCGGGTCGGGCAAGCTCGAGTGCCTGGGCCACACGGGCATTGCGGGTATGGCGCAACCAAAAGCGATCAAGCGTCCAGATGATGCCGGTGACCACCAGAAGTATGAAAAGAATCAGGGCGAAATTCCAGCTCATCAACTCAGCCTTTTGTGCGTTGCATGCAATTAATTGTCGACCTGCAAGATCGCCAGGAAGGCCTCTTGAGGAATCTCAACACTACCGACCTGCTTCATGCGCTTCTTGCCGGCCTTCTGCTTTTCAAGCAGTTTCTTCTTGCGGCTGATATCACCGCCATAACACTTGGCCAACACGTTTTTACGCAGCGCCTTGACGTTTTCACGGGCGATGATTTCAGCGCCGATCGCGGCCTGAATCGCAACGTCATACATCTGGCGAGGAATCAATTCGCGCATTTTCGACACGACTTCGCGGGCACGATAACGCGCATTTGAGCGGTGACAAATGGTCGACAAGGCATCTACCTTGTCCGAGTTGATCAGCAGATCCACTTTGACCACATCGGCGGACTGGTACTCTTTAAATTCATAATCCATCGACGCGTAACCACGCGACACGGATTTGAGCTTGTCAAAAAAGTCGAGAACAATTTCAGCCAGCGGGATTTCATAGTGCAAGTGCACCTGACGCCCGTGATAAGTCATATCGAGCTGCACGCCGCGCTTGTTGTTGCACAGCGTCATCACAGGGCCGACATACTCTTGCGGCATAAACAGCGTGACCGTGACGATGGGCTCACGAATCTCGATAAACTGACCGACATCCGGCATGCGCGAAGGACTTTCAATCTGAATCACCGAGTTGTCGCGCAGGACAACCTCATAAACCACCGACGGCGCAGTGGTGATGATGTCCATGTCGAACTCGCGTTCCAGGCGCTCTTGCACGATCTCCATGTGCAACAGACCGAGAAAGCCGCAACGGAAACCAAAGCCCAGCGCTTGCGAGACCTCGGGTTCAAACATCAGCGCCGCGTCATTGAGCTTGAGCTTTTCAAGCGAATCTCGCAACTGGTCGTATTCACTGCTTTCGACCGGGTACAAGCCGGCAAACACCTGCGGCTTGACCTCTTTGAAGCCAGGCAAGGGAGCATCGGCAGGTTTACCCGCGAGCGTAATCGTGTCGCCTACTTTCGCATCGGCCAATTCTTTAATGCCGGCGGTAATAAAACCCACTTCGCCAGCGGACAATTGCGGACGCGGCAAAGACTTGGGCGTAAACACACCCACTTGTTCGCACAGGTGAACCGCACCTGTCGCCATAAATGAAATCTTGTCCTTGGGACGCAAGACGCCATTCACAATACGCAGCAGCATCACCACGCCGACGTAGTTATCGAACCATGAGTCGATAATCAACGCTTGCAACGGAGCATCGGTTTTACCCTTCGGTGCGGGAATGCGAGCCACCACCGCTTCAAGAATCTCATCGATCCCCATGCCGGTTTTGGCACTCGCGAGAATCGCTTCAGAGGCGTCAATCCCGATCACATCTTCCACTTCGGCACGCGCGCTGTCTGGATCCGCCTGAGGCAAATCCATCTTGTTCAGGATCGGCACGACCTCCACGCCCAACTCGATGGCCGTATAGCAATTGGCCACGGTCTGCGCTTCGACTCCCTGGGAGGCATCCACCACCAGCAAGGCGCCCTCGCAGGCGGACAGGGAGCGGCTGACCTCGTACGAGAAGTCGACGTGTCCCGGCGTGTCAATCAAGTTCAGGCTGTAGATCTTGCCGTCGGCAGCCTTGTACTCAAGCGCCGCGGTCTGCGCCTTGATGGTAATACCGCGCTCGCGCTCGATATCCATGGAGTCGAGAACCTGAGCGGACATTTCACGGGCAGCCAGACCACCACAGCGTTGAATCAGGCGGTCAGCCAGCGTCGATTTACCGTGGTCAATGTGGGCGATGATGGAGAAATTGCGAATATGCTGCATAGAGCCTAATCAGTTAGCCAATAAGCAAAAAGGGACGCACTGCGCCCCTTTTTGCGGCAAACCGCTATTCTAGCCGTTTCTTGCCGGACTTACTTAGCCGGCTGAACGGTCACCCAGCGAGTTTGATCCGAACTGCGCACCATCAGCGCCACAGGTTTGTCCTTACCCATTCCTGAGACAACCTTAGCAAACTGCTCAGGACTCGTGATGTCGGTATCACCGGCGGCGAGAATGATGTCGCCTGGGGTTAACCCTGAGTTGGCAGCAGGTGCTTCCACCGTGGTGACTTTGACGCCACCCTTGATACGAAGTTTGGTCTGCGTCTCAGCATCAACAGCCACAATGCCTAAACCGAGCACCTTGGTGGTGGCTTCAGCCTTTTGGGCTTCTTCTTTGGCAGCAACCTTAGGGTTAGCCTTGACTTCACCGACGGTGACGCTCAGTTTGAGCGGCTTGCCTTTGCGCCACACTTCGATCGGAGCACTGGTACCAGGCTTGACCTCACCCACCAAACGGGGCAAATCTGACCACTTGGCAATCGGTTTACCCGAGAAAGAGGTAATCACATCACCAGGCAGAATGCCGGCTTTATCCGCAGGAGCATCCGGCTCAACACCACTGACCATTGCACCTTCCGCTTTGGGCAAGCCAAGCGCCAGCGCCACATCTTTGCTGACTTCGCCGATCTGCACACCAATCCGACCACGTGTCACTTTGCCATTGGCGCGCAACTGCTCAACGATCGACATGGCTTCGTTAATCGGGATCGCAAGCGAGATTCCCATGAAACCACCGCTACGCGACACAATTTGCGAATTAATGCCAACCACTTCGCCATTCATGTTGAGTAACGGGCCGCCTGAATTACCTGGATTGACGGCAACGTCGGTCTGGATAAAGGGCAGATACTCACCCGTATCACGACCCAAGGCACTGACAATTCCTGAAGTCACGGTCGACTCAAGACCAAAGGGTGAACCAATCGCCATCACCCACTGCCCTTTCTTGAGCAGTTTGGCATTACCGATCGGCAAGGTCGCCATCCCTTTGGCATCAACCTTGAGCAAGGCCACATCGGTACGCTCGTCGCTACCAATGACTTTGGCAGTGAACTCTTTACCGTTGGTCAAGGTGACATAGATATCTGTCGCATCGGCCACCACGTGGTGGTTCGTCAGCAGGTAACCATCCTCGGAGATGAAGAAGCCCGAACCCACGCCACGTGGGACGGAACGCTCTTCAGGATCGGCGCGGCGACCACGCGGACCTTGCTGAGGACCTGGTTTACCACCAGGCGGTTGAAAATCCGGACCGAAAAAGTAGCGGAACATTTCGGAAGGATCTTGCCCCTGACCCGCGTTACCTCGCACTGCAATCTTGGCCGTGGTGCGAATATTCACCACAGCCGGTTCGGCTTTTTCGACAATGACCGTAAAGTCGGGCAAGCCCGCGCCTTGCGCTTTTGCCTGCAGACCCGTCAGGCCGCCCGCAACCAGCGCAACAGACATCATCAAACCCATCATCACGCGACGAGCGCGGTGTGCGGGCTGATACACATAGGACTGATACATAGCTTGCATCATTAACTCCGTTTGAAACGCATCCTGCGCGAACGATTTATTTTTTGCCCGCGTCGGACACGTATTGAATTGACTGAGCCAAATGTTCAAGGGTTGCGGCCGGCACCTCACCCAAAACAGTCAACCAGAAATTTGCGACCTTGATCCCATAGATGTTCACAGAACCCATCTGCGCTGCACCCTGGGGTTTGTATTCAGACCGCTCATTTAAATAAGGTTCAATAAATATTGAAATTGTTGCGAGTCCGTCAGACAACACCATTTGCTGAACGTGTTTTTGATCCGCGAATTCACGCGTAACTTGTGTACTGATTGCATAGCCGGGAGGCGGCACAACACGCCAACCCTGCGCTTTTAAATCCACTTCTTTTTGCGGCACATCCACTTGCGCCCAACCTTCCGTCGACCAGCTTGGCGCGAGCATCTGCGGCGTGACTTCCTGACCGATACTGACCTGGGTGAACGCGACTTGCTCGATCACCACGCCGTGATGATTGACGGTTTGCGCTTTAAGCAACAACTGCGATTCAGTATCGACACACAGGCGATAACTGTAGCGATGCGCATCCTTGGCAATGACATCAACCAACTGGCACGGCCTGCCAGCAATGCGTAAATTTTGCGGCAAGTCGCGCACACTGTAATTGGTGTCAAGCGCTTGCTCATTCGCGAGCA
>JACCDU010475403.1_pt1 | contig 10314 bp, 11 predicted proteins | sample 7446081 | NCBI WGS metagenome assembly JACCDU01 (sample SAMN15323447, study PRJNA562643) | freshwater metagenome | isolation source: river surface water | place: USA:Blue River Watershed | collected 2017-08-17
CATAGACACAGTCAGCATGGTGTTGGCTATAGGAGAACGTATGCCCATACTTAATAATCATTACTTATTTTACCCTATAATTTGGCCGAATGTAATTATAGGCGTATATCGAGAATTAATTATGAATAAAAATCAACCTCAAGAATTTAAAATAAAAGTGTACAGGCATGATGAAACTAAATCAAAATATCCAAAAAAACGCAGAAGCTTCCCTGCTAATAAGGAGGTATGTGGATAATGAAATACCACTTATTGTGTGAGAAACCACAATAAGTGGTATTTCATTATATATTTTTTTGTTTAGTTTAACAAAATGAGGCATTAAATGATTTTGCACGCGTCTGATTGGGCAAATTACCCAACAGCCAGTATTCATCTAGAAACTAAGAACAAGAGCTTTTTGAGACAGGCTAGTGTTTATAGATCTATGGGTATAAAGAACCACGCGTTCATACTGGCTATAGTCAATCCAGAATTAAAAAATATAGATCCGCATAGTCCAGATCTGACGATAGATCAGATGCTGCTGATTGCTGCCGAATGCAAGATTAATCCATGGTATTTTTTCAGAGAAGTAGCCAGAGCTCCGGCTATTGGTGGTACGGATCCAGTGCTGGTCGAAGCTAATAGAGGCAATATTGCTTTATGGTGGTTGTTTTTTAATCACGTCATGACTATCTTAATTCAGATACGTCAGACAGGCAAATCGTTTTCTACAGATATACTGATGTCATTGTTATTAAATATTCTTTGCAATAATACAAAGATTAACTTAATGACAAAAGACGACCATTTAAGAAGAAAAAACGTTGAGAGATTAAAGGACATCACGCTTGACTTGCCTTTTTATCTCAGACCAAGGCAGCGAGATGATGCAAATAACACGGAAGAAATTACTGTAAATAAATTAGGTAACGTATACTCCACGCACGTACCCCAGGCTTCGGAGAAGAGAGCGCTGAACATGGGTCGCGGATTAACTACTGGTATATTCCATATTGACGAACCGCCTTTCCAACCTAATATTAAACTAGCACTTCCTGCGGCACTTGCCGCCATGGGTGCGGCGGTGGAAAAAGCAAAAGCCGAAGGCTCTCCCCATGGAGTTATACTCACCACCACTGCTGGTAAACTTAACGATAAGGACGGGGCTTTTGTCTATAAGTTAGTACAAGAGGCCGCTGTATGGACAGAAGCGTTCTTCGACGCCGGGTCAACAGAGAGACTCCATGAAATGGTTATGGCTAACTCTAGATCAACCGAAGACAATCCTGGTGGTGTGCTAAGAGTCAACGTCACTTTAAATCACAGGCAACTAGGTAAAACGGATGATTGGTTGCTGGAAAGAATCCGTGACGCCATAGCTAGTGGAGAAGATGCAGACAGAGACTTCTTCAATTATTGGACTGCGGGTACTAGTTCTCACCCATTGCCAGTAGAAATAATGGAGAGAATACTTGGATCCAATATGGATATCCAGCATTCGCAAGTATCTAATATCGGAGCATACATCCTGAGATGGTATGTACCTATCGATCAGTACAGACACAGCCTGCAACACAGACAGATGGTTATGTGCATAGACTCATCTGAAGCCGCTGGAGGGGATGATGTTGGCTTAGTCATTATGGACGTAGAGTCATTAGAGACGCTAGCCGCAGCCAATGTAAATAGAACTAATCTAATTCAATTATCGCAATGGATAGTCTCTATCTTGTTGGAGTTTGATAACATGACTCTAATTGTGGAGCGTAGATCTACCGGCGGAATGATATTGGATTATTTATTAATGCAATTGCCCGCTCTAGGTATAGATCCATTCAGACGAATATTCAACACCATAGTTCAAAACGCGGATGAAAATGAGGAGTTATTTAAAGAAATAAAACAGCCTTTAAATAGAAGACATCCGAATATATATACCGCGTATAAAAAGCACTTTGGTTTTACAACCTCGTCATCTGGCGATTATTCTAGAAGTGGTTTATATGGACCTGTATTTCAGATGGCCGCTAGACAAGCTTGTGATGTTGTTAGAGATAATGCATTAATCGGACAGATAGGCTCTCTTATATCTAAAGATGGGCGAGTCGACCACCCGCCAGGAGGACATGATGACTTAGTGATATCTTGGCTGTTAGGCCATTGGTTTTTACAAAATGGTAAAAATCTGAGTTTTTATGGAATCGATTATTCCAGAGTCATGTCCAAAATCCAATCATCGTCTGCATCTCAAGAAACACCGGAGTTACAGAGATGGAAGAACTATCAAAAACAACTCAAGATTCAGATAGATGATTTGTGTGATCAAATAGCTTCTTTAAATGACGCTTATTTAATCTCTAAAAAAGAAAGAGAGTTAATGAGGCTTTTAGCCAATATTGAACACGAAGATGGAGAAATCCACACTGTGGAATCTCTGATTCATAGCGCTAAAGAAAGAAAACGCAGATCTATGCAGCAGAGACTAATAAACGACAGAAATAAATACGCCTCTAGTTACGCATAATACCAATAATTACAGTGATGGCGAAAGCCATCACTGTAATTATTAAAACTGCAACGGGATTCTTTTCTCTCCTCGACCAGCTAATCTAGATAAAAGTATGTCTAAAAAAGCACTTATCGCTGCTTCTCGTTGAGCTGCGTGACTAGACCATTTAGATAAAATATCCGGGAAATAATGGGTTGTCGACATAGCCGTAACTAATTTATCAGGAGGCTCGCCCTCATAGGTACAGCTAACCTTATACGTGTATAAACATCTATCCCTGACCCACCATCTACTGTACTTACATTCGTGAACTATCTGAGAACACGTTATGTTTATGACAACACCCCTCAGCGTAATTCCTGTCAAGCATGTTTCAAGGACGCCATTGAGCTCAACTTCACGTATTGACCTAGGGCCTCTGAAGAATTCCAGTATTCGGCTAAATATTTGCTTCAGATATGTTGATCGTCTAGCCATATTAACCTCCGGAGGTATAGTGTCTCATAGTAAACGCTCTTGAAACAATATATATCAATACAGCGGTTCTCACACTAGCTATAGTCGCTGGAGTTCTGGCTTCTATGGCTCTTTTAACTATGTTCTCCGCTTCTTCTCTTAGTTTTAAGAGATCAGGGTCGGTCGATCTAGACGAAGTGTATATGCCTCTTAGCCTCTCTAACAAACTAGCTAAGTTTATCCCTGCTTTTAAGGACCCATGTGACTCCAATAAATAATAGAAAGCATGAACCATCGTATCGCTGATCAATTCGTCTATTTTTCTATCGCCCCGCTTCATGTAGTTATCTGAAATATACTCCAAAGTAGCCAGAATTAATTTAGGGGGAGCAGCAGGCACAACGGCTTCTGTTACTTCCAGTAATTCATCTCTAATAAACGAGTTTTTGTCAGAAATAACAGATTTAATATATGTTGTGTATTTATCCAACCCTCTTACTTTATCCCTCAATATCGCCTCTCCGTCATGCTCTACAACAGAACTAGTAGAAGATATACGGGTACCGGTTTGATGAACTCTCATCATGACAGCATATATATTTTTAAGCATTCCTCTTAGTCGGCCCTGTATATCGTTTAACATGTCTACAACTGCTTTATCAGAATCCATTCTGACGATAGTGTCGTAATGAGGACTGGTGTCGGAGACAATATCTACTGCTCTTTTTCTAAAAACTCCAAGCCAAGATCCCTGTGTCTTTAGCATGAATTTATTTGTTAGCATAGCGTAAGTGGCTTCAGCAACCTCTTTATCAGCTGGATATTTGAAATAGTGATAAAGCAAGGAGCAGAAGAATTTGAATTGAAGATACAATAGTGCGTTTATTTGTCCTTCTAATTTTTGCTTATCAGATAACTTATCAGAATGATGGATTTTATTTAAAAGCCATATCACTGATAAATTTAAAGGAGAACTAGAAACATGAAAAGCTGGATTGATGCCGGGTAGATGATGCAGTGCAGGGGCGACAGCCGCCTCGGATATATCCAACACCTGATCAAACCATATATCGCTATCTTCCCGGGTAAACCTAACAATATTAACCCCGGTTAAATGTCCTCCAAAAAATTCAATATGATCACCATTTCTATTTACAAATCCTAATTGAAGCCGGTCTAATACTTTCAATAAATTTCTATCCGCTTCAATATCCTGACAATAATAGTCAAATACATCTTTGACTAAGAAAAAATTTTGTTCAGTAGGGTTATTCATCGCGTATCAACTTTTCTTAAAAGAGTTTGAATTCTTGTAATCGCACAAACACAAGATATACATATTAAATGAAAAAATGATTACCTATATATCACTTCGTTGAGCGATGTACTCAATTTATTAACAATCATGAAAGATAAAACAATGTCTAGCCACGAAATCCAGCAAGATGAACAAGTTTCCTATGTGTTCAAACCTTTCGATCATCCAGTATTCATGGATGAGGAAACTGGCTCTATGAGTGATGCCGATTACGAAAGGGGGATTACTTTCAACACAGTGCAAATGAAAACCCGTGAAGGAGAGGATACTAAACGGTTCTCTATCACTGTGTCTAACGGAATGACTACGAGAGGAGGAAGAGATTTCGTCATAGGTGTCTTGGGCACGAAGGACACCGCCATTGAATCTTTTCTCAATCAACTAGTCATCATGATTGGTGTAGGTGGTTTCAGCATGCATGCTGAGCAACCCGCTAAGTTGATTCAAGTACCAACTATCCAGTATCGCAAGCAGTTTCTGCCGCCATACGTAGCTATGGTCAGAATCACAGCCGAGGCAAAAGAACTTCTTCAAAAATATCTTCCCGCAGAAGATATCTCTGTGGTTCCTGATTATACGCTCGTTCTATATGATTCAAAGGGTAATCATCCGCTCAACGATGATTATGACACAGAGTGCTGTAACCAAATTCAGTTTTTCGACTTTGATCTAGATGAATTAGAAGAGTATCACAGCGATGAGCGCGATACATCGACTGAATTACAAGCATATACGGATGACCACGCTATCTACTCTGCTCAGGCGCAGCATCTTGGACTAATCAGTGCAGATCAACCAATTACGGCAGACATCAGACCCAATATCCATGATTCCGGTACCGCTATGGATTTGCATAGTCTGGCCGGTGGAGATATTGAATTATCGGTAATTGAAAAAATTAAAGAAGAAGATGCTATGTGGGATGACGAGGTAAACAAACAAGATTAATACAAATAGAGGGTGGATATCCACCCTCTATTTGTATTCCTTTTTCTTTGGTATATTTTTACAATAACTGACATTTTATGCTTCCGGGGGGAGGCTGCCGAAGGCTGGAGGGGGGTTCCTTTTTATGATGAGCGAAGCGATATCATCTATTAATACTCCTTTTTTTGTTATTGGTTATTAAACGAACATAGTGAGTGATATAACCAATAAACTTAACCTTTGGATTGAGAAACAATCCAACATACTTTATTTATTTGGGTGTATATACGAGGAGGGTCAGGTGACCCTCCTCGTATATAAAACTAATAACTATTCTAGTTTAGTGAAGTCATTACTAACAGTGCTTTGAAAGTATCTGTTATACCTATCGATACCATTGCTTATCTCTTCTTCGCTGGTTTTAGTATCTTGATCTATTTTTTCAGTTATTTGATCGATATAAGCCATTTGTGCTTCTACAGCCAGAGAGGCTGGTTTTTGCTCATCTGGGTTTGGTTGGTTATCATTTGTTTCTTTTTGTTCTATCGTTGGGTCGATATTATCAGCATCGTTAGAATACTTCTTCATTAATGTCAACGCAAATATTGTTGACAGTGGTCCTTTCATCATAACCAGTTGTTTATCTTTTTCTAACTCTGGTGGTTCCTCTATAGGACTAGAGTCTATTTTAGACTCCGAGGAGTGAGATAGAAGTATCTTTCTTAATTTCATCATTTGAAACTCCTGTAGCGATATTATCTTTGGAATCCTATTGAGCTTCTGATGAATCTATTCATCTTCTCATTGTCATTCATAAACATGATCTTAGTCCACTTCTCTCTAAGAAACTCTTCATACAGCTCATTGGAATCTCTGTATTCGTCAACTATATCTTTGAATACACCTAATGTTTGACCGCCTTGGAGCTGGCCATCACCCATTTGCACGACTAAAGTAGTATAGATGTGTGCCTTACAAGCCAAGGTGCATAGTTTTGAAAAATCTATATAGCTTCTTAATTGAAGGTGTGATAAATATGGATCATGTGCAACTATGCAGCGTAAATACATGAAATAGGGATGGTAGTTTCCTAGTTCCACCATTACCACATTTTCACCAATTAGTTGAACAGACGCCTCACTGACATCTGGAATATTTTGTCCTGAATTAAGAACGGCTTGGCCTAAATCAGTTAATGTGCTATGCCCACAACCAACAGTAGCCATGCCGGCTGAAGAGGCCATATAAACAGAGCTACCAAAACTAACATTTAGAGCAGACACTATTGTTCTGCCACCAGTTTTATCTTTTGGTATTCTGTATACTCTTCTAAGATTATCTGGTTGAGTATACGGCATTCCCGTAAGCTCTACGCGAATCTCGGCTCCGCCAACTAAATTAGTATCCTCCAATACTCTGCCCCAGATAACAGTTGTTCTTATGGCATCATCTATGGATTGCGTGGCTGTGGCAAATAATCCGTTTTCTGGTCTTAGAAATGTTCTGTTTAAAATTTCTTTAGGTATGATTCTTTTTATATCAGCTATTGCTTTAGATATAGGATTCATAATTCACCCATCATAAGGTATGAATAAATATAACTGTGAACACATATCACAGCTATGGTCTTTGTTTTATTATGTGTAATTCATAACATGACCGACTCACCTAATGTGTGAGATACTTTAACCATATTGGAGAATAAACAATGTCACATCAAGAATCACAAATTTACGTGCGTCAGCAAACAATGAATGTTTATTTCTGCGGTGGTGCGGGAATTAATATTGGGTGTAAGTGGTATCTTAAACAAAAAGAATCAATCGCTGGTATTGCTGAATCAAACTGCGTGTTTATTGATACGTCGATCTCGAATATTCGATCGACGATCCCTCCGGACAAGTTTTATCGAATTGATGGAGAAAAAGAGGGCTCTGGTAAGCGTCGTATCGAAAACGCTGAATCCATCATGAATAACGCCCAGTCAATTCTCAATGAATTCCCAGCCAGTGACGTTAATTTGGTGGTTAGTTCAATTTCCGGTGGGTCTGGTTCTGTTATCGCGCCGGCTTTGGTCGATGAATTGTTGCGTCGAAATCAAATAGTTGTTGTTCTGATGGTGTCGTCTACGGATACCGATATTGAGTTATACAACTCAATTAAAACCATTCAGTCGTATGAGAAAATTTCTCGCGATCATAAAAAGCCGATAGTGGCTTTTTATGAGTGTAACAATGAACTGTCGCAGCAGGAAGTTGATAATGAAGTTATGTGGGCTATTTGCTGGATGAGCATTATCACAGGCACTCTAGGGATTGAAGGTGCTGGATTGGATAAAGCGGATCTTTATAATTTATTCAACTTCCAGCGAGTCACCAGCGTAGACGCCCACCTGACGAAGGCTAGGTTTGGCTATAGTACAGCAACGCCATCAGTATTGCCGGAAGTTGTGTCTATGTTGACTATTCGCGAATCTAGAGACGGGGAGATTGTTTGCGGCACTGCGCCTGTGCGGGCAGAATACAGGTCAACTGTAGATATACCCGCAACATCACTCGGTAACACATACCCAAGCAATCTACTTAATGAAGGTCCTATGAATCTATACATTCATAATTGTGGGTTCGTCGATATCTTCACCGAGTTTTCAAATAAACTCAAAGAAATTGAGGCAAAGAAGAAAACTCGTCAAATAAAATCAACAATCCTGAGTGACTCAGATGGCGCTAGCAATGATAAGCTAGTGTTTTAATTTATACACACCCGAGCAATCGGGTGTGTATAAATGACATTTGTAAATATGGATCAATCCATATTTACAAATGTCATTTATTATTTGTACACCAAAATAAACAATGAATAGTACTAAGAGCATCAACGGAATAGTTTGTTCGTGTCAAACAGTACGTAAAAGGTTTCATCAAGACGTTTGGTTGGTCATAAACGAACTACAACTACAGAATCCTCAGGTCTTTACCAGCGAAAGAATAGAATCAGAAGTATTGATTGGTCGCCATAACCCACTTGATTTGCTGGAATCTCTTGTATATGCTTGCGCGATAAATAAAGCAGTTGGTTTGGATGTATATGTTAAAGTAAACTTGTATCAAACCTCACCAGCTTCATCAATAAACATAGCTGATATTATTCGAAATCAACACAGGTATCCTCTAATCAACGCGATAGTTGATAAGCTGAAATACAGTATAGGAGATGTGTTCCTAGCCAATACTGAGTTTTTAAAATATAGCTCAGTGTTTAATAACGTGGTCTATCTTAGTCTGTACAATACGGACGATGTAATACTTACTAATCATGACATCTAATAGAAGAACACTGTGCGTCGATATCTACCCTATGGCAATAGAGATCACGCGATTAGTTGGACAATACCTCAATATTGAGCAGGGATGGTATCACCAAAGAAACCATACTCCTTTATTGCGTGCTGGCTTGAAGTACACCGCGTTTACATCTACGCGTAAATTCACAATTCCATTGCTAGACAATGGTTTAGCCGATATCAGCACTATCAGGGAACCAGTCGCTATATTTGACGACGGGATGAAATTTGCATGCACACTAACACCTTCTTCCGTTCATCAACTATCAACCATCCCCGTCTGTCATCTTAATGCTTTAAATTTAGCTGATTCAATGATCTGTGAAACAGTTAAAAGAAAATCTAAAAATACCCAGATCTCCCGAAGCATTACAGATTATTTCAGATGTTTTGATTTTGAAATAATACGCAATGAGTTAAAAGAAAGTCACCAAACTGAGACTGTCTCAAACGACAACGTGCGGGAAAAAATAGACCAGCTTGTCAGCCGTCTATTCGAGGAACTGGATCCATTGCTGCTGCAGATCATCGAGTTCATATCCCAATCTACGGAATATGTAACGTATGTTGTTTTTAGAACAAAATATACCGTACTGATAGCGGAAGAGACCAATAAACTAGAACAATTGTGGCAGTTATGGAAAGACCATGGTGTCCTAGATGATGTTTTGAAATACGCTGATAAGAAAGTGTTGGAGAAACAAAGCAGTGTCAGCATAAGGATGTTCTAGCATGAAACAATTTGTACCGGTGCGCATAGACATTCACTCTATGCGCACCTACTGCCACGGATGTTTATCATTTCTGAATCTGGATAGCAGCAGTATTATCAAAATACTGCTGCAAAATTTATTAAGTGATTCTAGCAATGAATCAGTAAACCGATTTATTGAAATATGTGTAGGGTATGAAAAATATACCGAGTATAAGAATGTAATAGAGCAAACAATAGATTATTTGTCCCAGGAGGCAATTGTTAAGTTGTCTTGTATATTACCTTGCGTTTCTCTTCAGCATACAAAAATTGTTTTGGTGACGGATGGTGATATGGACTGTATAGCTTATGTGGAGCTAAATGATCAAACGTCAAAGATAATACCAGCGGAATATCATTCGAGGACAATAGATGAAGGTGCGCTTAATTATCTCGGTTGATGAATTACTCAGAGATTACATTCAGGATGGCCCTAGATTATTTTTCTTTTATCGAAACCATATCTGGGACGCGATTATTGCTCTACTGAGTAATTATACGTCGGATGACCAACACGCTAATGATCGTAACCCTTTTACAAATAGATTAATCCAGATTTACGCGGATCTCGATGAATACATAGATCGAGAATACCACACTAATTCATTGCCGTCTGAAATAGATAATCTAGTCGACAACTTAACAGATTTTGCTTTGTCCGATATACTATATCGATTCGACTATCGATTCAGTATGCTAGTTGGCGAGTCTAGATTTAAAATAATTCAATGCGGCTATCTATGTGGCACCAGCGATGTTTGGGTTGATGTAGAATTATACAGGTAGTCTATGTTTACAGCTAGACACGATTTAGTTATCATCGACACACCTGCAGCGGTCGTGCGTCTATGCTGGATGTGTCGTGATAGCAGGTTGCCGACTATAGACGTGGATGCTCTACTGTCGATCATAACTGAAAGCGTATGTTTTGCTCCGGAAGCAGACACCGAGATTAATTCTCTGGTAGAGCAAGTTATTTCCAGCGATCTTTTGTTCAACATGGCCCCTGAAATATATACTCC
>JACCDU010843833.1_pt1 | contig 10314 bp, 12 predicted proteins | sample 7446081 | NCBI WGS metagenome assembly JACCDU01 (sample SAMN15323447, study PRJNA562643) | freshwater metagenome | isolation source: river surface water | place: USA:Blue River Watershed | collected 2017-08-17
AACGAGGCGAATAATATCGACTTCGACTCGTACTACCAGTTGGCCATTCGTACAAGTCAGGAGATTTACATTGACTTCAACCCCACGCATGAGTTCTGGGCGCACACGGAAGTCCTTCCCGAAACGGATGCAGAGTTTCTCATCCTCACATACCAAGACAACGAGGCTCTCCCTGATACTATTCGGAATGACATTGAACTAAACCGAACCAAAGCCGAAACGAGTGCCTATTGGGCGAATTGGTGGAAGGTCTACGGCCTCGGTCAGGTAGGAACGCTACAAGGTGCGATTTACGGGGATTACACGGTGGTTGAGGGTATAGACCCATCCACGATGAAATTCGTCGCCTACGGGCTTGACTGGGGGTTCAGCAACGACCCTACGGCCTTGGTCGCCGTGTACCGCAGGGGTGATGACCTGTTCGTCACGAACTGCTCTACCATCGGGGGCTGACCAATAGCGATATCGCCACCCGCTTGAAGGAGTTCGGCATCACACGGGCTTGGGAGATTGTGGCCGATTCAGCAGAACCCAAGAGCATTGAAGAAATTTACCGCCTCGGATTCAATATCAAGCCTGCATCCAAGGGACCCGATAGCGTGAGGCAGGGAATTGACATCGTGAAACGGTTCAACCTTCATGTGACCAAGGATTCGGTCAACTTGATTAAGGAACTCCGCAGTTACACCTGGGCAACCGACAAGGACGGCAAGGACACGGGAGTCCCGATTGATTCGTACAACCACGCCTGCGATGCCCTGCGCTATGTGGCCCTCAACAAATTGGCGGTCAGTAATTCGGGCAAGTATCTTGTGGTGTAACTTTACCCCCATGAACATACTCGTAATCTGCATCGGATTTTTCCTTTGGTTCTATGCGGGACTTTCAGTTGGAAGGTCCTACGAAAAATGGAAACATTTAGAGAAATGAACCTTGAATCCCTCCTTGACCTCGCCCTCGCCATCGGTCGGGTCGTGCTGGCCTTGGTCTTCATCGGCTGCATCTTAACCCTCCTTTTTACCCAATGAAACTCATCCACTACTACCACATCTACTGCGGCGGAGGCGGCCAATGGCAACTCATCATGCACCAACACATGATGGCCCTGTGCAATTACGGGTTGATTGAGCAACTGGACGAGATTCGGGTCGGCATCGTCGGTCCACCAGAGCAGCGGAAACTCGTCAAGGAAATCTTGGACAACTCGCTTGTGGCGGCAAAGGTCAAGGTCGTGGTCACCCGAACGAACGCTTGGGAGCAAGCAACCCTCACCGAGATGTACCGAGCGAGCCAAACCGAGGATGCCGCCTACCTCTACGGGCACACCAAGGGCAGTTCGGACCCATCGCTCATAAACCAACTTTGGTGCAGGTCCATGGTGTTCTTCAATGTGGTCGCATGGGAGCGGGCCATCGCAGAACTCGCTAATGTGGATGCCGTCGGAGCCTATTGGCTGACCAAAGAAGAGTTCCCCCAAATCGCAGACCACAACAACCCCGACGGGTATCCCTACTTTGCGGGGACTTTTTGGTGGGCTAAGTCATCCCACATTCGTGAACTCGGAGAACCCGTAAGGGAACACCGCTGGCAGGCAGAGCATTGGATTGGGAAGCGTGAAGGAATGACCGTTTACAACTCCTGCAAGGGATGGCCAGGTCCCGATAAGTTCGTCATCACATTTTAGCCATGGCCAAAATAATCCTCGCAACAGGAACGGACGCAGGCTACCTGCGGAAGATTCAGCCATACCTTGACACGGTGGAGGCAAACTCCAACTTTGACGAGAACTGGATATTTTTCGTGGGCGGGGACCACCAAGAGCCTCGCTCAAAATTCAAGGTAGCCAAGGTCAACCCAAGCGACTGCAAAGCGTTGGTTCCGTCGTGGCCCTGCGTTCAGCACGGCGACTTTTTGACAAGTCCCGACCACAACTTTCAACCCGATGACATCCTCATCTTTACGGATGGCGATATGTTCCTGCAACGACCCTTGACCGATGCCGAAACCCAAACCCTCCGTAAACTGCAATACATGGATGTGTTCATGGGCTACAATGCTGGACCGAACGACACCCTGCTTGACGAAGGCGCAAGGATTCAGCCCATCAAGGATTGGCGACAAATAGACGGCGTTAACGCTATCCCTTGTTCCAACGGCGGGGTCATTGCCTGCACCGTTGCGACCTATCATCAACTATACCAGCAGTACTTGAGGTATTGGCCCGAAATCAACGGGACCTTCCACCACTACGCCAAAGGTCAATGGCTGATATCATGGGTCATCTTCAGGGCCGCAAACTTCCGATTAATCCGTCAGCCGTACACCTTCCATCTACACAACCACCACCCGATGCCGCAGGGGTCCGCATTCAATGAGGACGGCCTGCTGACCTTTCAAGGTGAAGTGGTTGCCTTTCGCCATTACACCCCCTACGGACACCAACCCCCAAAGCCATGAAACACGAAGACCCCGAAATCGTTGCAATGTTGACCGAGATGGGTCTACATGGAGTGGATGGGAACGGAGGAACGGACAAAGGCACGGAACACAAGTACACGGCGGCCTATGCGACCTTGCTGGCCAAGTATCGGGACCGACCGATAAACTTTTTGGAGATAGGGGTATTCCACGGAGGGAGTGCCGCTTTGTGGTGCAAGTATCTCCCAAAGGCCAAGTTCCTATTCATGGACATTGTCAATAACATCCAACAAAGAGCCTTGCAGTTCATTGACAACGAGCGTGCGTCCTTCCTGTTTGCGGATGCGTACAAAGTCGGGAGTGCGGCGAAGGCTTACGAGTTGATGCCCGACGGCCTTGACTTTGCAATTGACGACGGCCCGCATTCGTTGGAATCCATGTGCTATTTCTTGAAACTCTACGGACCTATCATGAGGAAGGGCGGTACGATGGTCATTGAAGACATCCAAACGCCCGCTTGGTTTGAAACCTTGGAGAGTTGCATTCCTCCAGGGGCGACCACGGAGCGATGGGATGTAAGCAGGGAAACAGGCCGCCACGACGACATCATGTTATTTGTCCACCTATGAAACTCCAAGACCTCACCATTGACCAGTTCCAACGCATCGCTGCGCTGGAGTTCAGCCCCGTGCTGACCGATTACGACAAGCGTGCAGGGGTCGTTGCGATAGTTGAGGGGGTGGATGTATCACTCGTCCGAGAAATGCCCGCCAAGGGGCTTACAAAGCGTTACAAGACCATCATCGCAGAGTGGAACGAGTTACCCACGCTCGCCTACAAGCGGCGGTTCAAAGCAGGAGGCAAGTGGTGGATTCCGACGGTGTTCACGGATGAGTTGACCGCTGGCCAACTGATTGACCTAATGGACACCGATACGACCGACGAGAAGAAGTTGGTCCAAAACCTGCACCGCATCATGGCGACCCTTTGCAGGGAGGGTGGGTTCCTTGGCCACTTCCCGAAGAAATACGACGGGGCATCCCACCAAGAGCGGGCCGAACTGCTCAAAGCCCACGCCAAGATTGGCGATGTTTGGGGGGTGGTCAGTTTTTTTTTGTTAAGTTCAGAATCCTACTTGAAAGTTTTGAGCGACTATTCCAAGCACCTGACGAAGGGGATGCAGGGCCAGTAACCAACCCGCTTGCAGGGTATGGTTGGCTGATGGTCGTATGGCGAATGGCCAACAAGGATGTGCTGAAGTTTGAAGCCATCTTTGCAATGAAAGCGGTGGAGTTCCTGAACTATGCGCTACTCATCCACGACATCTTGGAAGCCGAGCGGATGGAAGCGGAGCGGATGCGGAGGCGGTAGGACACAATTTGCGAGGCTGGACATTTACCACCATGGAAACCAAAGTACTTGCCAAGTTCGGAAGCGGTAATTTGAAGGAAGTCAACATCGCCGACCTTCAAGCCATTGGTATAACCGTAGGCCCGAAAGGTGGAGGCGTGGACCCACGGCAACAAGTGCTGATTGATTGGCTGAAGAATATCATCAAACTTGCACAAAAGAACCTGCTCACGGGTCGGGAGGACGGCAAGGATGTGAACGCCAAGGGGACGCTATCCGCAAGCCTTGATTTTGACCCTATCCCCTTGACCGCCGAAAAGATTGCGGTCAACTTGCTTGCCAACCCTTACTGGAAATTTGTGGACCAAGGAGTGCGAGGGACCGTCAGTTCAACCCGTGCGCCAAACTCACCATTCTCATTCAAGAAGAAGGGCGGAGGCAAGAGCGACCAAGTTGGACCGATGACCCAAGCGATTGCGGACTGGATTACCGACAAAGGGATTTTGGTCACGCCAACCTATTCCCGTGAGAAGAAAGCCATGCGGACGGTGGAGGAGCAGAAACTCGCAGACGCAAGGTCTATCACCTACTTTGTCCGCAGGCGTGGCCTATACGCCACCAAGTTCCTCACCAATGCCCTCACCCCCGAACAAATAGATTTGCTCGTCAATACTATTTCCGATGTCTTGGGCAAGCAGGTCAGCCTTTCAACTTCCCGATAACCCATGTCCATATCCGTTCTTTCGGGTTCGCCTCAAACGGCAACCCCTGTTTACAACAAAATGATTTTTAAGGTCAGCGGCTCGCTGACGAGTGCGACCAATTACCGCTATGTCTGCGATGTCAAGAACGGAGCAGGCACGACCACGCTGGCACGGCTGAAGTGCGACAAACTACCTACCACGAATTACGGGTTCTTTGATGTCAGCAGGGTCGTTGAAACCTTGATGGCTCCAACCGTGCCAACGCTGGCCCAGGTTGGCTTCGCTGACCATGCGGGGTTCTATTCGGGGTATCGCCTCACATTTATGGAGGAATACGGAAGCACTCCAGTTGTGCAGACGGGAACCACCACCAATGTCAGCGGAGTCCTTGCCTTTGCAGGAAACCTGGAGCAGTTAGAACTTGCCGATTGGAGTGGTGGCACTTACTTCCCGCCTTCGCCCTTGACCGCAAATACAGGCAAGTCACTCACGACCACGCAGGACGGCACAAGCGTCAGCAATGCTATTGCGGTGGTTTACGCCGAATCCTACGCTTACCTCTGCTACGGAAAAGGCTCCGCAAACACAACCGACTCCGTAAGGGTCCGATACAGGGACGCAAGCAATGCGGTTACAAGGGAGTTCTTTGTAAGCGAGGGAGCGGTAAGTGGAAGTAGCATCGTCCGCTTTGGTTCGGGACCGATGAACTTAAACGCCTTGACTTCTGCGCAATGCTCGGACGGATTGGCGGGGTCTGCAAGTTTCCCGATTTTGGAAGGTGCGGGCTATTCCATTGAGCCTATTGATACGCTCAATACGGGTCTGCCTTATTACCCCGTCTATTATCGCCTCGGACCCTGTCAACGGTTCAACTCCATCCCCGTCCACTTCGTCAACAAGTACGGCGGGATTGATTCCTACATCTTTACGATGAAGAATCGCAAGCGGGCCAACATTGAGCGGGAGGTGTTCGGGTACAACTCGGATGTCTATGCTACAACCACTTACAACAAGATTTGGGCAGGGTCGTTTGACTATGTGTACGCCTTGAATAGCGATTGGCTGACCGATGCCGAATCCGAGTGGCTGATTGAAATGGTACGGAGCGGGTATGTTTGGTTGGAACTCAACGGAACCCTTGTGGAAGCGGTGGTCAATGCGAACCAGTATCAATTTGTAACCAGACGGAACGACCGCCTCACGCAGTTGCAGTTGGAAGTGGCCGTGGCCTACGACAACTCCATCCTATGAGCGTCACCCTAATCGCTTACCCGCTCAACGATTCCAATGTTGAGGTCCCCTATGTCCTTGACACGATGGGCGGCACGGACATCGCCGTCACCTATTCCATCGGGGATATTGAGGATGTGACCAAGCAACGGGGGTCGTTCAGCAAAACTATTACCCTACCGAACACCCCGACGAATCGGGCCTGCTTTGCCTACGCTTACAACATCCAGTCCTTCGTGGGTGGCTTCCAACCCAACAAGCGGATTCGTGCCGCCATGTGGGAGGACGGGGTGCAGGTGTTCAGCGGAGTGTTGCAGTTGCTATCCATGAGCAAAACCAAAGGAACCGTCACCTACGAGGTGGGCTTGTTCACGGACAATGTGAGTTTGTTTAAAGCCATTGAGGGCAATATGCTCGTCAACACGGCGGGCGTTACAGGAATGAACCACACGCCCACGAGCGGCCATGTCAGCGGAACTTGGACTGCATCGGGTGCGGCATCAAGCGGGTATGTTTACGGGGTTGTGGATGCGGCGGGGTTTACGGATATCCTCAACCAAGGAGGCGGTTGGTTCCAAGCGCCATGGTGGAGGCTCGGCCCAAGCATCTATGTCAAGAAGATGGTGGATTTGATATTCACGGAGGCGGGGTTTCGCTACTCGTCAAGTTTCTTCAACTCGTCGCTATTCAATAAACTGGTCATCCCATACGCAGCGGGGACCATGCCCGTAAACTTGTCGGGGTCCAATATCCTTGCGCAAAGTACGGGGAATGTGACCTTTGCAGGAAGCACAAACGCAACCGCTCTATTCCCCAAAGACACCCCTGCGCCGTTCTACGACAACCCAGGTTATTGGGTCGCATCGTCCAGCGTATTCTCAAATCCAGCCGTTGCAACCCGTTGGAATGTGGATGTCACCCTAACCGTCAGCGGCACAACTGCTGGAAGGTTCGGGGCGAGTATGTCCATCCGAAACATCACGAACTCCACGGATAACGCAGTCATCACGGGGATAAGTTTTGCAACCAATACCCAGTTCACGGTCCGCTTCCAAAATGTAACCATCCCAGCCAACACGACGGCCAACATTGGTTTCGCAGTCACGGCGGGTCCAAACTTTTTGACGAGTACTTTCTCCATCCTGTCGGGGGCAACGGTCCAATGGACCTGCCTTGAAAACCCCGTTGGTATCGGCGTGCTGGATATGCGGACCGCACTCCCTGCCGATGTCAAGCAGAGCGACCTCCTGCAAGATTTGCAGAAGATGTTCAACCTGCAGTTCATGCCCGACCCGCAAGACCCCAAACTCCTGTACATTGAACCGTGGAAGGACTTCTACTCATCGGGTTCCTTGGACTGGTCGCAAAAGTCCGACGAGAATGCCGAGCAGAACATCACCAACGGCGACCCCAACGCTTATACCAATGTCATGTTCAAGTACAAGGATATGGGGGACTATTTGTCCAAAACCTACAAGCAGTCCTACCCTCTTGCAAGGGAAGGCTACGGAGGCCGAATCTTCAACACTTCCAACTTTTACGGCAAAGGGGACAAGGTGGTAGAAACCCTGTGCGGCACTCTTATACCCGCATCTTTCAGCACCGACAAAATAGTTGGAAGAACTTGGGACATTGACGGAACCCTTGCGAGCGGAACGGTCAAAGCCCTGCAGACGGGCTACCGATTGGCGCAGTATAACCTCATTGAGGGGCAGACCGAATGGGCCTACCAGTACGGCGTGAGCGGGAACACGGCCCTATCCGTTGGAATCTTGCGGATGCCTTTTGTCAGCCACATTGACAACCCCTACGCTCCCAGCGTTGACTTGGCCTTCGGTCAGCCTCGCTTGGTCTATTACAACGCCGTGAACGCAAGCGGTTCGCCTTACGCCTACACGAACAACAACCTCTACAACACCTACTGGCTGAACTACATCAACGAAACAGTCAGTCAGGAAGCCTTGCAGTTGGAACTGACCATGCTGCTATCAAGCGTGGACATTTACCAACTTGACTTCCGCAAGCCGATATACTACGGCGGCATCCGGTGGAGGTTGCTGGAGATTCGTGACTATTTGGTAGGGCAGATGAAGCCGTGCCGTGTAACGCTCCGACGAATCCTCAACCTTGCTGACTTTGCCGCTACCAGTACCGCTGCAATTGCAAACGACCCATCGGGACTATTCAACGGCCCGATTGACCCCGACCCTGTTGACCCAGGGTATGAAGCGCCCGTAAACCCCGAACTACCTTCTGAAGGATAACCATGGCAGATGTAACCAAAGAAATCGCCCTCAAAGTAGTCGCCACCGATGCGACAGGGCCAGCACTTGAATCGCTTGAAGACAAACTCAACGCCGCCAAAAAGCGGATGGTTGAACTCGCTGCGGCGGGCAAGCAAAACACCGAAGAATTTCAACGCCTGCAAGTTGAGGCAGGTAACTACAAGCGCACCATTGAGGGCGTTGAGCAGTCCGTTGATTCGTTCGCAAAGGGAGGTAGCAAAGCTTTCACCTTAATCGTGGAAGCCTCTCAAGCAGTTGCGGCAGGGTTTGCGATTGCCCAAGGTGCAGCGGCTTTGTTCGGTGATGAGAACGAGGACTTGCAGAAGGCGATGGTCCAGGTCCAAGGAGCGATGGCCTTGGTAAATGGTATTCAACAGGTCAACATCCTACTTACCCAAAAATCCGTCATCACGACCGAAGCAGCGGCAGCGGCTCAAAAGTTGTATGCTTTGGCGGTAGGAACAAGCACAGGGGCGATGAGGGCTTTTCGTCTTGCGCTACTTGCAACAGGGATTGGAGCGTTTGTGGTGGTTCTTGGTTTTGCGGCTGAAGCGATGGGTGCGTTTAGTAGTTCAACTAAAAAAAGCACGGAAGAACTTGAAAGACAAAAACAAGCGACTGAAGATGGGAAGAAAGCGATTGAGCTGTACTACCGAAGCCTTGCTGCTTTTGGTCTTGATGAAATCAAAATAAACGAAAGGAAAATCGCTCAATACAAGAATGAGTTGCAGGCTCGTGAAATGATGATGCAAACCATTAAGGGGCAGAATGCGGAAATCAACGGGATGAATCAGCAGCAACTTCAAAACCGAATTACCGAACTTAAAACCTTGGTAAAGGAAACCGAAAACGCAAACAAAGAAATTCGTAAAAGCAGAACCGAGCAAATAAAAAGTAGCACAAAAGAAAGGAACCAAGAAGGCAACCAAATCATTGATTTTGTTAAAGAAACAAATTTACTTCTTTATGAAAACCAGTTAGACGCTCAAGCAGCGCAAGAGCAGGCGGTTATTGATGGAATGAGAAGGGAGGGCCAAGCCCGTGCATCAGCGGCGGCAAAGGCTACTGAGATTGAAAACAAAAAGCTGGAGGACCAAAAGATAATTGAGCAACAAAAAATCCAACTTGCAAGCAGCGGGTTTGCGACCATTGGTGAACTTGCTAATGCTTTTGCTGGTGAAAGCGAGAAATCTCAAAAGAGGGCGTTCAACATCAACAAAGCGGCGGGTATAGCCCAAACCATTATTGACACCTTTGCGGCGGCACAGGGAGCGTATAAGTCGCAGATGACCATTCCTGACCCATCGGCCCCCGTCCGTGCCGCCGTTGCTGCTGGTATTGCAATCGCTCAAGGTCTTGCAAGGGTTGCGGCAATATCCAAGACGCAGTTCTCAAGCACATCTTCGGTAAGTTCAACACCCGTGCCTACCGTAGGTGGTGGCGGTGCATCTACAACTCCGCCTCCAATCTTTGCCAACCCCCAAACCACGATGCTCGGAACGGATGGGGCTGCAATGAACGGCCAAGGCCAAGGGATGCAACCCATGCGGGCCTATGTCGTTGAGCGGGACATCCAGCAAACCACCAGCAGGGTGCGGAGGTTGTCCGAATTTGCAACATTGGGCTAACTGCTACATATCCCACCATGGAACTTCCCGTGTACCGAATGACCGTGGACGAAGTGGACGAAGGCGTGCAATTCGTCGCCCTCGTTGATATGCCTGCGATTGAGAAACCCTTCCAAGCCTTTGCTAAAACCCCGCAACGCTTTGCCGAAACTGGAGAACGCCGTGTGCTGACTGGACCGTTGATGCTTGCCGATACGCCCATCTACCGAAAGGACGACACCTATGGCGAGTACTATGTCGTTTTTGATAAGGCGACCATCCGCAAAATCGTGCAGAAGTACTTCAAGCAGGGCAACCAGCACAATGTGAACGCTTACCACAACGCCGAACTGGATGGCGTGTTCATGTTTGAATCCTACATCACCGACGCAGAACGGGGCATCCTTCCCCCGAAAGGCTACGAGGACACCCCCAACGGGTCTTGGTTCGGCTCCTTCAAAGTGGAGAACGATGAAGTTTGGGAGAACCGTCACGCCTTCAAAGGTTTCTCCGTGGAGGGCTTGTTCGGAATGAAGAACACAGGCACGGAATTAGAGGTCGCACTTGCGGGCCTCGCAGACGATTTGACCAACTTTTTGCAACATATCAACCCAACCTACAAATCCCAATAACATGAACTTAAAATCAGCCATTGAAACCCTGCGGACCGAACTCCGCAAGTTCACAACCCAAAAGCAAGCCTTCGCCGACTACAAGTTG
>JACCDU010031780.1_pt1 | contig 10312 bp, 8 predicted proteins | sample 7446081 | NCBI WGS metagenome assembly JACCDU01 (sample SAMN15323447, study PRJNA562643) | freshwater metagenome | isolation source: river surface water | place: USA:Blue River Watershed | collected 2017-08-17
CGAGATCGACCGCAAGTACCGCATCGGCGACCTCGTCAACGGCAAGGTCTCCAAGATCGCGAACTTCGGCGCCTTCATCGAGCTCTCCGACGCGATCGACGGCCTCGTGCACGTCTCCCAGCTCGCCGAACAGCGCGTCGAGAACGTCAAGGTCGTCGTCAAGGTCGGCCAGGAAGTCACGGCCCGCGTCATCAAGATCGACAAGGAAGACCGCCGCATCGGTCTCTCGATCAAGGCCGCGAACTACGACGCCGAGCGCCTGCAGGCCGAGATCACCAGCTACGACCGCATCAAGGGCCCGTCGACCGGCGGCGCTCCGGCGGCCCCCGCCGGCGGTTCGTCCTCGTCCTCCTCGTCCTCGGGCAGCGGAGACTTCAACAGTCTCGGCGACCTCCTCGACAAGGCCGGCAACTAAGCCTCGTCTTCACGACGCCAGACAGACCCCGGGTGACCGGGGTCTTTTTTTGTGCCCATGGGCCGGCGGCCGGCTAAAGTGACTTCATGGCACCCTTCTCGGGATACGGGCGGCTGACGCGGCGGACCACGCTGGCGCTGGCTCTCACGGCCCTCGTCCTGGGAAGCGACGCCGCCGGCTGGCTGCCGCCCGAGGGACTGGTCGCCGCGCAGGTCGCCTGCAGGCTCTACGTCATCGTCCAGGTGCTGCGCGCCCGGGCCTCCGTCGCCTACCTGCTGCTCTGGGGGCCGCTCGCATGGTTCCTGCCGATGGGCACCGCCCTCCTCTTCTACGTCTTCGGCGGGCGCAAGCACGCCGACCTCGCGGCCGCGAAGAAGGAAGTGAACCGCGTGGCGTGGGGCCTCGGCGACGCGCCGGACCACGCCGGCAACCGTTGCCGGCTGCTCGGCGACCGCGACGGCCGCGACGCGCTGGAAGCCCTGCGCGCCCAGATCCGAGGAGCCCGCCGGCGCATCAGCATCGCGACCTACATCCTGAGCGACGACGCCGTCAGACGCGAGCTGGTCCGGCTGCTGACGGAACGGGCGCGGGCGGGCGTGGAAGTCCGTCTGCTCGTCGACGCCATCGGCAGCTGGGGCGCCCCGTGGCGGCTCTGCCGGCCCCTCCGGAGGGCGGGCGGCGAGGTCGCGCGCTTCAACCCCGTCCTGCCCACGCGCGGGAAGGGTTCCGCCAACTGGCGGAACCACCGGAAGATCGCGGTCTTCGACGGGCGGACGGCCGTCATCGGCGGGCAGAACCTCGGCCTGCGCTACCTGGGCGACGTCGCTTCGAATCGTCGCTACCGGGATTGCTCCTTCCTCATCGAGGGTCCCGCCGCGACGGCGCTGGAGCGCGTCTTCATCGCCGACTGGTGCCAGGCGACCGACGAGAACCCGATGCGGTTCGCGCCCTTGCTCCGGGAACGCGCGCCGCAGGCCGGGGACGCCCGCATCGAAGTGATCGCGTCCGGCCCGGACTGCGAGGACGACCCGCTGTGGGAGACCTATGAGCGGCTTTTCGCGGAATGCCGGCATTCCATCACCGTCGTCACGCCTTACTTCATCCCCGACCGGACCTTGTTCACCCTGCTCACCGCCGCCGCCCGCGCCGGCCGGCATGTCCGGATCATGGTCCCGCGCCGCTCGGACCACCGATGGCTGGATTTCGCGCGACGATGGTACCTGCGGACGCTCCGGGAAGCCGGCGCCGAAATCCTCTTCTTCAAAGCTGACGTCCTCCACGCCAAGCTGGTGCTGGTCGACGACGAACACCTCGTGGTCGGTTCGGCCAACCTGGACATGCGGTCGCTCTTCCTGAACTATGAGATCGGGGCCGTGGTGCGCGATCCGGCGGCCATCGCCGAGGTCAAGGCCCTCGTCGGCGGCTGGGAGACCGAATCGGCGCGTTACACCGAGGACCTCTACCGACGCAGCCGCACGTGGACCGGGCGCACGACGGAGATGCTCTCCCGCGTCATCGCCCCCCTGCTCTGAATCAACCCAGGAAGGCGTGCAGGCGGACGGCCAGGCCCGTGTCCGGCAGCAGGAACCCGTCGTGGCCGGCGTCGGTCACCACTTCGTGGTAAGCGGCGTTGACCCCCACCGCGGTGGCCGCCGCCAGCAGCATCCGGAGTTCGCTGGTCGGGTAGAGCCAGTCGCTGGAAAAACCCACCGCCAGGATGTCCGGACCGTCCGGGGCGAAGAGCTTGCCCGCGGCGGCGCGCGCGGTCATGTCGAAGCGGTCCACGGCGCGCGTGATGCGCAGCCAGCTGTTCGCGTCGAACCGGCGCACGAAGGCCTTCCCCTGATGCTCCAGGTAGCTTTCGACCTGCCAATGGACCGGGTCGCCAGGAGCCGCGCCCGGGACCTTGGCCCGGCCGAACTTCTGCTCGAACGAAGCCGAGGAAAGATAGCTGATGTGCGCGAGCATGCGTCCGACGGCCAAGCCGGAGTCGGGTCCTTCGCCCGGGACGTAATGACCGCCCCGGAAATGCGGGTCGCGCTCCACGCAGGCGCGCGAGACGGCGTTGAGGGCGATCGCCATCGGCGACTGGCTGAGGCCGGCGGCGAGCACGGCGATCCGCCCGACCTCCGTCGGGTAATCGGCGCACCAGATCAGCGCCTGCATGCCGCCCATCGAACCGCCCACCACCGCGTGCAGCTTGGTGATGCCGAGATGGCGGACGACGAGACGCTGGGCGCGGACGATGTCGCCCAAAGTGATCTCGGGGAAGAAACCGCCGTAAGGACGGCCGGTGCGGGGGTCGGTCGAAAGCGGGCCGGTCGAGCCCTGGCAGCCGCCGACGCAGTTCACGCCGATGACGAAGAAGCGGTCGGTGTCGATGGCCTTGCCGGGGCCCACGAATTCGTCCCACCAGCCCGGCTTACGATCCTCGGGGGTGTAGCGACCGGCCAGGTGGTGGTCGCCGCTGAGGGCGTGGGGCACCAGGATGGCGTTGGACTTATCCGGCAGCAGCCGGCCGTAGGTCTCGTAACGCAGCGTCAGGCCGGGCAAGGTGGCGCCGAGCTCCAAGGGGAAAGGCTCGGCGGAGACGAAATCCCGGAACGAGACCGGACAGAGCTCGCGGGCGGAGGTCGGATGGGCCGGGCGGTCGGACATGGACGACACCAGCGAAGCCAGACCCGGAAAGGAGGCAAGTGGCCATTCGTTGTTGCCTCGTCATAAAGCCCCCCAAACCTCCCAGACCATGTCCCAAGGCCATCGCCACAAGGAAGACTGTTGCGGGGCGGGCTCCGGCGAAAGGGTCGAAGCCGCGGTCCAACGGATGCGCGAGCGCGCCATGCGCATCACCGCGCCGCGCCTGACGATGCTCCGGGTGCTCGCGGCCGCCAAGCACCCCCTCAGCGCGGAGCAGATCCACGAGGCCGCGGGCGACGCCAAGCTGGACCTGGTGACCGTCTACCGGAGCCTCGGCGCGATGGACGACGCCGGCGTGGTCCAACGGCACCCCCTCGAACGCGGCCGCAGCCTCTACGCCCTGGTCAGCCCGGGCCATCACCACCATCACGTCATCTGCCGCCGCTGCGGCCGGATCGAACGCCTGCCCGGCTGCGACACCTCGCGCCTGGAAGCCGCCGCGAGGGTCAAAGGTTTCGCCGACCTCACGCACGTGATGGAAATCTACGGCATCTGCCCCGCCTGCCTCCCCTCTTCCCATGCCTGACTTCCCCCGCACCGCCTTCCTGCTCGGAGCCGGCCTCGGCACCCGCCTGCGTCCGCTGACCGAAAACCTGCCGAAGCCGCTCCTCCCGCTCGGCGGCCGGCCGATGATCCTGCTCGCCATGGAGAAGCTGCGCGCCGCGGGCACCCGACGCTTCATCATCAACACCCACCACTGCCCGGAAGCGTGGACGCAGGCGTTCCCCGAAGGTCGCTTCGGCGACGCCGAGGTCAGGCTCGTCCACGAGCCCGTGCTGCTCGAGACCGGCGGCGGCCTCGCGAACATCGCCGGGCTGCTGGACGACGCGGACCAGGACCTCGTGATCTGGAACGGCGACATCCTCTCCGACGTGGACATCGCCGCGGCCTGCGAACACCACCGGGCGAACGGGGGCGAGGCCACCCTCGTCGTCCGCGAGCACGGCCCCGTGCGCAATGTCCGCGTCACGGACGAGGGCGACGTCACCGACCTGCGCGACCGGCTCGGCAGGACGGATGCCGCCTACCAGTACGCCGGCATCTGCGTCGTCACCAAAGCCTTCGCGCAGGGCGTCCCCGCCGCGATCGAATCCTTGGTCGAACACTTCCTCCGCCGCGTGCAGGCCCGGCCCGGCAGCATCCAGGGCTTCCTCGATTCCTCCGCGACCTGGCACGACCTGGGCACGCTCGAGGAATACCAGTCCGTCAAGGCCGCCCATGAACGGCCGGTCCGGGGAGCCATCAGTCCGGCGGACGCCGCCCGGGCGCATGGCTACGAACTCGCCGAGCCGGGCGTGACCCTCAAGGGCGGATCCGGACGAGGCTTCCATCGCGTGCGCGGCGCCAACGGCGCCTCCGCGGTGCTCTGCGTCTATGACGACAGCCGACCGGAGAACCGGCTCTACGGCGACATCGCCCGCGTGCTCCGCGAGCGCCTGGCGGTCCAGGCCCCCGCCGTGCTGGCGGAAGACCAGGCGGCCGGCGTGCTGATCCTGGAAGACCTGGGCGCCACCGACCTCTGGTCGCTCGCGCAGGGACCGGAGTTCCCATGGAACCCCGTCGCCTCCGCGCTGGAACAGGTCGCGGCCGTCCATCGGCTGGGCGTCGACGGTTTCGCCGCCGCGGGCGTGACGCTCATGGAGGCCTTCGGCCCGAACCTCTACCAGTGGGAACGCCAGTACTTCCTGGACAACGCGCTCGGCGGCCGGAAACCCGACCGGGCCGTGCTCGACGAGATGGCCTCGCTGGCCAAGGAACTCATGGCCCAGCCGGTCGTGACCATCCACCGCGACTTCCAGTCGCAGAACATCATGGTCCGCGACGACAGCGCCTGGCTCATCGACCTCCAAGGCCTGCGCCACGGATGCATGTTCTACGATTTCGCCTCGCTGGCCTACGATCCTTACCTCACGCGGCCCGACATGGAACTCTGGCGCATCGAGATCGAGGACCACGCCCGCGAGGTGTCCGGCTGGCAGGGGTCGCGCGACGAATTCGCGCACCTCTTCCACGTCGCCGCGACCCAACGCCTCCTGCAGGCCTGCGGCGCCTACGGCTTCCTCGGCCATAAGAAAGGCCGGCCCGAATACCTCGGCCACCTACCGCAAGGCCTCCGCAACCTGACGACGGCCGCCGCGTACTGCGGCAAGCGGCGCATCGCCCGGCTGGCGGAAGAGCTGGCGGCGGCGCTGCCGGTCAGCCGTTGACCTTGTCGTCGAGGAAGCGGACGACCTCGTCCTCCGTCATGCGCACCTGCTCGAGGGTGTCGCGGTCGCGGACCGTGACGCCGGCGCCCTTCTCGACGGTGTCGAAGTCGATCGTGATGCCGTAGGGCGTGCCGATCTCGTCCTGGCGACGGTAACGGCGGCCGATCGCGCCGGCCGCGTCGAAGAACACGTTGTGGCGCTTCTTGAGGCGGCGGTAGAGGGCCTCGGCCCGCTCGACCAGCTCCGGCTTGTTCTTCACCAGCGGGAAGACGGCGGCCTTGAAAGGCGCGACCCGCGGAGGCAGGCGCAGCACGACGCGCTTCTCGCCTTCGACCTCGTCCTCATGGTAGGCCGTCGTGAGCAGGGCCAGGAAGACGCGGTCGACGCCGACGGAAGGCTCGATGACGTGCGGGATGTAGCGGGCCTTGGCGGCCTCGTCGAACCAGTCCAGCTTCTGGCCCGACACGTTGCTGTGCTGGGTCAGGTCGAAGTCGCCGCGGGCGGCGACGCCCTGCAGTTCCTGGACGCCGAAGGGGAACTCGAACATGATGTCCGTGGTGCCCTTCGAGTAGTGGGCGAGCTTCTCGGTGGGGTGCGGGTAGAGCGAGAGCTTGGCGCGCGGGATGCCGATGGATTCGAACCAGGCCAGGCAGCTTTCGATCCACCCCTGGTGGGCGGCGGACCAGTCCGCGGCGGGCGAGATGAAATACTCGATCTCCATCTGCTCGAACTCGCGCGAGCGGAAGATGAAGTTGCGGGGGTTGATCTCGTTGCGGAAGGCCTTGCCGACCTGGGCGATGCCGAAGGGCAGCTTCACGCGGCCCGTGTCGACGACGTTCTTGAAGTTGATGAAGATGCCCTGCGCCGTCTCCGGCCGGAGGTAGGCGGTCGCCGAGGCGTCCTGCATGGCGCCGACGTACGTCTGGAACATCATGTTGAACGAGCGGGGCGGGGTCAGCGAACCGGGCTTGCCGGTCGCGGGCGAAGGGATGAGCGCGTGCTCCTCGGGCAGCGCCTCGGTGTAATCCTTGAGCGCGACGGGCTCGAGCGCGCCCTGCTTGGCGAGCTTGCGCTTCATGTCGTTGGCCATCTCCTCGGCCTTGGCCTGCATGCCGTCGTCCTCGAGCACGGAGACGTAGCCGATGACCTCGCCGGCCACGCGGACCGGCGCGAAGAAGAGCTGGTCGGCGCGGTAGCGCATCTTGGACTCCTTGCAGTCGACGAGCGGGTCGGTGAAATTATCGATGTGGCCCGAGGCCTTCCAGGTCGTCGGGTGATGGATGATCGAGGAATCCAGCCCGACGATGTCGTCGCGGCGATGCACGAAGTCCTGCCACCAGGCCTGCTTGATGTTGTTCTTCAGCTCGACGCCGAGCGGGCCGTAGTCGAAGAAGCCGTTGAAGCCGCCGTAGATGTCGGAGGAGGGGAAGACGAACCCGCGACGCTTGCACAGGTTGATGATGGATTCCATCTTGTCGGTCGGATCGGCCATAGGGTTGAAGTCCCTCACCTATCCCCGCCCCGAGCGTCCCCCGCAAGCCTCTTCCCTCAGCGGGGCGACGGCTCGGTCGTGAGTCCCGCCGCCTTCTTCGTCAGGACGCGGGCGCCTTCGGAGATGGCCCGCAGCATCCCCGTGAAATCAGCGGCCGCGGCTTCCAGTCCGCCGCCGGAACCCTCCAGCGCCGCGCCCAGGGACGCCAACGCCGCCCCCGCTTCCGCCAGGCTCGCCTGCATGGCGAGCAGGGACTCGTCATCCAGCCTGCGCTCGGCCCGTTCGACCGTCGACCGGAGGCGGGCGCACGCCGACGCGACGTCGCGGATCGCCGGCGCCAGCGCGTCCGGATCGGTCGCGCGGGCCGCGGCGGCGGTCCGCCGGACGAGCTCCGCGGAAAAAAGCGCGGCGCGGGCCGGCTCCGTGGCGGGAAACCATCGGTCGAGATCCTGCTCCCACTCCGCCGCCAAGGCGACGAGGTCGGTCCGGGCCAGGCGTTCGGCGTCCTGCACGAAGCCCTCCAGTCGGCGCTGGAGGACGCCCGCGTGCGCCGGCACCTCATCGGCCCGGAGGTCGGCGGGCAGAGGCGCGGCGGCGCCCTCGAGCCACATCAGCTCGACCTGCAGCAGGCCCGAAGAAGGATTCACCGCGACGAGGCGCGCGCGCAGGCCGCGTTCGACCTCCGACCGGAGCCGCCGGCCGCGAAGGCGGTCGGCGAAGCCGCGGTCCTCCATCGCCGAAGGGTCGAGGCTCAGGCTGACGACCGGTCGCAGCCGGCCTTGGTCGTCAGGCTCGAGTCCGATGGACGACACCTGGCCGACGGTGACCCCTTGGACGCGGACGGGCGTGCCCGAAGCGATTCCCTCGACGGAAAAAGCCGGCCGGAAGACCACGGAGACCAGGGGGGCGGACCACGCCCGCCACCAGCCGAGACCGGCCCAAAGCAACGCGACGCCGAGGACGGCCAGCATCAAGCCGCCCAAGGCCCGACGGCTCATCCGGCCGCCAAGGGATAGCTGCCGAGCCACTTGACCACTTCGCAACGGCCCTTGAGTTCGGCGAGGGCGGCCTGCACGGCCGCGGTGTCCCAGTGGCCCGGGAAATCGATGAAGAACAGGTATTCCCAGGCGCGCCGATGGCTCGGGCGCGACTCGATGCGGATGAGGTTGATGCCGCGGTCGGAGAAGGCGGCCAAGGCCCCCTGCAGCGCCCCGGGTTCATGCTTCAAGGTCAGCACGACGCTGGTCACCTCGTCGGCCGCGCCGGCCGCGTTGGCGGTGCGGGCGATCACGAAGAACCTCGTGGCGTTGTCGCGACGGTCCTGGATGCCGCGGGCGAGGATCGGGACTCCGCGCGACTCGGCGGCCGTGGCGGACGCGACCGCGACCTGCCCCTGCGGCTCGCGGGCGACGACCTCGACGGCGGCCGCGGTGCTTTCGGTCTCCACCAGGACGGCGTGCGGCAGGTGACGGGAGAGCCATCCGCGGCACTGCGCGAGGGCGATGTCCTTGGACAGGACCTTGCGCACCTGCTCGAGCGGCCCCTGGCCGACGAGGCATTGCTCGACGGAAAGCGTGACCTGCGCGACCACCTTGAGTTCCGATTCCGCGAGCAGGTCGAGGGAGTGGCTGACCACGCCTTCGGAGGAGTTCTCGACCGGCACCACGCCGTAGGAGGCTTCGCCGGATTCGACGGCGGCGAAGATGTCCGCGATCGTGCGCAGCGGGATGGACGGCACGCTGGTGCCGAACGCCCGGATCTGCGCCTGCTGGGTGAACGAGCCCTCGGGGCCGAGGTAGGCGACCGGCTTGGCCATCTGCGCGCCGATGGAAAGGGAGATGATCTCGCGGTAGACCGCGCGCAGGCCGGAGGCAGGGATGCCGGGCGCGGCCTCGGTGATGGCGCGCAGCAGCTGCTCCTCGCGCTGGGGCGCGTAGACCGGAGCGCCGGATTTCAGCTTGGCCTCCCCGATGGCGCGGGCGACCTTGAGGCGCTCGCCGAGGAGACGCAGGATCTCGCGGTCGATCCGGTCGACTTCGCGGCGATGTTCGTCGAGGCTCATGCGGAAGGAGCGTCAGGCGCGGGCGGCGTCTCCGTGGCGACCGCGGCGGAGGACTGGTCTTCGAGCGGCAGGCCGACTTCGGCGTCGCCGACCTCGACCGGCGTGGTCGCGCGGGCGATCCACTCCGAGATCTGGGCGGGTGAAAGGACGTCGGAGGCGGGCAGTTCGCCGAGCGTGCGCAGGCCGGTGAAATCCAGGAACTTGTCGGTGGTGCCGTATTGGAGGGGCCGTCCCGGCAGGTCGGCCCGGCCGGTGACCGCGACCAGTTCCAGTTCCAGCAGGCGGGTCAGCGCGCTGTCGATGGACACGCCGCGGATGCCCTCCATCTCGGAGCGGGTGACCGGCTGACGGTAGGCCACGATCGAAAGCGTCTCCAAGGAGGCGGGGCTGAGCCGCTGCGGGCGGGGTTCGCCGCGGAGGAGACGAACCCAGTCGGCGTAGGCGGGCGAAATGACGAGCCGGAAGCCTTCCGGCCCCTGCAGGATGCGGCAGGCGTCGTTGGCGTCGCGCATCTCCGCCTCCAAGGCGTCGACCGCCTCGCGGATCTGCGTGGCCGTGAGCAGGGTCGGGACCTGGTCGATGATGTCCTGGATGACCTCCTGGACGGGCGCGGCCACCGGCACGACGGTCGGCTCGCCGCCGGCCTCGAGGAGCTCGGGCTGCTGGGCCGCGGCGACCTGGGCATGGTAACGCTGGACGACCTTCTGGATATCCTTGATGGACACCGACTCGGAGGTCGAGAACAGGAGCGCCTTGATGATTTTCTTGAGATTGAATTCCACGGGACGGGGGAGTCTTAAATCGGATTGTAAGGAAGCGGAAGGGCGGTTCAGTGTCCGGCTCCCTGCCCTCCTATCTAGGGGGCGGCCTTGGCCTGACAACCGCAGACTTTTCACATCCCATGAGCACCCCCGAGCACACCCGCCAACATTCCGCCGCCGTCGTCGACGGACCCGACCGCGCCCCCAGCCGGGCGATGCTCCGGGCGGTCGGCTTCACCGACGCCGACTTCCGCAAGCCCGTCGTGGGCGTCGCCTCGACCTGGTCGATGGTCACCCCCTGCAACATGCACATCGACCGGCTGGCCACCGAGGCCGCCAAGGGCGCCGACGAAGCCGGCGGCAAGGCCATCATCTTCGGGACGATCACGGTCTCCGACGGCATCTCGATGGGCACGCCCGGTATGCGCTACTCCCTCGTCTCGCGTGAGATCATCGCCGATTCGATCGAGGCCGTCACCGGAGCCGAGGGCTTCGACGGCCTCGTCACGATCGGGGGCTGCGACAAGAACATGCCCGGCTGCGTGATGGCGATGGCCCGCCTCAACCGCCCCTCCGTCTTCGTCTACGGCGGCACCATCGTCCCCGGCCTGCACAAGGGCAAGGCCGCCGACATCGTCACCGTCTTCGAAGCCGTCGGCCAGCACGCCGCCAAGCAGA
>JACCDU010691160.1_pt1 | contig 10311 bp, 9 predicted proteins | sample 7446081 | NCBI WGS metagenome assembly JACCDU01 (sample SAMN15323447, study PRJNA562643) | freshwater metagenome | isolation source: river surface water | place: USA:Blue River Watershed | collected 2017-08-17
CCCCCATACGCATACCGCCCAATGAGTTTGACTTGGTCTACTTGGGCGAGATGAACCGCCTGCTGCCCTTTGTGCCGCTGCTGCAAAGCATTCACGACGCAGGCCGCACTTTGCTGCTCGTGGGCGATATTCCTGATGCACTGCGAGCACAGCTACCCGCCAGCGTAACCTGCACAGGCCGCGTGCCCCATGCGGATGTGCCTCACCAATTGCGCCGCGCACGCTTCGGTTTGAACTTGGTCAGCAACATCGAGCCCTACAACCAACAAACCTCCACCAAACTGCTGGAGTACTGCGCCGTGGGTCTGCCCGTGGTGAGCAATGACTACGCTTGGGTGCGTTACTTTGCCGCACACTACCAAGGCAACTTTCATGTGCTGCGTGATGACCCCACCAGCTGGCAACACAGCTTTGGTGAAGCGCTAGACGCCTACCCCTATGCAGTGCCCGATGTGCGTGAACTCATTTGGCCCAAACTACTGAGCAAGCTGGCCCTTTGGAAACACTTACACATCGTGCCCGAAGCGCCTCAACCCTCGTGGCCGATAGGTGCAACTGGCATGCTAGGTGGTGCCCGTTGAGCGGGTTCAAACGCTTCAACATCAGCAGCACCAGCCGCGTTGTGGCGGTGTCGAGTGCCATCGCGTTTGCCACGCAAGTGGCATTTGCACTGCTCATGCTGCGCTGGTTCACGCCGCAAGAAGTGGGCGAGTTTTCGGTCATCAGCCAAATTGGTTTCTTCTGGATGACACTGGCTTTGGCCCAGGCGCCACTGAGCCTGCTGGCCAACCACGATTTGCCCGCGCACATGGCGGCACGGCATGCGTGGCGCGCCAGCGTTTTACGCGGACTGGGACTGCTGCCCATGGCGGCACTGGCCGTGTGGTTCAGCCAACTGTCCCTGTGGCCTGCGTTGCTGTGGGCGTTGCTGCTCGCGTTTTGCCAAATGAGCTGGATGTTGGCGCAAAGCCTCAGCTTGCGGGTGGGCTCTGGCTGGCAACAAGCCGTGGTGCGTGTGCTGCCGCCGGCGACAGCGGCAACAACCGCACTGACTGCGGCACTGATTGGCGCATCCGTAGGATGGAGCGGCCCCACCTTGATACTGTCCGCCCTGCTGGGCTATGCCGTGGGTGCGGCGTGGTTGGTGCCTGCTTTGAGGATGCGTGACGCGCCTCAAGATCACACCTCATCTGCACCTACAGCTTCGGCCACAGATTCAGCGCACGCCACGCATGCGCAACAGTCAGACCCACGAAGCGCAACGCTACGCATGGCGCACACACTGGTCGATGCGCTGCTTGCCACCGCCATCATCGTAGTTTGGCAGCGCTTGTATGGCGCAGAAGAAACCGGCTGGATGAGCGCCCTGTTGCGCGTACTGGGCTTCTTGCCTGCCGTGGTGCACATGGCGTGGGCACAAGTGGCGCTGGCGCGCGGCACACGTGGTAGCGCCGCTCAAACCTGGGCCAACCCGTGGTGGTTGGGCCTAGGGGCATTCGCCTGTGTCATTGTGTTGGGCTTGTCATGCGCCTTGGCGTTGTACCAAGAATGGCTAGACCCTCGTTGGCACGGCGTCTGGCCCTACATTGCCCCGCTGGTACTGTGGCAAGGCACCGCGTGTTTGTCAGCCGCGTTTAGCCACCGACCTTTTCAAACGCAATCGGCCAGCACGTATTCGTGGGCCTGCATGGCGTTGGGGGGGGGGCAAGCCTTCGTACTATTAGCGCCAATGGGTATGGCGTTGCCTGTTACTGCAGAGCAGCACATGGCTACGTTTGCGTGGGTCAGCAGTTTGGGATTACTTGGGTTAACGGTCTGGATGGCACGACACCCGCGATCGTATGCATCTAATCAGACAGCCCGATAGTTCTAATTTATCTAACAAAATAGCTATTGATGAGTCATAGACTCGTTCAACCCGTTACCCGACAACACTTCAAGGCTCAGAAAATGGCAACACCTGATATCTCCGTTATTGTTCCTACATTCAATCGCGCATCACTGCTACCAAAAGCATTGGAAACTTGCTTGGCACAACGCCATCAAAATATTGAGATTATTGTTTCGGACAACTGCTCTAGCGACAACACATCAGAAACTGTACAACCCTTTTTAAAAGACCCTCGCCTTAAATATTATAGGAATGAAGAAAATCTAGGAATGATGGGGAATTGGAAAAAATGCATCTATGACAGATGTAACGCAGATTGGTTTTTACTAATGTCTGACGACGACTACTTCACCGATCCCGATTACCTCAGCCTCGCTTGGGATGCGATTTCAACACACTCCCCAAAACTTGTTTACGCTGGAGGACGAGTAGTTGATGCCTCATCTGGAGAGATAAGGCATCTTGACTTGCCATTTTCTGGTTTAGTTAAAGGTATTGATGTTTTTAAGTCTAGGGGCACAGTACGCCCCCAAGACTTCATACTCAGCAATGTTGTATTCAATCGGCAGGCAGTGATAGATTTTAATTTCCCTAGAAATAAATTCAATTTAAGCAGCGACTCTGAATTATTTTTAACCTTATGCCTCGAGGGTGACGTATACGCAGTGCCCAAGCGAGTCATGGACTACACATTACACAGCGGAAATTTCGTAAGCAAAATTTCAAGAGTCAAAGAACTTTACACAAACAACAATGACCATTTAATTTACCCTTACCTTCATGCCATTCAAAAAAATATTGACATAAATGACTTGAAAGAATTCACAAAAAACTCAAATTTAAGAAATATCATCGTTAATACATTGATAAATCTGGATTTAGTCAATCCAAACTGGCACCAAGAATATAGAAATCAACTGATGAAAATAATGCCTCAATACCTTAATGAAATCGAATCAAGTTTTTATTTTCATAAGAAAAAAATAAAGGCTTTTCTTTTACAACGAAAGTATAGAAAGAATTTACATCTTTCTGAAATTGCACATGGCGACTACTAATGCACAACTCATATCAAAAACATTTCTATACCGACTCAGAAAAAACCTGCTTTAGACCATTTAGTAGTGGTACTTGAGGTTGCCAGTCAGGAATTTTTTTATATGCATTCCAAGGGAGCATGACTTCACGGTCTCGATAAGGCCTAGCACCCCAAGAAACTGGCAACCTCACCCCCCAAGCGTCCTCACATGTTGACACCAATTCTTTCAACTGAACCGGTGCCTCTGAAGATACACCGTATTGCAAATGCCCTATCGACATTAAATTCAGCGATGACTCTGCTTTTAGGTAAGCAGTAACAACATCATTAATATGCACTAAATCAATCAATTGATTACCAGGTGACAACTGTAATTCCTGTTGACTTCTGGCAGTTTGTAGTAACAAATTCATCAACTTGGGGCGAGGATCTCTAGCGCCGTAAGTATCGAACAAATTTAATGTTATAGCTCGCCATTCATAGACATCAACATAGTACGCCAAAACATCTTCAAAAGCCTGCTTTGTTGCTGCGTATAAGTTAACAGGTCGATACTCTGTCGAGTTGAAGTATTTCCATGACGTACCCGTATTAATAAATCTTTTAATGCCGCAAATGGCCATAGCCTCGGTCAGTTGAGCTGGGAACACCACGTTATTTTGCAACAAAGAATTGACCTGCGAGGGTCGGTGTTGCGCAACAAACTCTGATGCCAAATGAAAAACAGTTGAGGGTTGCGCTTCACGAACTATTTTCAATAAACAGTCAAATGATCCATCGTATACATACACATGAATAAAGTCTCGAACCTCGGACAAAGCGGTTAGATCAGAAGACGCCCTCGTGATGACATGCACATCTCGTTTTTCACCAACAAGCGTCTTTACTAAATTCGAACCAATGAAACCTGTCGCACCCGTTATTAATACTTTTTGGAAATCACTCATTGCTTTTGTATATGAATGGACTGTGGAACTTATTTAATGGTGAAAATTTGCTGTCTCGAGTTGACAGAATAGGATTTGTAATTGGCCAGTTAATATCTATTGAATCCCATAAAACGCCATCATCGTGTTCTGGGGAGTAAACAGTAGATACCTTATAAACCATAGTAGCTTGACCTGTGACAACGGCAAACCCATGAGCAAAACCTTTAGGTATGTACAAACAGTTTGCCTGTATAGCATTCAATTCGATTGAATAACTTTTGGCATAAGTTGGTGAACCCACTCTCAAATCGACTACTACATCAAACACGCCACCACTTACACAATATACTAGCTTAGCATGATCCATTTCTGGACGCTGAAAGTGCAACCCACGTACGACCCCCGCATGAGACACTGAGTAATATTCTTCTTGGAAGTCTATTTCTAAACCAAGTTTTGCAAACTCTGGCCGCTGAAAGATTTTGACAAATCGACCACGGTCATCATTTTGTATTTTGGGCTTGATTTCATAGCACCCATTTAGAGGGGTGGCAGTTAACTCAAACATTAGAAATTCAAACCAAAGAACTCTTCCAGTTTCTCGACGATGTAATCGAGATGCTCTGACGTTAAGCCCGGATAGACCCCAAGCCAGAATGTCTGATTCATTACTGTGTCTGTATTAGTCAGCTCACCACTTACTCTAAAGTTTTTACCCAACATATACGGCTGCCGAGTAAGGTTTCCCGCAAATAATAAACGTGTACCAATTTTATTTTGGTCAAGATAATTCAATAGGTCAACACGACTAACGCCAGACTCTTGCTTTAACACTATAGGGAAACCAAACCAAGAAGGATCCGAATTAGGCGTAGCTTCGGGGAGATGAAGAAACTCAGAGCACGCTTGTAACTTTTCTTTCAAGTAACGAAAGTTTGATTTGCGCAATGCAATGAAATCATCAAGCCTGTCGAGTTGTGCCAACGCGCACGCCGCTTGCATATCTGTGATTTTTAGGTTGTAGCCTAAATGGCTATAAGTATATTTGTGGTCATAGCCTTCGGGCAAATCCCCTAACTTCCAACAAAAACGCTTATCACACGTATTGTCTTTTCCGGGGGGGCAATAACAATCGCGCCCCCAATCTCGGAATGACTCGGCGATCATTTTTAATTCAGCATTATTTGTAAAAACAGCACCCCCTTCGCCCATAGTAATGTGATGCGCAGGGTAAAAACTCAGGGTTCCAATGTCACCGAAAGTACCAACCATTTGTCCTTTATAGGTTGCACCCAAGGCATCACAACAGTCTTCCACTAACCATAAGTTGTGTTTTTTACATAAATCCGTGACCACTTCCAAATTAAACGGATTCCCGAGGGAATGAGCCAGCATAATGGCTTTGGTTTTGCTCGTAATTGCAGCCTCTATTTTTGAGGCATCAATGTTGTGCGTCGCTAAATCGACATCTACAAATACAGGAACGGCCCCAAACTGCAGAATCGGATTCACTGTTGTGGGAAAACCTGCAGCAACGCCAATCACTTCGTCCCCTTTTTGAATGGCACGATCACCAAGCTTAGGTGAAGTCAACGTTGAAAAAGCAACTAAATTAGCAGAAGAACCAGAATTTACTGTGATCAGGTGCTTTACACCTAAATATTGGGCCAATCTTTTTTCAAATTCTGCATTGAAGCGCCCTGTAGTTAACCATCCATCCAAACTGGCTTCTACCATCATTTTAAGCTCTGGTGCGCCAATAACCTTACCCGAAACAGGCACAGACGTTTGTCCTGGAACAAATGTCTGCGGTGCATAAGCAATTTCCGCATATTGATCAACCAATACAGAAATTTCACGGCGAATAGCCTCCGGTGACTTAGAAACAAATTGGATAGGAGAAATTTTTGTCATTTTTACTGTTACCTTGAGATACTTGATTCATATTGCTTAATTTGGCCAAGACAAAAGTCTCGCATATCCTCATGCGACAACCACGCTTTATGCCATTCGATAATTTTTTCCAGCGCAATAGACAATGTCCAATTTGGATGCCAGTGTAGGCGCTGACGAGCCTTAGATATGTCTAGCTTCAGATAATTCGCTTCATGCGGGTGCATCGCTTGGTCGTGAACCCAAGAAGCCCCCTGCCCCCAAGTTTCAACCATCTCTTCAACAATCCATTGGACGGATTTAGCATCATCATCTAGGGGACCAAAATTCCACCCTTCAGAAAAGGAGTTCACATCCTCAAACAACTTTTGCGCCAGCACCAAATAGCCACTCAATGGCTCTAAAACATGCTGCCACGGTCTAATTGCCAATGGGTTACGTATTGACACAGGAATTTTTTGCTCTATGGCACGCAAAGTATCCGGAACTAAGCGATCTAAAGCCCAGTCCCCTCCTCCAATGACGTTGCCCGCACGAGCAGAAGCAAGGCCGACTCCCGATTGGCTAAAGAATGAATTTCGGTAGGCATTTGTCACCAATTCAGAACACCCTTTACTGCTGCTGTAAGGGTCATACCCACCCATGCGTTCGTTCTCACGATAACCCCATTCCCACTCTTGATTCTCATAACATTTATCAGTTGTTACGTTAACAATCGCTCGTACTGAAGCGGTTTGCCTTGCCGCCTCCAATACATGCACAGTTCCCATTACGTTGGTCGCGTAAGTCGAGACGGGTTCATCATAAGAAAAGCGAACCAAGGGTTGGGCGGCCATGTGTATAACAATCTCGGGGCAGAAGTCTTGAAACAATAGTCGAACATTGACTTCGTTCCTTACGTCAAAAATTTCACTTCGCATGCCTTGCGAAACGCGGGCCTCAACAAACATACTGGGGCTCGTCGGTGGATCCAAGGCAATACCGCACAACTCTGCACCCATTGACTGCAACCACAAGCTGAGCCATCCACCTTTAAAACCAGTGTGTCCCGTTAACAAGACACGCTTACCCTGCCAAAATTTACGATCTACAGGCATCTGGCTTATTCCCAAGTTTTCCAAGGCGCTTGGTTACTGGCCCACATCGTCTCAAGGAGCTGCTTATCTCGCAGTGTGTCCATGGGCTGCCAAAAACCCTCATGTTCAAATGCCATGAGCTCGTTGTTCTCCGCTAATTTCATCAATGGCTCTTGCTCCCACACCGTGTCATCACCTTTAATATATGTCAGCACTTTAGGTGACAAAACAAAAAAGCCTCCGTTGATCATTGCGCCATCTCCTTTGGGCTTTTCTTTGAAGCGCAAAATCTTGCCATCTTGAATGTCTAATGCGCCAAAACGACCAGGCGGATATGTTGCCGTCAAGGTTGCGGATTTTCCGTGGCTATTATGAAACGCGATCGACTGTGTGATATCAATATCACCTAAGCCATCACCATAGGTGAAGCAAAAGGCATCCTCATCCTTGACGTATTCAGCAACTCGCGCGAGTCGCCCACCGGTCATTGAGTCATCTCCGGTATCAACCAAAGTCACAGTCCACGGCTCAGCACGTTTGAAATGAACATCCATGACATTTTTTTTCATATCGAATGTAACGTCTGACGTATGCAAGAAATAATTTGAAAAATACTCCTTGATGACATAGCCTTTGTAGCCGCAACAGATTACAAAATCATTTATACCGTGACTTGAATACATCTTCATGATGTGCCAAAGAATGGGTTTACCCCCTATTTCAACCATCGGTTTCGGTCGAGTTGATGTCTCCTCACTCAACCGCGTTCCTAATCCCCCAGCAAGAATAACTGCTTTCATAAATTTAAACTCCTTAAATCACTATGTACCAGATACAACAAAAGCATCTGCGAAAAAATCAGATGCAGATAAACCCGACATAACCAATCGTCTTTGAGAGTCGGCAATCATGGCTGTTGAACCACAAGCATATACAACGGCGTTAGAAAAATCTGAAATATCACGCAAAACAATATCCTGAACATAACCTTGATTATTACTATTGTTTTTTTCCCTTGAAAGTACAAATTTGTAGTCCATGGGTACTTTTAATTCTTGAGGGTCCCAATATTGATCAGAGGCAAACCGCCCCCCCCAGTACAAACTGATTTGCTGAGGCTGATAAACCGGATCAAGCTCACGCAAGTGTTCAAGTATGGCCTTGATTGGAGCAATACCAGTACCAGTTGCCAAAAGAATTACATGTTTCCCACGAATATCCCTTAAACAAAAAGTCCCTAAAGGGCCTCTAATTCTCAGTAAATCATTGATTTTTGCTTTTTCAAACCAATACTGGCTCATAGCGCCAGCATCCACGCGTTTAATTTGCAATTCCAATATTTTATCGGGCAAGGGAGCATTTGCAATTGAATAACTCCGTCTGACGCCATCGGCCCCAATAACATCTACATACTGCCCCGCGTTATATTGAAAACTACTAGTAGGCGGCAAGCGTAAATGTACATTTACAACGTCATCCGTTAATCGTATTATTTTGTTAATTTTGCAAGGTAACGTTTGTGCCTTGTGAAAATTAAGTGACGTTAGATCTTCAACATCCAAAACAACATCACTTCTCAGAGATCTAACGCAACTAAGAATCCAGCCTTGACTCTTCTGATCCGCCGTTAAACCCGTTTCTTCTTGCAACGGAATTGTTTCACCTTGCTTGACTTTGCACATACAAGCACTACAACGACCTTCACGACAACTATATGGAAGCGTGATAGTTGATTGCAAAGCCCCTTCTAATAGTGACTGCCCCTCTTCAACCGAAAAACTCACACCATCTTGGAGATGCACAAGAAAAGAAGTCATTTTTTTTCTTTCCTAGAACTCTTCAGCTCCATCAAAAATTTATTTACCTTTGGAAAAACTGCCATCTGAAAAAACCTAAAGCGCTTCCAAAATGGCACTTTGGAAAAATGCATGAAAATTTTTAATCTCAAAAAAAAGCTTTTTTTCTGGAAAATAGCAACTATGTAGTGCCCTAACTCAAACTGAGCCCGTAAATAATGCTCAATTTGCTTTCCAAGCACTGCTGCATCATTCAAGATTTCTGCTCTCTCAAGCAAGCTTTCAGCGGCAGAGTTGATCAGTTTTAGCTTTTTCTCCTGATAGTTAAATCTATTTTTGAGCTGTGAAAGTCCACCTCTGCGATGCTTCACCAAGGGCAAGGCTAGTCGACGAGCCCCCCCCATCAGTAAAGCACGAGCCACCAAATTTTGATCTTCTACCGGTAATTTTGGGTCAAGCGTCCTGAGCATCAACAACCTTCGAGTCATCATGTGACTTGCCCCAAACATGAAAGGACGTTTTTGTGTCCACCTCTCAAAGGTCCATTGACTCAATTCGTCAGTTTCTTTTAACCCAGCCACTTCTCCCGTCAACAGCATGTCGTATCCATCAGCTGCAATCAAATCAACGACTTGGCCTGTATCAATCCACATATTAATGCAGGCCGAACAACGATTAGGTAAAGACACATCATCGCCTGCTGCCGTAAAAATCACGTCACCAGTGGCAACACTAAACGCCTTAAAGTAGTTACCAACAATGCCTAGGTTACGTTCATTTCTATTCAATACAACTCGTTTATGCCCTGTGTATTCAACAAATTTTTGCTGAATTACCTGCCAAGTACCATCTGTAGAAGCATCATCCGAAACAACAATTTCAAGATCGTCATAGTCTTGGCTTAGCAAGCTTTGCAGGGCTTCTTGAACATAAGCCTCTTGGTTATACGTTAACAGAACCACAGACGCACGAACAGGCGGCATACTTATACCCAATCCCACGCTGCACCTACCTTACGATTAATCGCGTGTACCGTTTTGCCGAATACAGCTAACTCATGCACACGTGCAGTGTTAAGCAATCTGCGACGTTGATGGCGCCCCAGCTTTCTGGCTAGCCAACTTTGAGCCATATAAAAACGCATCAAATTTCGGTTACCCAAACTCTCACGTTGCTCAAGCCTCATTTCTAACTTCAGTGCTTTTTGCGTGGTCATCCCATAGTGGTGCAACCACGAATCTGCTGTTGTCCCCGTTTTCAAGCTCGCCTCAAGAGCGCGCTGAAAAAAGATGGCATCTTCATAACCCAGCAACTTTGGTACAGGCATGAAATAACCTATCTCGTTCCAGACATCTTCACGAATCGCCATGCACACGGCATGCGGAGCACCTTCGCGAACATAGCCAGACATCTCAGCTTGAGCATCCATGGCCCATGCGCCAAAGTCGTAGTTAAGCTCCCCCTCTACCATCGCAGGACTAGCAATGTGCAATTGACGAGCCTCTGCAATTGCCAACAAATGACGCAACCAGCCCTTGGCACAAATCACGTCGTTGTTCATCACCACCGTCCATTTCGACTGAATAGCCAATGCACCTTGATTCCATGCTGCGCCACAGCCTAAGTTACGGTTGTTCAAAATAACGGCACCAAAACCTTGTTGCTGTAACCACTCGCGTGTGCCATC
>JACCDU011101780.1_pt1 | contig 10311 bp, 14 predicted proteins | sample 7446081 | NCBI WGS metagenome assembly JACCDU01 (sample SAMN15323447, study PRJNA562643) | freshwater metagenome | isolation source: river surface water | place: USA:Blue River Watershed | collected 2017-08-17
GGGCTTTTCTTTTGGTTGTATAATACACTTACAACGGAGCAAATGATGCGGTACACACTGATTACACCCAAGGGCAAGATCTATCAATTCTACCTGCTGGCAACCGCAGAAGTGTGGCAAAAAGCATACGGTGGGCAGTTGATCGACAGCGACATTTTGGTTGACAAGGTAGCCCAAAAGGCCGTATAATAGACACATAGTAAGGAGCAAACGATGCAAGCACTGATTAACCTAGCGATTGTTATGATGCCCGTGATTGTCATGGGCGTGGCATTGATCATCATGGGAGAGTGGTAATGGGTTACAAGGTGCTGGGCAAGACTGAAGATCTGCTACAAGGCTACGAGCCCCGCAAAGGACTCGAAGGACCCTTTAACTTCGGCGGCAGAGTGTTGTATTATGACAACAAAGAGGGCAAGTACTGGGATCCCAAGACTGACTTCTATGTGAGCTACGATGAATATTTTCGGTTGACAGGCCTGATCTAAGGCAGTATAATAGACACATACAGACAGCAACAAGGAGCGAACCAAATGGCTAAACTGTTGATCAGCACACAATACCAAGAGAACTACGGCGCCCACGATTGGGACGGCAAGGGTCAGTGCCCACAGTACTGGAAGTTCAAGGGCGGTTGCGACTATGTGGTAAAGAAGTTCAAAGGCGGCCAGGCTGATGCTACCCTGGCTATCATGGCCCTGCGCTCGCAGATTGAGTGCGACAACGATCACTTCCGTGAGCACATCGTTGACTGGCGCATTGTCGCAGACGACTACCTCACAGAGTTCGAGCAGAGCCAGCTGGACTACGAGGGCAAGGTCACTTACGGTCCCAAAGAATTGTCATACTAAGGAGCACACTATGAAACAGAACGAAATGATCATGTACAAGACCTTTGGTACCTACCAGCTGGTCAACGATGACGGTGATCGCTACTACGAGTGCCGACACATCTACTCGGGACAGACCTGCGTCGCAGACACTATCAAAGAAGCCAAGAGCTGTCTGGAAGATTTGAACGATACACATCAAGAGATCCAAGCCGCTATCCGCAAGCTCGCGATCTATGGCTACAAGGTCTACAAGGAAATTGCCTAAAGACCCTAGTGGTTGACAGGACTTTGATTAGACCGTATAATACATACATATTGAACAACACAGGAGCGAAACGTGAACATTCAAGCAGTCAACCAAGCGATCATCGCAGGCACTTTCAACAACGACGAACTGAGCTCGATCATCGACGCTGTCAAGTTCGCCCGTAGCCAACTCACACAGAAGGCTCGATTCACTCTCAGAGCTGGCGCTAAGGTCAAGTTCTACTCTACCAAGCGTGGTGTTACCGTTGAAGGATCGATCACCAAAGTGGCACAGAAATACGCCACAGTGAGCACCACTCAGGGCCTGTGGAAAGTGCCCATGAACATGCTCGAGCAGGCTTGACAATCTGCTAAGTACGCTGTATAATACACACTTCAACAACACACATAGGAGCGAACTATGACCAAGGGATATAAAGTTTTGAGTTTGGACACTGTCAAGAACGTTAAGAAGGCAGGCAAAGAATCTGTGAGCTCGTTTGACATTGACACGGACGCTGTCAAAAGCAAAGAAGCTGAACTGGCTAAGATCACTGACGCAGAGATCATCGAGCGTCTGCGTACTCGCTTTGGCATCCTGGACGACATGACACGTGCCGTTAAGAAGGGTGATGTTCGTGCTATGATTGTCAGCGGCCCTCCAGGCGTGGGCAAGAGCTTTGGCGTTGAGAAAGTGCTGGGCCGTCACGATGTGTTCGCAGATGTAGCACAGAACGAGAAGCTGAAAAAGTACGAGATTGTCAAAGGTGCTATGAGTGCCATTGGCTTGTACAAGAAGCTCTACGAGTTCTCTGCTAAGAAGAACATCCTTGTGTTCGATGACTGTGACAGTGTGCTCCTAGACGACTTGAGCTTGAACATTCTCAAGGCTGCTTTGGACAGCTCTAAGAAGCGTACCATTCACTGGAACACTGACAGCCGACTGCTCCGTTCGGAAGGTGTGCCCAACTCATTCGAGTTCAGCGGCGGTGCTATCTTTATCACCAACATCAAGTTCGAGAACGTGCGTTCAAAGAAACTGCGTGATCACTTGGAAGCATTGGAAAGCCGGTGCCACTACTTGGACTTGACCATTGACACAGAGCGTGAGAAAGTACTGCGTATCAAGCAGGTAGTCAGCGACTGTGGCATGCTGGACGACTACGAGTTTAGTGATGTTGCCAAGCAAGAGTTGCTGTTCTTTATTGATGACAACAAGAAGCGTCTGCGTGAGCTCAGCTTGCGTATGGTGCTCAAGCTAGCAGACTTGCGTAAGAGTATGCCCACTAACTGGCAAGCTGTAGCAGAGGTTACATGTATGCGTAGGGCCTAAGCTCTAGCATACAGTAAGCTAGTAGGGCAGCTCTACGCCCTACACACTGTACTAGAGCACGCTCCTTACAAAGCTCTAGACAGTGGCAGGTAGACTAAGTCCGATTCGCTCCCGGCACAGACTACCAGGACTACTGTGAAGTAGACCACTTGGACCCCAGGCAACCGATTCGCTCCCGGCCCTGGGGTTTCTTTTTGGTCGAATGGTGGGAGGCCGGTCGGGGTGATGGTCATCGGTGGGGGGTCGGGGCTTATATTTTTATATGTTGTTTTTATACAACACAAACGCATCCTTTTTTACCCCAGTGGTGCTAAATCACCACCCAGATTCTGTAAGTACTTCCCTTAAATTTTTTGCGCGACAGTTTTTTTAGGGTGTAGGACCCATTTCGGGCTATAGCTACAATACCCCGGCTCGTAGAGCCCTGCCAGCATACGAAGTACGAGTCAACGAGTACGTAGTGTAGCGGGCGGATTAATTTAATCCCACATTGAGCGAAAGTCACCGTAGTGTCGTATAGCTGTATATGCTGTTTCAGCTAGAAATTCAAAGTTTTTGTACAGTGCTCTAGCCGCTGGAAAATCACTGTGTTTTAGCACCATCTCGTAACAAGTGCTTCCTAACTGTACATAGTACGTTGAGTTTATACCGTGCTTACGCTTCAGTTCAGGGAATACAGCACGAGTAAACCAGCATGTGTTAGCCAATTCCAACGCTTCTGTAGGTGTGCGTAGTGTCATATAACGCTCTGCGTATGAGGGTTCTGGTTGCCACGGATTACGATCTATCTTACTAGCCAATACTCTAGCTTCATAGTCTACCACATAGTCGGGTATTGACCAACCGTGCCGCTCGTTAGTTTCTATCAGTATATCGCGTATACCGTTTACAGCTATTTGATTATCCATACAAATATTTACTAAATATTCCTATGAAAATTGCTATATACGGCGACAGCTATGCCAATGGTGGTACGTACAATGCTCATACTTGGGCCACTAAACTAGCTGGTCGTTTGGGTGCTGATTCCATTGACTATTACGCTGAATCGGGCACACCATTTTTTCACTGTTATACTACTGTGTTGAACACTGCTCATCGTTACGATCGTATCATCGTAGCTGTTACAGAACCCTATCGTTTTCCTGTGCGTGTAGAAGGACGCTATGTGTACAATGTGGGCGCTGTTGACAATTTGAGCCCGCAGAATCGTCGCAATATGTTTCAATGGTACAGTCAAGTTGATCCCCATTATTTGCTAACTGTACAGGCCCTAATGATTGATCGTATACGCGATCTCTATCCTGAGGCTGTGTTTGTACCTTGTTTTCCTGCTAGTATGAATCTGGGCTTTGATCTTATGGCAGTGAGATCTCTAGCTTTAAGCACTCTAGGCTTGGATCCCGAGGGTGGTTATAGGGAGTTAACCGGCTGGGGCCAAACACTGTGCCATATACCGTGGCCTTGGCACGATCAGTTAGCTGATCTATTATACCAGTATGTGGTAGCGGGTACTGTGCCTGATTTTGGCAATGCGGCGTGGCCTAAACTAGAAGGTGATTATTATCTACGTAGATAATGATATGAAAAATCGCTTTAACCGTTTTTTGCTGCGCTGCCGCTACGCGGCTGGGATGCTCTAGCGCGACCCGCTCTGCGGTAAATACATGACTATGTGGACTAATTGGCATACTGCTCGTATTATAGAGCGTTTAGAAAATTCTCAAATAGATTGGACTGACTACAGTGGAGAGTTGGATCAAACTAGAGATATCATATCTGTGGCACCTTTGCGAGCCACTAGCCTAAGCACTGGCGCATTGACTCGTCAAGAAGCCAACAGCCTTGTGTTTAGAAATTTTGGCTTTGATCCGGATTTATCAGTTGTGGGCATAGAACTGCGACTGATAGTGGATCGAGTTGCTCGCATACAAGATCGCACCATACAGCTATACTACGAGGGCGCACTGGGCCATAATCTAGCCGATCCTTTGAGCGAGAATGAACAAGTATATGGGGGCGATCTTTGGGGATTGAGCGAGCCATTAGCGTGGGATTCTGATCAGTTTGGAGTGATCGTTGATCTACAACCACATCAGGGTTATCCCAGCAGTAACCCTGTGGTCATACGCCGGGTAGAACTTAGACTGAACTTAGATTAAGCTGGATACTCGTAGTTCACAGTGTCTTCGTTGTCTTGTAAGGTCGTAGCACCGTTCTTTAGGTGGAACTTACGAGCCATTTCTGTTTTAGGGCTCAGTGTGACAAACCGCTCTATGCTTTGCTTGTTAGACTTGATATGCTGTTGAGCTTGCTGTATCAAGCTACGACCCGCGCCCGGAGCATAACTCCAAATTGTGTAAAAAGCTGCCACACGCTCACCAGCTAGACCCAGTTCCGATTCTTTGGTAGGCACACGATCAAGATAGGCCACACAAGTCACTGCTTGAGGTTCAAGACCATCTAGCAGTACAAAGATCTCCGCATGATCATGTACGCGGCTAGCAGTGGGTATGGAGGGTCTTACGGGATCGTCCTTGAGCAAATGGATCCAAGGATCATTGAGAGAGTTGATGATGTACAGCATGATTTCGCTACCTTAATATAGATACTTATCATCAACTTAAAAAAACAGTCAAATCTCGGTATTTAGGTTGTTGAGTAGGCTGCGTAGTTTGCTACTTTCCACTTGGACCTTGCTCTTGGGCACTGACGCACCTGTGGTAGGATCATCACGGATTTCTCCAGTGTCTGTGTCCACTGTGCTAGTACGCTTCAAGCTGTTAAGAATTTGGCTTGACTTTGTTGTGGCCACTGAACCCGAATCTTCTGACTGCTCTTCCGAATCTGTGATGCGTAGTGTGTCAATGTCAAAGTCTAGATCAATCTTCATGCCCACGCCTGAGCTTGAACGAGTCTTCATCAGCTGTATTTGATACTTGCCGCGCTCACGCATAGCTCTCGAAGTAAAGATACCGAACACGTTATCTGCTGTTTGAATCTTAGATAAGCCGCCGGAAATGTGACTGTGATCAAATTCAACTTCTTCAACAGAAGCACGGTTAAGCTGGCTAGCTGTAACAAAGATACAGTTCTTTTCCATGCTCAAGTTACGCAATTCTTCTGATACAAACTTATCCTTAATGAACAAGTTTTCTGCGCTAATCTTACGGCTAATAGGCATCAGCAAGTCCAAGTAGTCTACTAGCAGTACGTCTACTTTACGACCCATTTTGATTTCATACTCTTTGATGTATGAGCGTATGTCGTTGGCGTTCTTGCCCGAGGGCATATACTTGACCTGTAGTGCGCCTGACTTCTTGCCTATCACACGCACACGCATTTCAACCTCATCTAACTGTTTGAACACATCTCTAGTTGAAATACCTGTGAGCATAGAGTCAATACGCATACTCACAAGCTCTTCTGAAAGTTCGAATGTTAGATAAACCACATTCAATCCCAAGCTGGCAAAGTTCACACCTAAGTTAGCCAAGAACAGCGATTTACCCGCACCCGATCCTCCGGCAAAAATATTAAGTTCACCGCGATTGAATCCGCCAAATAGCTTGTTGTCAACGTTCTTCCAACCTGTAGAGATTTGTCCGTTCTTGTCTTTGATCTTCATCAATCGACCACGTGGATCAGCAAAGTAGTCTGTGCCTAGATCTTTTTGTAGGCCAATTTGAACTGCCTTTTTAATCAGTTCTTCAACTGGACCATAGTCGCCTTTTTCCAGCATGTCTGCCGATTCAAGAATAGCTCTCTCTAAGCCCTTGTGTTTGATAAAAGTTTCAAAGTCGTTGAGCAGCCAATCAAAGTGCTCTTCTTTGAGATCTGTGTGTTGATTCAGCTCACTGTGTGTGGCTGCGTTTACAATGTCTGTGGTGGGCAGTACATTATGTTCTTCCACATACTCATCAATAAACTTGGCTGTGTCTTGTAGCTTGCGATCAAACAAGCTGTGATCAAAGATGCTTTGGCAACGCACAAATGTTTCTGCGTCTGAAAGCATCATTTCCAAATAAAGCTTCTGTATGTCGTAACCGTAGTCTGCGTTTTGTCTAGTCATTGTATAATTATAATATCTTTCATTGTTTAAGTAAACACTTTAGTATTGTAGTGTTGCTCGAATGCTCGCGCATCGCTGGCGTCATTGACCATGGGCTGTCCTTTGATGTTCAAGCTGGTATTCAGCAATAACGGACAGCCAGTACGATCATACCAAGCTTCTAGTAGTTGTCTAATTCTTGATCCGTCTTTGGCAACAGTTTGTACACGACTAGTGCCGTCCCTATGAATGATAGCAGGAAATAGCTCAGGATGGCGGCACCTACTGATGAACTGCATATACCGATGGTCACTGCTATCGCCACAGAGATCAAAGTAATTATGAGCCAGCTCTTCCAAAATAACTGGGGCGAATGGTCTAAATTGTTGTCGTTTCTTAATGTCATTTACTCTATCCTTGATAGTGTCACCGCGTGGATCTGCTAATAGGCTGCGATTGCCCAATGCCCTAGGACCAAATTCTGCTCGTCCTTGTGCTACACCGCAGATCTGATTAGTGTCTAAATAGTCAACAATTTCTTCAATGCTGGCATTGGGTTCAATGTTATAACCTAGATTAGCAGTGGTCCAATCTAATCTAAACTTGTTGTGTGCCAGTACAGAACCTATGCTTGATCCTGCATCTCCGGGATTAGGCATGATCCACACATTGTCAAAATGTTTATAGGCAATAGGATTGGCTAGACAGTTAAGAGCACATCCTCCCATGATAACTAGATTCTTTGACTTAACTAGCTTCTTAGCTTCTCTTATGATCTTTTCAAATTGCCATTCGTATACTGCCTGTGTAGCAGCCGCAATGTCAAATGTGTCGTTTACTGTAAGGTCAGGTGCCCAATCTAAGCAGCCTCTATGTAGGTTACGTTTTAGTGTAACCAATTGTCCTGTCTTATGATCAAAGAAGTCATCCATGATCCTAAAATACAGTTTGTTAGGATCGCCGTATGCTGCCATGCCCATTAAGATATATTCTTCTTCATTGGGTTTTAAATGGCAACGCTGTGTCATTGCTGAATACCAAAGTCCAAGGCTATGTGGATAACCTTGTGAATAAACTTTGCGTAACTTTTCTCCATCACCTTGCCAAATAGTCAGTGTTTCAAACTCACCTATAGCATCAATTACCACAACGGCAGCATCTTGAAACTTGCTGGTATAATAACCAGCGGCTGCGTGGCTTTCGTGATGCCACATTGTTTTGATAGGAGCCTTGATGTCATACTGTGACAAATATCGTTTGATGTTATTACTGCGGTGATTAAATCCCTGTCCAGCACGCCATTGACGCAGTGTCTTAGCCCATGGTTTTTCATACCATACTACTTCATCAGGGTAGCCGTAATGACTGGAAGCATAATTGATCAAACTGTCACATAGGTCGGCATCGTTCTTGTTTCCGCTAAATCGTTCGCTGTGGCTTGCGAACAATAGTTTGTTGTCATCAAATACAGCCAATGCCGCATCATGACTGTTTGCTGATATTCCCCAGGTTATCATAATTTTTTAATCATTTCTACAAATTTTTCTGCGACTAGATCATGTACTTCTTCTTTGAAGTGTCCGTCTGGTAACATCGCTCTGTCCACAGTCTCTGCTATATCTTTCATATTTACATCGTATAAGTTACCAACATAATCTCGTAGCAATTTTAGATCGGGATAGTTTTCGTAAGGCACTTGATCTACTTCTGACCACTCTGACCCTGTGAAGTACAATTTAATATCGTTGCTTAGACAAAAGCCCTTGAGTAAAATAATGTTTTGAAGCATTGACATCATTTTATGATACATGCTTTCATATTTGAGTTTATAATACATGATCGAATCTACGTCCTTGGGATTGACTCCTCTAGATCCAAAATGTACTTCTATCCAGCTTGGATTTTTGGAATGCGGATAGACATAAGCAACTTCACTTCGATTAGGTGATGTTATGCCTATAATAGCTACAATACTGTCGTCTGGATTTTCTTGTTTTAATTTTAATAAGTCTGCTAAACTAGTTCTAGCAATTCTATGAAAACTACTACCACCTTTGCTATTATCTACTAAAGGAATATTTAATTTTTGACTAATCTTACGAGCAAACGCTCGTGACCTTTCAATAGGTTCGACATCATCTGATGTTAAATTGTTTTTAACAAGTGATTTGAAATACCAACTTCTCACTGTTTCTGGCCAGTCGGGATCTTCCCAAGCACCCAAGGGAAGGAATCCAGGAAATCCTTGAAAATCAGGCATAGCAAGACTATTACCTGCTACAAAACTATCACCGTTGGTATATAAGATCATTTGTAGATAAATGGATCTCTCTTGCGTAATTCTTCTATGCGCTTTTTATATGCTCTATGTTCTTTCCATGAACGAATAGGATGTAGAATCCATTCTTTTATTGTGTACCAATCCATTTTTTCATCCTTAATTGTATCTTTAGGGGCATTGACTCTTTGCTGTTTACAATAGTCAGTAATGTATATATCTTTCCGTAGAGCCTGACAGCGTCATTTACATCTTTGATACCTTCGGGCCAATCAGGCATACTTACACTCCATCCGAGTTCTACTGCCTGTTCGATCATTTTATAGCCAGCTTCGTCTCTGTCAGGCACTAATATAACTTCTCTCTGTAGTCTATTAATCTGTGCTGATTGTTTAGGACCAATATCATTGCTCATCACAGCAACGCCATCTAAGCATATAGCATCAATAGGGCCTTCTGTAACTAAAACAAATTTTCTGTCGTATGTCTGTTTATCGAGATTAAACACATATCCCGGTTGTTGTTCTGATATGTATTTGACTTTACCGTCTCTAGTTAAACGAGCAGTATAGCCAACAGTTCTGCCTTCGTGATAGAACGGAATAATTAGTCTATTTTGAAAACCGTCTTCATCGGTCCAATGCCAATTATAATCACCAATATCTAAACCCCTACTGGTTAGATATTCTAGCACAGGAACCAATTCTTCGCTGGGATTCTTAATCCATTCTTTTAAAGGTTTACTACCTTGTGGCAGTGCCTTGTCGATGAATGCGGTAATCAGTGTTTGGTCATATTTGTGATCAGTATCTTCTTTAAGACGTAGCCCTTCCAAGCTACACTTGTTTATAAGATCGTCTGAAACACCTAACCATTGTAGCAGTCTTTTGAGTTTTACACTAACTGGTCGTCCTGGTTGCCAGCTTGCTTTGAATCCGCAATTGAAACAGTGATAGCTTACACCTTCATTGACCATGAGTCCGCCACGACTTCTGCGATCTGCGTTTGTTCCATTATGGTGACAGCAGACAGCATTAAAACTTATCCATCCACTAGGTGTAGCTTTGCGTTTAGGTGGTAAGTGTGTAACAACTGTATCTATGATAAGACTCATAGTACAATTTTACAATCTTACTGTAGCTTTGTCAATTTTTCCGGTGTTCCCGAGTACAGGCTGATAATGAATTCTTAACCAATTCGCATCACGATTGTAAACTGGATTTGAATAGGTCAATGATAGGCTTGTAGTTGACGGTGTAACATTTATGGTTTCTAATGTAGTCCAGTCAATGTTGGCACTTACAACTGCTTCGGTGGTATATTCTATAGTCACAGTACCTTCTAAACCAGACAGCTCAATGTCTAAGTCAAACGAGTCTTGAACAACTGCTGATAGATAGTTTGGCTGTCTAATCTCAACGGCATCACTGTAGAAAATGCTGTATTGTGGTTGAGGATTAATGTAAGTGATTTCGTTAAATCGTGTTATGTAACGTGGCGGTGTATCAGTAGTAACGGCATTGCCAATTAGTTCCATCTTGCCCATAGCGCCAAACTGTGTGTCAGCGTA
>JACCDU011159344.1_pt1 | contig 10304 bp, 11 predicted proteins | sample 7446081 | NCBI WGS metagenome assembly JACCDU01 (sample SAMN15323447, study PRJNA562643) | freshwater metagenome | isolation source: river surface water | place: USA:Blue River Watershed | collected 2017-08-17
CCATCGCCTTTTCTAGAGCTTCACCTTCAGCTGTTGCCATCTCTTCTTCGACCATCTTCATGCGATGGGCAATCTGATCGAGATCGCGCGCAGAGAGGATGCGCTCAATAACAGTTCCTTGATCTTCACCTGTGCGTGGATCTTGAGGGAGCTATCCGATCTTGCCGGTGCGTTGTACGGCTCCTCCTGCAGGAAGAGTCTCACCTGCTAGAACCTTTGCAAGAGTTGATTTACCGGCACCGTTACGTCCAACGAATCCGATGCGATCTCCGTGATTGATGCGAACATTTACTCCAGAGACAAGGAGTCTTGCCCCAGCGCGAAGCTCGAGGGCGGTAGTTGCGATCATTTGCGTAAGTCTCCCACACAGTAGGAGCAGGAACGAAATTGGCTAGTTATGCACCAATACGAGTGCGTCGAGGAGTTGCATATGACTTTGCAACTGCTGTCAGCTCTGTAGAGATCAAGGCTCTGATGTTCTCATCGCTCTTCAAAAGGGCTGTGAGTTCAGCAATTGTTGCCTTGAGTTCCTTCTGCTCGCCTTCGAGCTCGAGTTTGCTCATCTTTGTCAGGCGACGAAGTGGCATATCAAGGATGTAGGTTGCCTGCTCTTCATTGAGTTTGAAATCTTTGATCAAGGAGGCTTTAGCAGCAGATGCATCTTCACTACCGCGAATAATCTTGATGACTTTATCGATATCGATAATCGCCTTAAGGAGACCATCGACCATCAGCAAGCGTGCAGAAGCCTTTGCCTTGCGAAATTCTGAGCGACGGGTTACAACTTCGATGCGGTGATCGATAAATACCTGCAGCAATTCTTTAAGGCCAAGTGTCTGTGGGCGACCCTTAACAAGAGCCACCGCGTTGATCGCAAAGGCATCTTCCATTGGGGTGAGCTTGTAGAGCTTTTCTAGGACATCTTCTGGCTCAAAACCATTCTTGATCTCGATAACGACGTTGGTACCGGTCTGGCCATCGGTGAGATCGATGATGTCTGAAATTCCTTGAATCTTCTTCGCCTTTGCAAGATCTGCAATGCGCTCAACGACCTTTTCTGGGCCAATATTAAATGGAAGTTCCTTGATGATAATTCCCATTTTGCGCGATGTAACTTTTGCAATCTCAACGGTAGCGCGGACCTTAAAAGATCCCTTGCCTGTGGCATATGCCTCACGGACTCCTTCGAGCCCAACGATCTCTCCGCCTGTTGGGAAATCAGGTGCTTGTACATGCTTCATCAATTGATTAAGGGTTGCCTTTGGGTTATCAATGAGAAACTTCGTTGCAGCGATGACTTCACCGAGATTATGCGGAGCCATATTTGTCGCCATACCTACAGCAATTCCTGAACCGCCATTGACGAGCAGGTTTGGATAGGCAGCAGGAAGTACAAGTGGCTCAGAGAGCTGGCCGTCATAGTTTGGCCCGAAGTCGACAGTGTTCTCATCGGATTCGGCAACCATCGCAAGGGCTGCAGATGCTAAGCGGGCTTCGGTGTAACGCATTGCAGCAGGACCTGAATCGAGTGAACCAAAGTTTCCGTGGCCATCGATCAGGGGAAGTTGCATTGAAAATGATTGAGCCATACGTACAAGTGCGTCATAGATTGCACCGTCACCGTGTGGGTGCAACTTACCCATTACTTCACCAACAACACGAGCACTCTTTACATGGCCGCGCTCTGGGCGAAGACCCATATCTGCCATCTGGTGCAAGATGCGGCGATGAACGGGCTTGAGGCCATCACGCGCATCAGGAAGTGCACGAGAGTAGATAACTGAGTACGCGTATTCAAGGAAGGACTCTGACATCTCTGATGAGACATCGATATCAACAATCTTGCCGGCAAACTCACCAGGCTTTGGTCCCGCCGCTGCCTTCTTGCCCTTAGTTGCTGTGGTCTTCTTCGTTGTTGCCATGGCGTGAATTGTGCCAACAAGTAGCGCTAAATCTGTGTACCTACACGCCCTCTAGCACCAACGATTGCAACACAGCGGGCAGCAACAGCACTTGCTCGCTCCATAGCCTCTGCAAAGTTGCTCCCCGATGTAAAGGCATCGATAAATCCAGCAGCAAAGGAGTCACCGGCCCCAGTGGTATCGACCACCTCTGTGGTTTTGGCTTTGATGCTGACAATCTCGCCACCTTGCTGGCGGCCGATCGCTCCTTGCGAACCACGTTTGATGATTGCACGAGGTGCGTAATCTAAGAAGAAATCGAGTGCTGATTCGATATCACTTGATCGGCTCAAATAGATCGCTTCCTCTTCATTCATGATCAAGGTATCCATCAGCGCACACCATGAGAGAATCTCTGCAACCGGTACATCTTTCATTCCACCAACAGTTGCTGGATCGAAGGTGATAGGAATCTTTGCTGCATTGATTGCCTGCACCATTGCAAGAACGCCTGAACGCGATAGCGGCGCAAGAGGTGCATACCCCGTCAAGTAAACGGCATCAACACCATCAAGCGGTGGAAGGTCAACAAGTTCTAGACCAGCATTAGCGCCATTGTCGGCCAGCATGGTCCGTTCACCAGATGGATCAACGAGACAGATAACAACTCCTGTATGTAAACCAGGTTTGACGATCTGACCGTAAGAAATTCCAAGTGAATCAAATTCTGCTGTGATGGCAGCACCTGCAGCATCATCGCCACATCGACCTACCATCGTGACATCGTCACCAAGGGCTGCAAGCCAGGATGCAACATTGCCACCTGCGCCACCACCATGAGTTGAGATGATGGTGCGGGTGTCATTTCCTAAGTGAAGCTCATGCGGAGATGTGGGAATTTGCGCCACAACATCGAGCATCAGATCGCCGATACAGAAGACCTTGATGCTCATCGAGTATCTACCCTCTAATTTACTTTGCGAGTGCCACTGCTATATCGGCAGCGAGTGCGCTATTGGATTTGATGATCTCAATATTGACGTTAAGCGACTCTCCATCACTTGCTGTGTGGAAGTGCTCAAGCAAGAACGGGGTCACAGCCTTGCCGGTAATTCCTTGTGCGCCAGCTCCGGCAAGTCCACTCTTAAGAATTGCATCATGGCGAGTGCGATCCATCTCAACTTTCACAGGGTTTGCTATGACAAGAGATGACGAATCTGTTCCTAATTCACGACGGGCTTTAATGATTGCTGCAATCTGCGATGCACTTTCAACGCGGTGCTCGAGAGTAAATCCTGAATCGGTGAGATAGAAACCAGGGAAGGCGTTGGTCTTGTAACCAACAAGGCCGATAGATAGAGTCTCAAGCCGTTCCAGAGTGGCTCCCACATCAAGGATTGATTTGACTCCGGCACAGACAATTGCGATATCTAACTTGCCTAGTGCGCCGAGATCGGCAGATTCATCGAACGATTCGTTGGCGCCGCGATGGACTCCGCCGAGGCCACCTGTTGCAAAGACAGAGATTCCAGCAAGCTGGGCAATATGTGAGGTTGCAGCAACTGTTGTTGCAGCACTTGTCTTTGCCGCGCTGATCATCGCAAGATCACGGATCGAGGCCTTGGCAATATCGTCACGGTTGGCGATGGCAACCAATTGATCGGCCTCAAGACCGACATGTACTACGCCATCGAGGATGGCAATCGTTGCCGGAACTGCGCCATGTGCACGGACGATCTCTTCTACTTCGATTGCAACGGTCAAATTTGATGGACGCGGAAGGCCATGGCTAATGATTGTTGATTCGAGTGCGACAAGAGGCGCGCCAGATTTGAGGGCGGCTGCAACTTCTTTTGAATACTGGATGCTCACGGCGGCAACAATACCCGTGAGAACATATCCCTGTGCACTTAGCCGATATCACACCGTCGATCTTTGCCTCCCTTGGGCTAGCCGATGCTGATAATCGCCTTGAGATTATCGAAAGCCCCGCAGGTCGCGAGCTTCTCTTTCTTATCGATGGCCTTGGCGCTGATGTCCTAGAAACCTATAAAGATCTGATTCCCACAATTGCATCTCTGACACGTGCAGGATCACTGCGCACATCATTTCCTTCAACGACTGCAACAAGTCTTGCGACGTTGATGACGGGAGAGCTTCCAGGTACACATGGAATGCTCGGATATACCGTGCGCGTTCCACGCAGTGGCGGCCGCATTTTGAATTCGCTTAAGTGGGATGAACGAGTCGATCCCACAATCTGGCAACCCGTGCCGACTCTCTTTGAGCGCGCCCGCGATGGTGCAATCTCTGTGACTCACGTTGCAGCCAAGAGATATGAGCTCACCGGCTTTACTCAAGCAGTCTTTCGCGGTGCAACCTATAGCGGTGCCAATATTCAGACAGATCTCATTGAAAAGACTGCAGCAGCACTGAAGGCAACACCTTCTTTTGTCTACCTTTATGTCAATGATTTAGATTCTGCCGGCCATAGCGATGGCGTGGGATCAGATAAGTGGCTTGCTGCGCTGACAGGTATTGATGCATTTCTTTCAGCACTTGTCATGAAACTTCCACGCGGCACACGTATTTGGTTGACTGCAGATCACGGGATGATCAATGTGGAAGAGAAGATCATTCTTGGCGTAGATAACTCGCTGCTCGATGGCATTACAACAGTTGCTGGAGAGCCTCGTGCCCGCCATCTCTATCTAGATGAGAGCGCAGATTCACCGGCTGCTCGCCTTGAATATGCAGGCAGGTGGCGAGAGTATTTTGGTGATCGCGCCACAATCGTTACACGTGAAGAGGCGATTGCATCTCACCTCTTTGGCGCACATGTCAGCGCTGATGCATCAGACCGCATGGGTGATCTCATTGCAATTGCTCACGGGGGATTAGTTCTACTAGATCCAGATCGCGCCGAAAAAGAGGGCGAAATGGTTGGTCATCACGGCGGGCTCAGCGATATTGAATCAACAGTTGCGCTCTTAACGCGTTCGTATTTGTAAAACTCTTTTTACTTCAGAGGTTACTTAAAGAGATCCTCATCCGATGGATCATCAAAGGGATCGTTATCTGGAAGCTCGTCATGTGAAGATGAAGGTGTTGTAGGTGCAGCCGGGCGACCAAACATGATTTCATCCCATGATGGAACCTTGGCGCGGCCAGAGATCCCTTCAGCTCGATCTTCTTCACGAGGAGTCTCACGGATTGCTACAAGTCGAGGAGTCTCGCGTACTGGCTCTGCCTCTGGCTCCGGCTTTGCATCCAGATGTGAAAGAGAATCGACAATTCGTGAAGGGTGAGTTGGCTCTGCATGTACCAACCCTGGAGTTTGGGTGCGCGGTGCTGGCTCTTGTCCGAGCATCCATCGTGCATTCTCATTTGTTGCAGTAACTGAACGTCGATTGAGATCGAAGTTCCATGTTGCACTGCCGTGGCCATCGCGGTTGGGATAGCTCAAGTCTATTGTCCAGGTGCCATCATCGATACGCCATGAATTCCAGGTCAGTGAATCGCTATCAACGCCCATTGGTGCAAGGCGGGCAATGACAACATCTTCAAATGTCTCTTGATCGCGAGCGCTCTCTTTGCGCAAGACGACAGCAAATGCTTGATCCAAAATATAGACGCGCTCTTGCAAGATGGGACCGGCAAAACGTTCAACTTTCTCAACGCTGATATGACCATCTCGAGCGATTGCATCCATCGTCTCACCCGCACGCAGGCGACGCTGAATCTCTTTGACGCTCATCATCTGTTCATCATCGCTTGCAACGACTGCGCTCAAACGTGGTTGGTTGACTGTGGCACGCAATGTGTCGCTGATGCGAACGGTAAATTCTTCGCCTGTGCCATTTGTAAGAGTGATGTGGGTGCCTTCAGGGTTCTTACCCGTTAACCGCAGTTCGCTCATGAAGCGCAGAATAACCGATAAAGTGCGGATATGACCCCAGAGACCTCGCCCCTTGCCGCAGAATTGTTGGCTCTTGCCCATGATGTGGCCGGTCAGGCAGCGCATCTTCTGATGGAGCGTCCCGCTCACTTTGACCTGACAGAAAAGTCCACGGCGATCGACTTTGCCACACAGATGGATGAGAAGGCCGAAGCTCTAATTGTTGAGAGCATTCTGCGTGCACGACCTGATGATGGGATCGTCGCTGAAGAAGGTGCGGCCAGAGAGAGTAAGTCGGGAATTACCTGGGTTATCGATCCACTCGATGGCACAGTCAATTACTTCTATGGATTACCAGGGTGGAATGTGAGCATTGCAGCTCGAGATGAGGCTGGCTCACTTGTAGGAGTAGTGGCAGCTCCAACGATTAATTCACTCTGGTATGCAGTGCGCGGGGAAGGTGCATTTCATAACGGCGAAAAGATTCGCTCGACATCGCAAGTATCGCTAGAGCGCGCATTACTTGGCACCGGATTTGCCTACGATGTTGCAGATCGCACCGAACAGATTGCAATGGTTTCATCCCTTCTCCCTCGTGTTCGTGACATCAGGCGGATGGGCTCTGCCGCAGTTGATCTCTGTCATGTAGGAATGGGCGCACTCGATGGATACTTTGAACGCGGCCTCAAAGAGTGGGATTGGGCAGCAGGTGCCTTAGTTGCCACCGAGGCGGGGGCGCAGGTTACCCACCTAGGTAATGGGGCGCGCAAACTCACAGTGGCTGCCGGCCCTGGCCTTTTCGATGAGCTCCAGCCTGCGCTCGCAGGCGTATCCCTTTAGCCCGATTTACGCTCAGGCCCCCTTTTATGGCAAGATAGGCCGTCTGCGCAGCTACTACAGCATGTGCTCAAAGTGAAGCGAAAAGAAACCTGAGGAAGAAAATGAACATTCTCGATGCCGTCGATGCCAAGTCATTGCGCAAGGACATCCCACAGTTCCGCGCAGGCGATGAGCTCAAGATCCACGTCCGCGTGATCGAAGGTTCAAAGAGCCGTATCCAGGTCTTCCAGGGAATTGTTATCCGTCGCCAAGGCGATGGTGTTCGCGAGACATTTACTATCCGTAAGGTCTCATACGGCGTTGGTGTAGAGCGCACATTCCCAGTGCACACCCCAGTTATTGAAAAGATTGAACTCGTCAAGAAGGGCGATGTTCGTCGCGCAAAGCTTTACTACCTCCGCGATCTTCGCGGCAAGGCTGCCAAGATTCGCGAAAAGCGCGATGGCATCGAAGGTTACGGTGACGGAATTCTTTCAACACCAGAACCAATCGTTGAAGCTGTGGCTGAAGTTGTCGCTGAGCCAGTAGTTGAGGCAGTTGTTGAGACTCCAGCAGTTGAGGCAGCAGCAGAGGTTGCAGTTGAAGCAGAAGCTTCAGCAGAGGTTGCAACTGATGAGACCTCAGCTGATAAAAAAGCTGAATAGTCTTAGCGCCCTTTCCTAGATGAAGCGCAAAGGTTCACTCCTTCGCGAATTACCACTTCTGGTCGTTCTCGCTCTTCTCGTTTCGCTACTTATCAAATCCTTCCTCGTACAATTTTTCTATATCCCATCAGGTTCGATGGAAAACACTCTGCAAGTTCAAGATCGCGTTGCCGTTAACCGACTTCCATTTATCGGAGACGATATTTCGCGTGGAGATGTTATTGTCTTCCGAGATCCTGCAGGATGGCTTCCTGATTCAAGTGCTCCATCTGGAAACGCAATCATCGGTGCAATCCGTGACGGCCTAGTTCTCGTGGGCGTTCTACCGAATCCAGCCAAGCAGTATTTGGTCAAGCGCGTTATCGGAGTTGCTGGAGATAACGTTGTTGCAAAGGATCAAGTCCTCACCATTAACGGCAAGCCAACATCTGAGCCATATATCTTTGCTGGAAATTCACCCAGTGATACAGATTTCAATGTAACCGTCCCAGAAGGAAAAGTCTGGGTAATGGGCGATCATCGTGGTGCAAGCGGAGATTCACGAGTACATCAAGATGATGTCAACAATGGAATGGTCCCGGTTGAACAGATCACCGGCCAAGTGGTTGCAACCATCTGGCCCTTTAGCCGTATCGGTTTGATTCCATCTCAGGATCCTCTTGCTACCAAGTGAGCGACGATAAGGTCATTGAAGATCGCCTCTATGCAGCAGGTATTTCACCGCTTGCCGGAGTAGATGAAGCAGGACGTGGTGCATGTGCAGGCCCTCTAGTTGTGGCTTCGGTAATCTTGAAAGATCCCCACTCTGAGCAACTTCGCCTCGTGCGTGATTCAAAAGAGATCTCTGAAAAAGTTCGCGAAGAACTCTTTGACGTCGTGACCGATGCAGCGCTTTCCGTATCTGTTGTTGTGATCTCTCATGAAGAGATTGATTCCCGTGGTGTCCATGCTGCCAACTTAGATGGAATGCGCCGGGCGGTTCAAGGGCTAGATGTAACGCCGGCATATGTTCTCACCGATGGTTATGCCATTGAGGGGCTGGCGCTACCTAACCTGGCAGTCTGGAAAGGCGATCAAGTAGTTACCTGTATTAGCGCGGCTTCGATTATTGCAAAAGTCACTCGTGATCGAATCATGCGCGAACTGGATCTGATCTACCCTGAGTATGGATTGAAATCACATAAGGGATATATCACCAAGAGCCATACAGAAGCTCTAAAGAAATTTGGAGTAACTCCCGTTCATCGCAGATCCTTCTCAAATATCGCAGCCCTTCTCTAACTTACCCACAGCGCTCATCTCTTTCGGAAATTCTGGCACGGTAGATATCTACCCTGCCTCCCATGAGCCATGCACGTGTTGGAAAAGGCAGAAATCGCCAGATAGGGGCATTTGGCGAGACAGTCATCGCCAGATATCTGGAATCTCGTGGATTTGAAATCATCGAACGCAATTGGCGCATCAAAGAGGGCGAGATCGACATCATCGCCTGTAACGCCCAAGGTTTACTCCACTTTGTTGAGGTAAAGACTCGATCATCTCTTGCCTTTGGAGATCCACTCGAGGCGATCGATCGCAATAAGGCGCGCAGGTTGCAACGTCTGGCACTTGCCTGGCTTGCAACTCATCACCATCTTGGAAGTGATTTCTCTATCGATGTTGCAGCAGTGCTCTTAGCTGCAGATGGTTCACACACGATTGATCTCAGGGAGAACATCCTATGACTCTGGGTCGTTCGATATCGATGGGGCTAGTAGGTCTTTCAGGCAATGCGGTAACTGTTGAAGTCGATATCAGTGATGGGCTGCCGCATTACAACTTACTTGGGCTGCCAGATGCGGCCCTAACAGAATCACGAGATCGTGTGCGGGCGGCACTGACCAATTCAGGTGAGGTGTGGCCTAACCGCAAAGTGACGGTCTCACTATCTCCTGCATGGCTTCCCAAGAGCGGATCTAGTTTTGATCTCTCGATAGCGTTATCAATTCTTGTAGCCAGCGGATCTTTGTCGCAAGAATCTATCGACTCCACTTTGATTCTTGGCGAGCTTGCACTCGATGGTTCGATTCGTGGCGTCAATGGAGTTCTGCCTGCGTTGATCGCCGGCCATCGCGAGCAGATTACGCGAGCAATTATTCCGGTTGCAAATATCGATGAAGGCGCGTTATTGGAATCGATGAAGATCGTCGCCTTTAGCCATCTGAGTGAGCTTCTAGTATTTCTTCGCACTGGTATTGGCACAAGTGCAACACCTGATCAGATCGAAAGAGAGCACCAGACACTTCTAGATTTTGAAGATGTCGCCGGGCAATCTCGCGCACGATTTGGCGCAGAAGTTGCCGCAGCAGGTGGCCATCACCTCTTACTCATTGGCCCACCGGGTGCTGGAAAGACGATGATTGCAAGTCGCATTCCAACAATCTTGCCACCACTGACTACCGAACAGAGCCTTGAAGTAACTGCTCTGCACTCAGTTGCCGGGACACTATCGCAGCGATCGCCGATGTCGCGGGTCGCACCGATTGTGGCACCACATCACAGCGCGACGCGTGTTGCAATGGTTGGGGGAGGTGCGCATGTAATTCGTCCAGGTGCATGTTCTCTTGCCCACCACGGAGTGCTCTTTATCGATGAGGCACCAGAATGTGCCACCGGAATCCTTGATTCACTGCGTCAACCACTTGAATCTGGCACGATCACAATTGCGCGCAGCATCGGCAACATCACCTTCCCATCTCAATTTCTCTTAGTCCTTGCAGCAAATCCCTGTCCGTGTGGAAAATTCGCTGGCAGGGGGCTGGCATGTAGTTGTTCTTCGGTACAAGTCAGACGTTATCTAGGAAAGCTATCTGGACCGTTGATGGATCGCATCGATATGCGCATTACCGTCGAACCTGTCGGACGCGCGGATATCTCATCGCAGACTCTTGGTGAATCAAGTGCCGTTATTGCAGAGCGTGTTCTGGCAGCTCGCACCACGGCGCAGCAACGTTTTGCAGGGCGCGGCTTTACTCTCAATAG
>JACCDU010014698.1_pt1 | contig 10300 bp, 11 predicted proteins | sample 7446081 | NCBI WGS metagenome assembly JACCDU01 (sample SAMN15323447, study PRJNA562643) | freshwater metagenome | isolation source: river surface water | place: USA:Blue River Watershed | collected 2017-08-17
AGGCCGCTCATCAACACCTTGGCGCCCATGTTCAGGCCGCCCAGGATGTTTTCGGCCGGCACCTCGACGTCCTGGAACACCAGTTCGCCCGTGTGGCTGCCGCGCATGCACAGCTTGTCGAGCTTTTGCGCGATGGAAAAGCCCTTCATGCCCTTTTCGATCAGGAAGGCCGTCACACCGCGCGCGCCCAGTTCGGGCTCGGTCTTGGCGTACACCACCAGGGTGTCGGCGTCCGGCCCGTTGGTGATCCACATCTTGGAGCCGTTGAGCAGGTAGTAGCCGCCCTTGTCTTCGGCCTTGAGCTTCATGCTGATGACGTCGGAGCCGGCGCCCGGCTCGCTCATGGCCAGCGCGCCCACGTGCTCACCGCTGATCAGCTTGGGCAGGTACTTGGCGCGCTGCGCGTCGTTGCCGTTGCGCTTGATCTGGTTGACGCAGAGGTTGGAATGGGCGCCGTAGCTCAGGCCCACCGAGGCGCTGGCGCGCGAGATTTCTTCCATGGCCACCATGTGGGCCAGGTAACCCATGCCCGCGCCACCGTATTCTTCGCCCACGGTGATGCCCAGCACGCCCAGGTCGCCCATCTTGCGCCACAGATCCATGGGAAACTGGTCATTGCGGTCGATATCAAACGCGCGCGGCGCGATCTCGGTCTGCGCGAAATCGCGCACGGCTTCGCGCAGCGCATCGATGTCTTCGCCAAGCTGGAAATTGAGGCCGGGCAGCTGGGTCATGAAACGTCTCCTGGAAATGGGTTCAGTAGGTTTTGGGAACGGGCGCAAGGGTCTGCTGCATCACGGCGCAAGGCGAGGCTTTGCCCTGGTCGTCAAGGTGGTCCACCTCGGCGGTGGTGACGATGATGCGCTTGCCGGCCTTGACCACGCGGCCAATGGCGCGGATCTCGCCGCCCTGGAAACTGTTGAGGAAATTGATCTTGTATTCGACCGTGACGACTTCCATGCCTTCGGGCGCAACCGTCAGGCCCGCGTAGCCGCCGGCGATGTCGGCCAGCGCACCCATGGCGCCCCCGTGAAAGCCGTCCTGTTGTTGCGTGACCTTGTCGCCATACGACAGGGCCAGTTCGACCAGCCCCGGCTCGACCCGCAACAGGCGCACGCCGAGGTGCTGCATCATGCCCTGGCGCGCCAGGCTGTCGGCGACACGGCGGTACGTGGGGGAAGAGGTGTCGGTGCTCACGGTCATGAAACGGTCGATGGACGAAGTCTCTGACTTTAATTGACGTTTACGTAAACGTCAATCAGATCCCCATCGGGATCAACCCGCCCCCTTGCCCGCCTTGTTGAGCAAGGCGCGGGCCTCTTTTTCATGGGTCTTGACCTCGTCCAGCGTGGCCTGCAACTCGGCCAGCTGGGCTTCGAGCTGCTGCTTGTGGCCGGCCAGCACCACCAGAAACTTCTTGAGCTGGGGACCGGTGTCACGCGGACTGTCGTACATGTCGATCAGGTCCTTGGCCTCGGTCAGCGACAAGCCCAGACGCTTGGCACGCAAAGTGAGCTTGAGTCGGGTACGGTCGCGCGGCGAATACACCCGGTTGCGCCCGCCTGGCCCCGAGCGCTCAGGCTGCAACAGACCCATGTCCTCGTAAAAACGGATGGCGCGGGTCGTCAGGTCAAATTCCTGCGCCAGATCGCTGATGCTGTATGTGGTGGCCATGATCAGGCCTCCTGCCGAGCCGCCTCAAAGGAGGCCTCGCCCCCTCGGGGGGCAGCGAATACACGAAGTGATGAGCGTGGGGGCACAGTTTTCTCCCGGTCGGGCACAAGGTGGGCAGACATGGGCGACAGGTGCGCGCGCGGACCGTGCCTAGAATGCCTTGTGCATTTGACGTTAACGTCAACGTCAATGCGCGAATGCTAACCGAATCCCACCCCATGCACCCCACCCACTCCACGCCCGACTACCCTTTGGGCCAGACCCTGCCCGAAACCGGTCACACCCTGGAGGTGGCGCCCGGTGTGCACTGGCTGCGCATGGGCCTGCCCTTTGCGCTGGACCACATCAACCTTTGGCTGCTGCGCGACACCCTGCCGGCCCCTGACCAGTCCGAACGGCGGCGAGAAGGCTGGACCGTGGTGGACTGCGGCATCGACAACCCCGCCACCCGCCAGGCCTGGCAGCAGATCGAGGCCAAGGCGCTGCAAGGTCTGCCGGTGCTGCGCGTCATCGTGACACACATGCACCCCGACCACATGGGGCTGGCGCACTGGTTGTGCGAGCGCTGGCAGGCGCCGCTGTGGATGTCGACCACCGAATACCAGGCCGCGTTGCTGGCCAGCGGTGGCAAGCTCGGCTTTGGCTCAGAGCAAGCCACCCGCTTCTTTGCCAGCCACGGCTGGACGCGGGAGGCTGACCAGCACATCGTTCGCGAACACGTGAACGACTACGCCGCCATGGTGCCGCAAGTGCCGTCCACCCATGTGCGCCTGATCGACGGCATGCACCTGCACATCGGGGACCGCGCCTGGCGCTGCCTCAGCGGCCTGGGCCATTCACCCGAACACATGGCGCTGCTTTGTGAAGACGAGCCGATCTTCATCAGCGGCGACATGCTGTTGCCGTCCATCTCCAGCAATGTGAGCGTGCATGCCCAAGAACCCGACGGCAACCCGTTGGGTCATTTTCTGAACGCGCTCACGCGCATGCAGTCGCTGCCCGCGGACGTGCTGACCCTGCCGTCGCACGGCCGCCCCTTCGTCGGCGCCCACGCCCGACTGGCACAGCTGCAAGCGCACCATGAAGAGCGCCTGCAGGAGCTGCTGCAGGCCTGCTGCGCCGGCCCCCGCAGCGCGCACGAGTTGCTGGGCGTGCTGTTCAAGCGCGCGCTCAACCCACAGCAAATGGCCTTTGCCATGGGCGAAGCCGTGGCCCACCTCAATGCCCTGTGGCACGAGGGACGGCTGACACGCCAGCGCGACACCCTCGACGGGATCTACCGTTTTGTAACTGTGAGCTGAAACACCACGGGTTTTCCCGGTGGGATGGGCGCATCAAATCATTTAACATATTAAATAAATGAACGCACCCACCCCCTTCGTCCACCGCAACCTGCCCCGCCTGCTGCTGCAAGCACGCGAAGCCGTGATGGCCCACACGCGGCCCAGCCTGCGCCAGCATGGCCTGTCGGACCAGCAGTGGCGTGTGCTGCGCGTGCTGGGCGAGCACGCCAGCGAGCCCGGCGGCATCGAGACCGGGCGCGTGGCACGCGAGGCCTATCTGCTCGGCCCCAGCCTGACCGGCGTGCTCGCACGCATGGAGCGCGACGGCCTGATCGCGCGCGAGCGCAGCACCGAAGACGCGCGACGCACCGTGGTCTGGGCGACACCGCTGGGCCTGGAAAAGGTGCAGGCCCTTTCCGAAACGATCGAAGCGCACTACAGCTGGCTCGAAAAAGAGCTGGGCAAGCCCCGACTCAAGGCTTTGTACGAGCTGCTGGACGAAGTGATCGCCCTCGAAACCCCCGAAACCGAAACGGCCGAAGAAATGGCCGAGGAAGAAGAACGATGAGCCCTTGGACCCCCCAGGGCACGGTGTACGGCACCCTGCTCAATTTCCGCCGCGAATGGGACCTCTGGTCACCGCGCATGACGCAAGACCCGCACAAGGCGCCGCCCAAAGCGCCCGTGCTCTACGTCAAGACCACCAATACGTTTTGCGCTGCCGGGCAGGACCTGCTGCTGCAAGACGGCGTGGGCGAGGTCGACATCGGTGCCACGCTGGGCCTGGTGATGGGCGCGCGCGCCCAGGTGGTGGGCGCGGTGCTGCTGAACGATTGGAGCGTGCCGCACACCAGCTACTACCGCCCGCCTGTGAAGTTCCGCTGCCGCGACGGCTTTCTGGCGCTGCCCGAACAGGTCACGCCCTGCAGCCATCCCGACGCCTTCGCGCAGCTGCGCATCGACGTGCGCCGCAACGGCGAGCATGTGCAAAGCGTGGATCTGCGCGACTTGGTGCGCGCCATGCCGAAGCTGCTCGCCGATGTGGGCGAATTCATGACGCTGCAGCCAGGCGATGTGCTGATGGTCGGCAGCGACTGCCTGGCGGACGGCACGCGCCCGCGTGCGAAGGCGGGTGACCGGGTGGAGATTTCAGCCCCCGGTTTCGCCTCTGTGATCACAACCGTTCGAGGTGCAGCATGAAACACGCACGCATCGCCTGGTCGGGCGCCATCCACGACGCCGTCGAAGCCAATGGCCAACTGTTGCTCACCCAAGGCCCGCACGCGGGCCGCAGCGTGGGCTTTGACGAGGTGGTCTGGCTGCCGCCGCTCGCGCCCGTGCCGCAAGCACGCACCGTGATCGCACTCGGCCTGAACTACGCCGACCACGCCAAAGAGCTCGCCTTCAAGGCCCCTGAAGAGCCGCTGGCCTTCATGAAAGGCGAGGCTTCGCTGATCGGGCACCAGGCCTTCACCCAGCGCCCCGCCGACGTCACCTACATGCATTACGAATGCGAGCTGGCCGTGGTCATTGGCCGCACCGCGCGCCGCGTGAAAAAGGCCGATGCGTACGACTACATCGCCGGCTACACCGTGGCCAACGACTACGCGATCCGCGACTACCTCGAGAACTGGTACCGCCCCAACCTGCGCGTGAAAAACCGCGACACCTGCACCCCGATTGGCCCCTGGCTGGTCGATGCGGCCGATGTGCACCAATATCCAGGTGGGCCCATGGCGCTCAAGCTGCAGACCACCGTCAACGGCCAAGTCACGCAAAGCGGCAGCACCGCCGACATGATTTTTGACGTACCCACCCTCATCGAGTACTTCAGCAGCTTCATGACGCTCAACCCCGGCGACCTGATCCTGACGGGCACGCCCGACGGCATCGTCGACTGCCAGCCGGGCGACGTAATCGTCACCGAGATCGAAGGCATCGGCCAGCTCACCAACACCATCGTGAAAGCATGAATATGAAAATCGACCACCTGATCAATGGCCAAAGTGTGGCGGGCCGCGACTATTTCGAAACCACCAACCCCGCCACGCAAGAGGTGTTGGCCACCGTGGCCTCCGGCGGCGAAGCCGAGGTCAATGCCGCCGTGGCGGCCGCCAAAGCAGCCTTCCCCAAGTGGGCGGCCACACCCGCCACCGAGCGCGCCAAGGTCATGCGCAAGCTGGGCGAACTCATCACCCAGCATGTGCCCGAGATCGCCGAGACCGAAACCAAAGACTGCGGCCAGACCATCAGCCAGACCGGCAAGCAGCTCGTGCCGCGAGCGGCCGACAACTTCCATTACTTCGCAGAAATGTGCACGCGTGTGGACGGCCACACCTACCCCACGCCCACGCACCTGAACTACACGCTGTTCCACCCGGTGGGCGTGTGCGCGCTGATCAGCCCCTGGAATGTGCCCTTCATGACCGCGACCTGGAAAGTCGCGCCCTGCCTGGCCTTTGGCAACACCGCCGTGCTCAAGATGAGCGAGCTTTCGCCCCTGACGGCCGCGCGCCTGGGCGAACTGGCACTGGAGGCCGGCGTGCCCGCCGGCGTGCTCAACATCGTGCACGGCTTTGGCAAGGAAGCGGGCGAGCCGCTGGTGGCCCACCCCGATGTGCGCGCCATCAGCTTCACCGGCTCCACCGTCACCGGCAACCGCATCGTCAAGACCGCGGGCCTGAAAAAGTTCAGCATGGAACTCGGCGGCAAGAGCCCGTTTGTGATCTTTGAAGACGCCGACCTGGACCGTGCCATGGACGCCGCCGTGTTCATGATCTTCAGCAACAACGGCGAGCGCTGCACCGCGGGCAGCCGCATCCTGGTGCAGCAAAGCATCTATGCCGATTTCGCCGCCAAATTTGCCGAGCGCGCCAAGCGCATCACCGTGGGCGACCCGCTCGATGAGAAAACCATCGTCGGCCCCATGATCTCCAAGGCCCACCTGGCCAAGGTGCGCAGCTACATCGAGCTGGGCCCCAAGGAAGGCGCCACCATGCTCTGCGGCGGCCTCCAGCAGCCCGGCTACGCCGCTGATCTGCCCGCACATGTGAAGAACGGCAACTTCGTCTGGCCCACGGTGTTTGCCGACGTCGACAACCGCATGCGCATCGCGCAAGAAGAAATCTTCGGCCCCGTCGCCTGCCTGATCCCGTTCAAGGACGAAGCCGACGCCATTGCCAAGGCCAACGACATCGAATACGGCCTGTCGAGCTACGTCTGGACCGAGAACCTCGGCAAAGCCCACCGCGTGGCCGCTGCCGTTGAGGCCGGCATGTGTTTCGTCAACAGCCAAAACGTGCGCGACCTGCGTCAGCCCTTTGGTGGCACCAAGGCCAGCGGCACCGGCCGCGAAGGCGGCACCTGGAGCTACGAAGTGTTCTGCGAACCCAAGAACGTGGCCGTGTCCATGGGCTCGCACCATATTCCACATTGGGGCGTTTGAGCATGCATCGCCGCGAGCTCTTGTTGGGTGCCGCTGTGGCGGCTCTGCCATGGACGGCCCAGGCCCAGGCCTGGCCGGCCAAACCGATCCGCCTGATCGTGCCTTTCCCACCGGGCGGCACCACCGATGTGGTCACACGCCTGATCGCCACCGAACTCAGCAAGTCGCTCGGTCAACCGGTGGTGGTCGACAACAAGCCCGGTGCCGGCACGGTGCTGGGCGTGGACCTCGCCACCAAGGCCCCGGCCGATGGCCACACCCTGGTCACCGTGGCCAACAGCTTCTGCGTGAACCAGACACTCGTGAAGAACCTGCCCTATGACGGCCTGCGCGATCTGCGCCCGGTCGGCCTGATGGGCATGTCCGAACACGTGCTGGCCACACACCCGGGCAGCGGCCTCAAGACCGTGGCCGACCTGATCGCCGCCGCCAAAAGGCAGCCAGGCAAACTCAGCTACGCCTCGTTTGGCGCGGGCACCTCGGCCCACCTGTCGGGCGCCATGCTCGAAGCGCAAGCCGGCATCGAGATGATCCATGTGCCCTACAAGGGCCAGGCCCCGGCACTCAACGACCTGATCGGCGGTCAAGTCACCGTGATGTTCGGCAACTGGCCCGAGTTTCGCCAGCATGTGCTCAGCGGCAAGCTCCTTGCACTGGGCATGGCCACAGCCAAGCGTTCGCCTCTGGCACCACAGATCGCCACGCTCGCCGAACAGGGCCTGCCCATCGAATCAAATTCGTGGAACGGCATCCTCGTGCGCAGCGGTACACCCGACGCCGTGGTGCAAAAGCTGAACACCGAGATCAACAAGGCCCTGCAAGCGCCTGCGGTGGTGCAGGCTTTCCAGGACGGCGGGATTGTGTCCTTGGCCAACAGCCCAGAGCGTTTCGCCAGCTTCATCCGCAGCGAGACCGACAAATACGCGCAGGTGATCCGCAAAGCCGGCATCACCGCCGAGAGTTGAACAGGAGACAGCCATGGGACAACTTGCCCTCGCGGCCAAAATCACCCACGTGCCCAGCATGTACCTGAGCGAGATACCGGGCCCGCGTTTTGGCACGCGCCAAAGCGCCATCGACGGCCACAAGGAAATCAGCCGCCGCTGCCGTGCCATGGGGGTGGACACGCTGGTCGTGTTCGACACGCACTGGTTGGTCAATGCCAACTACCACATCAACTGCGCGCCGCACTTCAAGGGCGACTACACCAGCAACGAGCTGCCGCACTTCATCCACCACATGGCTTTCGAGTCGCCGGGCAACCCCGAGCTGGGCCACCTGCTGGCCAAGGTCGCGAACGAGCACGGGGTAGAGACCCTGGCGCACGACAACACCACGCTTGACCCCGAGTACGGCACGCTGGTGCCGCTGCGCTACATGAACGAAGACCAACACTTCAAGGTGGTCTCCGTCTCGGCCTTGTGCATGGTGCACTACCTGAACGACAGCGCCCGCCTGGGTTGGGCCATGCGCGAGGCGGTGGAAAAGCATTACGACGGCAAGGTGGCCTTTCTGGCCAGCGGCTCGCTCTCGCACCGCTTTGCACAAAACGGGCTGGCTCCGGAATTCGCTCACAAGATCTGGAGCCCGTTTCTGGAACAGCTCGACAAGCAAGTGCTGCAAATGTGGCAGAACCGCGAGTGGAAAGCCTTTTGCGAAATGCTGCCCGAATACGCCAGCAAGGGCCATGGCGAGGGCTTCATGCACGACACCGCGATGCTGATGGGCGCCCTGGGTTGGACGGCTTATGACGGCGACGTCGACATCGTCACCCCCTACTTCGGCGCCAGCGGCACCGGACAGCTCAACGCGATTTTTGACGTGACACCGCAAGACGGCGCGCAGATCCCCGCCGCTGTCGCCAGCCATGCCGAAGGCTACACGGCCATCAGCACCCGCCTTTGAACCGCACCTGACCATGCCGCAAATCATCATCCACTACACCGGCCAACTCGACCAGGAAACGGACATGCAGGCGCTGTGCCGCAAGCTGGCCGACACCATGCTCACCGTGAAAGACGACGAGGGCAAGCAGGTCTTTCCCACGGGCGGCGTGCGCGTCATGGCCTACCCGGCGCCCTACTACGCCGTCGCCGATGGCGGCGCGGCCGGCGAGGCGGCGCAACGGTTTGAAAACCCGAGCGACTACGCCTTCATGTACTTGAATGTGCGCATGGGTCGGGGTCGCAGCGCCTCGGCGCAGCAACGCGCGGGCGAGGCACTCAGCCGCGCCACGCACGAGCACTTGGCCCCTGTGTTTGCCCGCCGGCACATCGGCATCACGCTGCAAATCGATGTCGGCCAAGAGGTCTACGACAACAAGCACAGCAACATCCATCCCTTGTTCCAGAAATAGGGGTCAGAGCCCGAGTTTCGCTGACGCGAAATCGGTATCCGACCCCTATTTCTTACCTCAGAGGCATACCATGTCCGTGTTCACAGACACCCAAATCCAGCAGCTCGCGCAAGAGCTGAACCAGTCCGAAAAATCGCGCGTGCAGATCGAGCACTTTTCCAAGCGCTTTCCCGGCATGACCATCGAGGACGGTTACCGCATCAACCGCGCCTGGATGCAGATCAAGCTGGCCGAAGGGCGCACCATGATCGGCCACAAAATCGGCCTGACCAGCCGCGCCATGCAGGTCTCCAGCCAGATCGACGAGCCCGATTACGGCACCTTGCTCGACAACATGCTCTACACCTGCACCCCAGGGCAGGTGCTGGACATCCCGGCGAAAAACTTCATCGCGCCACGTGTCGAGGTCGAGCTGGCCTTCATTCTGAAAAAGGAACTGCGCGGTCCCCATGTGACCGTGGAGCAAGTGCTGGAGGCCACCGATTACGTGACGCCCGCCATCGAGATCATCGACTCGCGCATCGAGCAGTTCGACCGTCACACCAAGGTGATGCGCAAGGTGTACGACACCATCAGCGACAACGCCGCCAACGCCGGCATCGTGCTTGGCGCCAAGCGGGTGGACCCGCTCACCACCGACCTGCCCTGGTGCGGCGCCATCCTGCGCCAAAACGGTGTGGTCGAGGAAACCGGTCTGGCTGCTGGCGTGCAAGGGCACCCGGCCGTGGGCATCGCCTGGCTGGCCAACAAGCTCGCGCCCTGGGGTGAGCACCTGCAGGCGGGCGAGATCGTGCTGGCTGGCTCGTTCACCAAACCCGCGCCTGCCAAGGCGGGCGACGTGTTCGACGCGGACTACGGCCCGCTCGGAAAACTGCAATTCCGTTTTGTCTGAAAGGCCGACATGCACACCCCCACCAACACCTTCAAGCAAGCCCTGCGCGAGCGCCGCCCCCAGATTGGTCTGTGGATGGGCCTGGCCAGCGACTACACCGCCGAGATCTGTGCCCTCGCCGGCTTCGACTGGCTGGTCATCGATGGCGAACACTCACCCAACGACCTGAACCGCATCCTGGCCCAGCTCAAGACGCTGGCCGCCTACCCCGGCAGCCACGCCGTGGCCCGTGTGCCCGTGGGCGACACGGCGCTGATCAAGCAGTACCTCGACCTGGGGGCGCAAAACATCCTGGTGCCCATGGTCGACACGGCCGAGCAGGCCGCACAACTCGTGCGCGCCATGCGCTACCCGCAGGACGACGGCCAGGGCGGCGTGCGCGGCATGGCGGGTGCGCGCGCCTCGCGCTGGGGACATTACGCCGACTACTTCAAGCGTGCCAACGACGAGGTCTGCCTGCTGGTGCAGGTGGAGTCGCTTGAAGCGCTGAACAACCTCGACGCCATTGCCGCCACGCCCGGTGTGGATGGAGTGTTCATCGGGCCCGCCGACCTCTCGGCCTCTCTGGGCCATGTGGGCAACGCCGCCCACCCCGAGGTGCAGGCCGCGATCGAAGGCGCGATCGCGCGCATCCTGAAAGCCGGCAAGGC
>JACCDU010547890.1_pt1 | contig 10300 bp, 9 predicted proteins | sample 7446081 | NCBI WGS metagenome assembly JACCDU01 (sample SAMN15323447, study PRJNA562643) | freshwater metagenome | isolation source: river surface water | place: USA:Blue River Watershed | collected 2017-08-17
GCAGGGTGCGAGGCCATGATGGCCGCGAAAAAACCGTTGAGCCAGTGCATGCTCACGGGCTTGGGCATGAAGATCACGCCCTCGGGCAAGCCGCCTTTCTTTTCGATGTCAGAGGCAGACAAGGCCGAGATCGCCAGGCAATGCATTTTGCTCAGTGGCTGGTGGTTGCGCAGCGTGCGCAGCAATTCGAAACCGTCCACGCCGGGCATCTGCAGGTCGGCGATCAGCACATCGGGCTGGATGCTTGCAATGTCGATCAGGGCCTCCAGCCCGGAAGACATGATGGTGCAGTCCACCGCCATGTCGGCTTTGGCGCTGTAGTTGCTGAACATCTCCCGGATCACCGGATCGTCGTCGACCACCAGCACGCGCAGGCGCTTGTGCGGGTGGTTGGCTGCCCCCACAGGCATGTTGTGCTTGCGTTGGTATTCGCGGATCGAGGGGATCGAGATGCGGCGATGGCCTCCCTGTGTTTTCCAGGCTTGCAGCTCGTTTTTTTCCACCAAGGCCTGAATGGTTCCAACCGACAGGCCCAGCAACTTGGACGCGTAAGTGGTGCCACAGAAGTTTTCGATGGGTTCGGGTGGGCTTGGGTTGTTCATACCGGGGATTGTATTTATTTATAACTAAATATGTCAAATACACCATTAAGATAACATAAGAGAAGGCATTTTTCCGGCCATGTCGGGCCCGCAGTCCCTGTCGCGACAGACGCCCGGGCGGCAAGCGCGGTGGCCCTGATTAACATCGGGCGATACCAGGAGACCCGCAAAATGCCCCGTCATGCCCACGTCTGGCCAGCCCGGCTGCCCATGCGCATGAGCGCGCCCGCCACCTCGCTTTGGACCAATGTGGCGATCAACGCGCTGCGGTATCCGGACAAGGCCGCTTTGGTCTTCATGGGCCGTCCATGGACCTACCAGGAGCTGATGCTTGCCTGCGAACAGCTGGCCGGCCACCTTTGGCGCCTGGGCGTGCGCAGGGGCGACCGGGTCCTGCTGGACATGCAAAACTGCCCGCAGCTGGTGATCGCCCATTTCGCCATCCTGCGGCTCGATGCGGTCGTGGTGCCGGTGAACCCGATGAACAAGGCCCAGGAGCTGCAGCACTACATCACCGACCCGGATGTGAAGGTGGCCGTGACCACGGCCGATCTGGCGCCCGAGCTGGCGCAGGCCAGTGCGGCTTTGCCGCGCGAGCAGCAGCTGGCGCACATGGTGGTCACGCAGTTCACCGACGTCTTTGATCCGGCCACGCTCGACCCCGCCGAGATGCCCGCGGCGTGGCGCGAGTGGCTGCTCCCCACGCGCGCGCTGCCCGATCTGGCGCACGCGCAGGTGCACGTGTGGGCAGACCTCATGCGCCAGGCCCATGCCCAGAACCTGCCGGACGTGCAGGCCGGCCCGGAGGATCTGGCCGTGCTGCCCTACACCAGCGGCACCACCGGCTTGCCCAAGGGCTGCATGCACACCCATGGGACGGTGATGCACAACACCGTGTCGTCTGGCATCTGGGGCCAAGGCACGGCCGAGAACGTCACCCTCTGCGTGGTGCCGATGTTCCACATCACTGGCATGGTCAGCGTCATGCATGCCAGCATCTACCTCGGTGCAACGCTGGTGCTGATGCCGCGTTGGGACCGCGATGTGGCCGGACACCTGATCTCCAAATGGCAGGTGACCCACTGGACCAACATCCCCACCATGGTCATCGACCTGCTGGGCAGTCCGCATCTGGAGCGCTATGACCTCTCCAGCCTGGTCTACATCGGCGGCGGCGGGGCGGCAATGCCCGAGGCGGTCGCGCAGCGCCTGTTCGAGCAGTTCCGCTTGCGCTATGTCGAGGGCTATGGCCTGACCGAAACCGCAGCGCCTTCGCACACCAATCCGCCCGATGCCCCCAAGCGCCAATGTCTGGGCATCCCCTTCATGGGCGTGGACTCGCGCGTGGTCGATCCCGACACACTGCGGGAATTGCCGGTTGGCGAGTCCGGCGAGATCGTCACCCACGGACCGCAGGTCTTCAAGGGCTACTGGAAACGGCCCGAAGCCACGGCCGCCGCGTTCTTCGAGCTCGAGGGCAAGCGCTTTTTCCGCACCGGGGACATGGGGCGGGTGGACGAAGAGGGCTACTTCTTCATGACCGACCGCCTCAAGCGCATGATCAACGCCAGTGGTTTCAAGGTCTGGCCGGCCGAGGTCGAGGCGCTCATGTTCCGCCACCCGGCCATCCAGGAGGCCTGCATCATCGCGACGCGCGATGCCTACCGCGGCGAGTCGGTCAAGGCAGTGGTGGTGCTCAGGCCATCCCACCAGGGCCAGCTCAGCGAGCAGGACATCATCGACTGGTGCCGTGACAACATGGCGGTCTACAAGATTCCCCGCAGCGTGCAGTTTGTCGATGCCCTGCCCAAAAGCGGCAGCGGCAAGGTCATGTGGCGCTTGCTGCAGGAGGCGGAATTGGCGGCCCTGGATGCCGCCAAAGCGCCCTGAGCATGGCTTTGCGTCTTTCCATTCTTGATCAGTCGGTGGCCACCGCCGGGCGTGGCCACGACGAGACCCTGCGCCAGACACTGGCGCTGGCGCCGCAGGCCGAGGCCTGGGGCTACCACCGCTTCTGGGTGAGCGAACACCACAGCCACCCCAGCATCGTCGGTTCGGCGCCGGAGGTGCTGATGGCCGCCATCGCGGCGCGCACGCAGCGCATTCGCATCGGCAGCGCGGGCGTCATGCTGCCGCACTACGCCCCCTACAAGGTGGCCGAGCAGTTCCGGGTGCTCGACGCCCTGGCGCCGGGGCGCATCGACCTGGGCGTGGGCCGAGCACCGGGCAGTGACGGGCGGACCGCGCAGGTGCTCAACCCCGACCGCCATGCCGCCGAGCGCTTTCCCCAGCAGGTGATGGAGCTGCAGGCCTGGGTGCAGGGGCGCGACCTGCCCCCCGGCCATCCGGGCCATGGGGTGCATGCCTACCCCTCGAGCGAGACCGCGCCCGCGGTCTGGATGTTGGGCAGTTCAGACTACGGCGCGCAGCTGGCGGCGCATCTGGGCCTGCCCTACGCTTTTGCCTGGTTCATCACCGACGGACAAGGGGCCGAACAGGCCCTGGAGATCTACCGCGAAACCTTCCGTCCCAGCCAGGGGCTGGCCCGGCCTCAGGCCACGCTGTGCGTGTGGGCGCTGGCGGCCGAGACCGACGCGGAGGCCTGGCGCCTGTTTGAGAGCCGCGCGCGCTGGCGCATGGACCGCAACCTGGGCCGGCTCGGGCCCTTGCTGCCGCCAGAACAGGCCGTGCGCGAATACAGCCCCGCCGAGCAGCTGGCGCTCGAGCGGCTGCGTGCCAACGCCCTGGTGGGTTCGGCCGCCACCGTGGGGGCTCGCTTGCGCGCCCTGGCCCGCCAGCTCGAGGTCGATGAACTGGCGCTCATCACCTGGACGCACGACCCGCAGGCGCAGCAACGTTCGTACGAACTGCTTGCGCGTGAGTTCTCGCTCTCGGGGCAGGGTCAAGCCGCCTGATCTACAGTCACGTCACTTCGACATTCTTCTAACAAGGACCCACCATGTTCCGTACCGCGATTGCCGGTAGCCTGCCCAAACCCGCTTGGCTGGCCGAAACCGAAAAACTCTGGCCCCAGTGGAAGACCCAGGGGCCCGAGCTGCAGCAAGCCAAGGCCGACGCCACGCTGCTGTGGATCAAGGTCCAGGAGGATGCGGGGCTGGAGGTGATCGGTGACGGCGAACAGGCGCGCCAGCACTTCGTGCACGGCTTTGTCGAACAGGTCGAGGGCATCGACTTCGAGAACAAGGTCAAGATGGGCATCCGCAACAACCGCTACGACGCGATGGTGCCGCAGGTGGTGGCGCCGCTGCGCCTGAAGGGCCGTGTGCATGCCTTCGAGGCGCAGCTGGCCCGAGCCCATACGAAAAAGAAACTCAAATTCACCTTGCCTGGTCCGATGACCATCGTCGACACCGTGGCCGATCGTTTTTATGGTGACAAGGTCAAGATGGCGATGGCCTTTGCCGAGCTGCTCAACCAGGAAGCGCTGGCGCTGCAGGCCGATGGCGTGGACATCATCCAGTTCGACGAGCCGGCCTTCAATGTCTACATGGAGGATGCGGCCGACTGGGGTGTCCAGGCGCTCGAGCGGGCCGCGCAAGGCCTGACCTGCACCACGGCCGTTCACATTTGCTACGGCTATGGCATCGAAGCCAACAACAACTGGAAGAAGACCCTGGGTGAGGAGTGGCGTCAGTACGAAAAGGTGTTCCCAGCGCTGGCCAAAAGCAGCATCCAGCAGGTCAGCCTGGAGTGCATGCACTCGCATGTGCCGATGGAGCTGATGCAGCTGCTCGAGGGCAAGGACGTGATGGTGGGGGTGATCGACGTGGCCAACCCGGCCATCGAAACGCCCGAAGAGATTGCCGATACGATCGGTCGCGCCCTGCAGTTCGTGCCCAAACAGCACCTGATCGCCTGCACCAACTGTGGTCTGGCCCCCATGAGCCGAGAAGTGGCCGAGGCCAAGCTCAAGGCCCTGGCCGCAGGCGCGCGGCTGGCTGCGCAGCGTCACGCCTGATCCGATCGCGGTCTGGCGGGGTTTATGCTCTGCCTTTTGCCGATTCGCCTGTGCCATGCCTGAAAGCAACCTGCCGCCGCCCCTGACCCCTGCCGACCAGCTGACCGACACGCTGGCGCAGCAAGGCTTTGCCGTGCTTTCGTCGGCCAGCGTGTGCGCACTGGCCGGTGTGGCGCCAACGGCGCTGCAGGCGCTGGAGTCCAGCTGGGACGACCTGCCCCCCGACCAGTACCTCAAGGACGGGGGCCGCTACCGCCGCCGCCGGCATGCCAGCCTGGTGGTCGACGGGGCGCAGGTGCGGCAGACCCCGCACCGCGCGCACTGGCAGCCCCTGTCCTACAACGCCTTGCACGGCGGCATGAAGCGCTGGTTCGAACCCATGGCCGACGCGGTGCTGGCGCAGGCCGCCTGGCAGCAACTGCTGCGCTGGCTGGGGCAGGTGGCCAGCAATGTGCAGGGGGCGCAACCCTGGTATGCCGAAGCGCATCAGTTCCGCATCGACACCACCGACGGCATCGGCCGGCCCACGCCCGAGGGGGCGCACCGCGACGGCGTCGACTGGGTGGCCGTTTTCCTCATCGGACGCCACGGCATCAAGGGCGGGGAGACCCGGGTCTTTGACGTCGACAGCCCGCGTGGCCAGCGCTTTACCTTGAGCGAGCCCTGGTCGCTGCTGCTGCTCGATGACCAGCGCGTGATCCACGAAACCACGCCGATCCAGCCCGTCGATGGCCAGGGCTGGCGCGACACGCTGGTGGTCACACTGCGTGCTGGGGGTTTTCTGGACGAGCCAGGGCCTGCGCAGACGGCTTGACCTGCCTCAGACTTCGAAGTTGTCGATCAGGCGTGTGCTGCCCAGACGGGCCGCGCCCAGCACCACCAGCGCATCCCCAGGCTGGGGGGCCTGCAGGTCCTGGCGCCGGCGCACCGTCATGTAGTCGGGCTGCCAGCCGCGCTGGCGCAGGCCTTCCATGGCCTTGGCCTCCAGGGCCGGCAGGTGGGTGGCCAGCCCGGAAGCAGCGGCCAGGGCGTCGCGGCCCAGTTCGCGCAAGGCCATGGACAGCTGCACCGCTTCGGCCCGCTCGGCCTCGCTGAGGTAGCCGTTGCGCGAGCTCAGGGCCAGGCCATCGTCGGCGCGGCAGGTGTCGACCCCGATGACCTCGATCGGCAACGCGAACTGGCGCACCATTTGGCGGATCACCATCAGCTGCTGGTAGTCTTTCTTGCCAAACACCGCCACGCCGCGCGGCTTGCCGGCGAACACGCTCATGAAGAGCTTCATGACCACGGTGGACACGCCAGTGAAAAAACCGGGCCGGAACTGGCCTTCGAGGATATCGCCCAGGGCCGGATCGGCATGCACCTTGACGGTCTGCGTTTCGGGGTAGAGGTCGGTTTCACGCGGGGCGAACACCACATCGCAGCCCCGGGCCTCGAGCTTGGCGCAATCGGCCTCGAAGGTGCGGGGGTAGCTGTCGAAATCCTCGTGCGGCAGGAACTGCAGCCGGTTGACGAAGATGCTGGCCACCGTCTTGTCGCCACGAGCGCCGGCCTCTTGCACCAGCCGCAGGTGGCCATCGTGCAGATTGCCCATGGTCGGGACGAAAGCGGGTTGCGTGGCGCCCTGCAGGGCCGCGCGGAGTTCTTCGATGGTGCGGACGATCTGCATGCTTCACCAGGCGTGGAGGTGGTTGTCGGGAAAGCTGCCGTCCTTGACGGCGGCCACATAGGCGCGCATGGCCTCGAGCACACTGCCCTGGCCTTGCATGAAGTTGCGCACGAATTTCGGATTTTTTCCGAGATTCACGCCCAGCATGTCGTGCATCACCAGCACCTGGCCGGCCGTGTCCTTGCCTGCCCCGATGCCAATCGTGTGGCAATGCGGCAGCTTGAGGGTGAGGGCGGCAGACAGTGCGGCAGGCACCATCTCGAGCACCAGCATGCTGGCCCCTGCGTCTTGCAAGGCCAGGGCGTCGCGTTCGAGGGCCTGGGCCGACTCGTCGCTGCGGCCCTGCACCCGGTAGCCACCCAGGGCGTGCACCGTTTGCGGGGTCAGGCCCAGGTGGGCGCAGACGGGGATGCCACGCTCGACCAGAAAGCACACGGTCTCGGTGGTCCAGCCGCCGCCTTCGAGCTTGACCATGTGGGCACCCGCCTGCATCAGGGCGGTGGCGCTGTGCAGCGCCTGCTCGCGCGAGGCCTGGTAGCTGCCAAAGGGCAGGTCTCCAATGACCCAAGCCGTGCCTTGCACACGGCGGATGCCGCGCGTCACGCTTTCGGTGTGGTAGCACATGGTCTCCAGGCTCACGCCCACGGTGCTGTTCAGACCCTGGCAGACCATGCCCAGCGAATCGCCGACCAGGATGCACTCGACCCCCGCGGCATCGGCCACGGCGGCAAAGGTGGCGTCGTAGGCGGTGAGCATGGTGATCTTTTCGCCGCGTGCGCGCATGTCGGCCAGGCGCGGCAGGCTCACGGGTTTGCGTTCGGCCACCGGCGAGGCGGGCGGCAGGGTGCCATAGGGGGTGGCGGTGCTCATGGGGGAAATTCCTGTCAATGGGGCGGTGGACGACCCAGGCGGCGCTCAGTTGGGGGTGTAGGCCAGACGCACGTAAATCGGGGCGAAGGCTTCGGCCTGGGTGATCTCAATCAGTGTTTCCTTGGCCAGCTCCAACAAGGCAATGAAGGTCACCACCAGCACCGGCACCCCGAGCGTGGGGTCAAACAGCTGTTCGAACTCGATGAACCTGCGGCCCTGCAGCTTGCGCAAGACGATGCTCATGTGCTCGCGCACGCTCAGTTCCTCGCGGCTGATCCGGTGGTGCTGCACCAGCTGGGCACGCTTGAGGATGTCGCGCCAGGCCGACTGCAGCTCGTCCATGCTGACTTCCGGGAAGCGCGGTTGCAGGCTTTGCTCGATGTAGACCTGGGCCTTGAGGAAATCGCGGCCCTGTTGCGGGATATCGCCCAGCTGGGCCGAGGCCAGTTTGATTTGCTCGTATTCGAGCAGGCGGCGCACCAGTTCGGCGCGTGGGTCTTCGGCCTCTTCGCCCGCAGCCACCTTTTTGGGGGGCAGCAGCATGCGCGATTTGATCTCGATGAGCATGGCCGCCATCAGCAGGTATTCGGCCGCCAGCTCCAGGTTGCGCGAGCGGATTTCGTCGACGTAGCTGAGGTACTGGCGCGTGACCGCCGCCATCGGGATGTCGAGGATGTTGAAGTTCTGCTTGCGGATCAGGTAGAGCAGCAGGTCCAGCGGGCCCTCGAAGGCCTCCAGAAAGACTTCCAGCGCATCGGGCGGGATATAGAGGTCTGTGGGCAGCGCAAACAGCGGCTCACCGTAAAGCCTGGCGACCGCGACGTGGTCCACCACCTCGGGCATGTCGGCGCCGGCGGGGCCGATGGGCTCGGGCAGCTCGTTGGGCTCGGCGTTCTGGCTCATGCGCAAGGGGCCTGCAGGGGCCTGCGGTCGGGCATCAGCCCTGCGTCTGGTAGACGTAGGGTTTTTGGGCCACGCGGCCGGCCCGGAACTGGGCATGGGCTTCCCGGTCGATCTGTTTGTCCCAGAGCAGGGCGCGTCCCTGGCGCTGCTGGGCTTCAAGCTGGGGCTGGCTGGCCTTGAGCTGTTTGATGAACTGGGTGGTGTCGGACTCGTAATCGGGGCGGCGGAACAAACCCATGGTGTCTTCCCTGGTGCAGATGGCAAATGGCGCAGCGGTGCCGCGCGAAAGGGGGTATTTTAGCTGTCCGCCCTGTGGTTCAGGCCCACGGCCCGGTTCAATCCGGCGGCCAGGTCGGGTTCCAGCCAGCCCTCCAGCTGCTGCAGCAAACCGCTGCGGCGGGCGATGTCCAGCGGCTGGTGCATCAGCCCGCAGACGATCAGCTGCACCCGCTTCTTGCGGCAGGTGTGGACCAGGTTCATCAGGGCGTCGGCGCCAGAGGAATCCACATAGATCAGGTTCTTGAGGTCCAGCACCAGCACCGGTTTGTGGGACTGGTCTTCGATGGCTTCGACCAGCTTGACCGCACCAAAGAACAGGGCGCCGTACAGGCGCCAGGCCTCGATGCGGTGTTCGTGCCCCGCCAGCACCGGGTGGGCGAGGGAGCTGACGCTTTCGCTGCGGCTGAGGCTGGAGATGCGGTAGATGAAGGTCAGGCAGGCAGCGAACAGCCCCACCTCGACGGCCACCGTCAGGTCGAACACCACCGTCAGAAAGAACACCGCCAGCAGCGTGATGCGGTAGGGCAGGCGGTATTGCCGCAGATGCAGGAATTCGCGCCATTCGCCCATGTTCCAGGCCACGAACATCAGGATGGCGGCCAGCGCGGGCAGGGGGATGTGGCGGGCCAGGGGCGCCGCCACCAGCACAACGGCCAGCAGCGTCAGGGCGTGGACCATGCCCGCGATGGGGGTGCGGGCACCGCTCTTGATGTTGGTCACGGTGCGGGCAATCGTGCCCGTGGCCGGCATGCCCCCCAAGAACGGCGTCACGAAGTTGGCAATGCCCTGCGCCATCAGTTCCTGGTTGGGGTTGTGCCGGTCATCGATGAGCCCATCGGCAATGCGCGCGCACAGCAGCGATTCGATGGCGCCCAGCAGGGCCAGCGTCATGGTGGGCATGAACAGGAAACGGGCCGAATCCCAGCTGAACTCGGGCCACTGCAGCGTGGGCAGGCCCGTCGGGATGCCGCCGAACTTGCTGCCGATGGTGTCCACCGGCAGGGACAGCCCCGCCGTGCCCACGGTGGCCAGGACCAGCACGATGATCGAGCCCGGCAAGACCCCCAGCCACCGGTAACGGGTGTGCTCCAGTCGCCGGCCCAGCCGAACCCACCCCACCAGCAGCGAGAGCGAGCCCAGCGCCACCAGCAAGGCCGCCAGGTTGACCGTGTGCAGTTGCGCGCGCAGGCTGCTCACCATGCCAAAGAAGTCGGCAGGCATGCTGGTGATTTGCAGCCCCATGAAGTCCTTGACCTGCGAGAGCATGATCAGCACCGCGATGCCGTTGGTGAAGCCGATCACCACCGCCACCGGGATGAAACGGATGAGGCTGCCCAGGCGGAAAGCCCCCATCAGGAACAGCACCGCCCCCGACATGGCGGTGGCCAAGATCAGGTTGGCCAGTCCGTAGCGTTCCAGGATGCCGTAGACGATGACGATGAAAGCGCCTGCCGGCCCGCCGATCTGCACGCGGCTGCCGCCGAGAAGGGCAATCAGGAAGCCGGCCAGGATGGCGGTGAACAGGCCCGCCTCGGGGGGCAGTCCGGAGGCAATCGCAAACGCCATGGCCAGCGGCAGCGCCACCACTCCCACCGTGATGCCCGCGCCCACATCGCGCGCCAGCGCAGCACGGTCGTAGCCCGCCAGACAGTCGAGCAGTTTGGGCCGGAAGAGGGGGGTGTCCAGCTTCATCGCGTGCCAGTATGCACCACCCGCTTCAGACCCCCCTCTCAGTGGATGCGCATGCCGGGCTTGGCACCCGGCCAGGGGTGCAGCACGTAGATGCCGGGCTGGGCTTTCTCGTCGCCGTGGCTGGCGGCCAGCACCATGCCCTCGGAGACGCCGAACTTCATTTTGCGCGGGGCCAGATTGGCCACCATCACCGTCAGCTTGCCCACCAAGTCTTCGGGCTTGTACATGCTGGCGATGCCGCTGAACACGTTGCGGGTTCGGCCCTCGCCCACATCCAGCGTCAGGCGCAAGAGCTTGGTCGAGCCC
>JACCDU010198868.1_pt1 | contig 10299 bp, 12 predicted proteins | sample 7446081 | NCBI WGS metagenome assembly JACCDU01 (sample SAMN15323447, study PRJNA562643) | freshwater metagenome | isolation source: river surface water | place: USA:Blue River Watershed | collected 2017-08-17
TAGCATTGGTTGTGGCAATTACACTTTCCATGCGTAAAGCATCAGCTAAAGCACTTCCTATTTGGGATGCAACTGCAAAAAGATTGGTCATTAATATGGCTGTCCCTTTAGTGGCGGGTGCAATTTTTTGTTGTATTCTTTTATTTCACGGATATGTTGTTTTGATATTGCCAACTACAATCTTGTTTTATGGCTTAGCGATATTCAATGCGAGCAAGTATACACTTCATGATATCAGGTCATTGGGTGTGTTAGAAATACTGCTTGGACTCGTTGCTGCTTTTTATGTGGAGTATGCATTGCTTTTCTGGGCTTTAGGATTTGGCGTATTGCATATTGCTTACGGTCTTTACATCTACTTTAAATACGAGAAGTGAAAAATTATATAGCTGCATTAAATAAAGCTTTTGAAAGTCGTGTTAGATTAGGAATCATGTCGATTTTGTTAGTGAATGAAGTGGTTGATTTTGGGACGCTAAAAGAACAACTTCAATTAACAGATGGTAATATGGCGAGTCATCTTGCTGCACTTGAAAAAGCGGAATATATCTCCATAACCAAACAGTTCGTGGGAAAAAAACCAAACACAACCTATGCGGTAACAGCTGAAGGTAAAAAAGCATTTAGTGCTCACCTAGACGCGTTGGAGCAATTGATACAAAAAACAAATTAAACTTCCCCCAATTTTTTAAAACATTAATTATCTAAAATGGAAAACGAAATTAAAATCAATATCAACAATCCGAAACAACTTGAAAAACTGTACAGAGATAATTCATCTGCATTTGTACATGCATTCAATGCGGTGTATGAAGAAATAAAAAATCAGCCAGCAGCTCAGGCTTGGAATGAAAGGTTAAACTTCACACAAGAAAATGCTACTTGGACAAATAAAACTGAAATCATCTTTATAGTGATTGCAGCATTTGTGGGCGGTCTTATTGCAAAAATTCCGGGATTTTTAGGATTAGAATATGACGTCTATTTGTCTAAAAATATTGGATTTGTAGTTTTCCCTATTTTAAGCATGTATTTTATATGGAAACAAAAATTAGCAATGTCTAAATTTATTTTACCACTGATCTTATTCATTGGATCAGCTATTTTTATTAACAGCCTTCCTTATAATGAACAGAGTTCAACTTTTATTTTGTCTTTAATTCATTTGCCAATTTTCTTGTGGTCAATTCTGGGTTATTCATTTGTGGGTGGAGATATTCAAAATAGTCAAAAGAAAATTTCGTTTCTAAAGTTCAACGGTAATTTCATTGTGATGACTGCCTTGATATTTATTTCAGGAGTCATATTTACAGGAATCACGATTGCTTTATTTGAATTATTGAAAATAGATATCAAGCAATTTTATTTTGAACAAATAGCAGTATGGGCTTTAGCTGCAATCCCAATGCTGTCTACTTATTTGGTTCAAAACAATCCACAGCTGGTAAATAAGATTTCTCCTACTATTGCAAGAATTTTCACGCCACTTGTATTCATCACCCTATTGGTATTTCTTGTTGCTTTAATGTATACTGGAAAGAATATTTACAATGATCGTAACTTCCTTTTGTTATTCAATGCCTTATTGATAGGTGTAATGGCTATTATCTTATTCTCGTTAACTGAAGCAACTAAAAATGCTAGTTCCAAAATGAATTTGATCATACTTTTTGGCCTTTCATTATTGACTATCATTGCCAATGCAATTGCGCTTTCAGCTATTGCGTTTAGACTTTCCGAATTTGGTATTTCGCCTAATAGATTAGCAGTATTGGGTGCGAACCTCTTAATGTTTGTACATTTATTGTTTGTCTCTTATGGCTTAATTAAAAACTTAAAAGGCAAAGCCTCAATCCAAGATGTAGAGAAGGAGATTGCATTATTTATTCCAGCATATGCTGTATGGGCTGCTTTTGTAGCTTTTGCAATGCCCTTTATTTTTAAATTCGTTTAGTATATATTAATTTGAATAGCGCTTTAAATAGAGAAGCTAGAAAAATAGGCCAACTAAAAGCTGGCCTATTTGCTTTCTGTATAGGATTTAAAATTATCTAGAATCGCTTGCCATCCCTGTCTCTGCAATTCCATAGAGTTGACTTCTTCCGGCTCGAAGGTTTCTATGATTTTTGTGGCATTCCCCTCTGATTCGAATTGGATATTCAATTCACGACCATCTTCTAGGAATATTTCAATAAATGTTTTGTCAATTATTTTTGTAAACGTACCACAGAAGTCAAACTCCACCGAACCGTCTTTTGCAGCCATGATATAGTGAAATTCTCCTCCAACATTAAAATCACTATTTGCTTTTGGACAATGCCAGTCATTACTAGCGAAATTCCAATGCATCACATGTTCTGGTTTGGTCCAGAAATTCCAAACTGTATCAATGGGCGCTTGAATGATGGCTTCTACTGTAATTAAGTCCATTATAATTAATTATTTGATTCACTAATATTTGTCATCATTTATCTCTAACCAATATCCATCAGGATCTTGCAACCAAATTTGATGAACGCCATCTACTCTTGTTGTGATCGCATTCTTATTCCCAGACACATCCTCCCATGTCCAATTAACCGCTTTCAACTTTGCTATGAATGCGTTGAAATTTGGAACCGTGAAGCAGGTATGTTGATTTTTGTAATAGTCTCTTTTTGCTGTAGCCCCTTGTATCACATGTAGCATGGAATGCTCGCCAGTACTATACCATATATGTTTCCCATCATGGAATGGCTCAGGTACGGTGTCAAGTCCTATGATATTGGTGTAAAAACTAGTAGTTTTTTGAATATCAACTACGTAAATGGCAGTATGATTGATATGCACTTTTGTTTTTTGTGCACTTAGCTGTAAAGCAACAGCGCAAATCATATAAAAAGTTAGGATACATTTTTTCATAAAGGTTGATTTTAAGGAAGGGATAAAAGGAGCTAGCTTTCAAAGTCAAATATATTTAAATTTAACTACTCTATTTGGTCTATTATGATTAAACTCATTCAATCTTAGCTTGTCAAAGTATCAATTTATAGCTAGATTCCTTATTTTAGCGATAGATTATTTTATTAACCATAGACAAAAGCGTCTTTTAAATTTTTCTTATGAGTAATGTTTCAAAAAACATGCGTATTTATCACCGTTACCTTGGTTTCTTTTTAGCGGGTATTATGGCTATTTATTCTATTAGTGGTATCATTATGATCTTTAGAGAGACTGATTTCTTAAAAAAAGAAAACCATAAAGTACTCACAGTTGCTGCTAATCTTAAAAATGAGGAGATTGGGCCTGCAATTAAAATAAAAAATCTTAAGGTGAAGTCAGATACCTTAGATGTGGTAACTTTTGAACAGGGTACCTATACGCGTTCTACAGGAGTGGCAGATTTTAAAGTAAAAGAATTGCCTAGCTTTTTAAGCAAAATGACAAAGCTCCACAAAGCAACACATAAAGACCCATTATATTATTTAAATATCTTCTTTGGTCTGTCGCTTTTCTTTTTTGTGATGTCTTCGTTCTGGATGTTTATGCCTGGAACAAACATTTTCAAAAAGGGTATGTATTTTACTTTAGCTGGTATCGTATTAACGTTGGTCATGTTGTTCTTTTAAAGACAAATTATTGTGTGTAGTACGCATCACAATAAAATTAAGCTTAAAAATGCATCTCTTAGAGATGCATTTTTATTGTATAAAGTGGCTGTATAAACTATTCGCTGTTTTATGTAGTACCGCATTGAAACCATTGATGTTCTTTGTGTCACAACCATTGCTAATGACTACAAATCCAATTTTTTCTTTAGGCTCAAAGAACATGATACTATATAACCCATATGCAGAGCCAGTATGGCCAATCATTGTTTTTCCAGAAATTAATTTTGTAGTTCTTTCTAGTGCCATACCATAACTTTCTACTGGGGAAAGTATTTCTTGCATTTGTTTGGATAATTTTTTAGGTATAATTCTTTTGCCCTTATGTTTACCCAATTGACTATGCATGATCATGTATTCGGCAAGGTCATGTGCAGATATTTTCATGCCTCCAGTAGGTGAAAAAATGGGCGTAGTTCTTCCCATTATATAATTACTGATTTCCTCTGTTCTAGGTGCGTAGGCATTAGGTGAATAAATGAAATCTGAACTGGCTTTATTGAATTCATAAATTTTTGCAAATAGATTTGTATCCAATAAGTTGACATTATAACCCCCGTATAAACCAAGCGGATCTAATATTTGTTGTTTTATATATTGATCAAATCGAACACCTGTAATTCTTTCAAGTATTGTTCCAGCCATATTATAATTTAGATTACAATACATATATCCATTGTCTGGTTCATAATCATTGAAACATTTAGACCAATTGGGATTTTTACTCGGATCAATTGCATCTAAATTAAAATAACCTTCACTATCATTGATAGATGAACGATGCGCTAAAACCATCTTCAATGTGATGATTTTGTTTGGGTATTTAGGATTTTTTATTTGAAAACCTACAAGTTCGCTAATATCTTGGTCTAAGTTCAATTTGCCCTTTCCAACCAATTGCATGATAGCAGTTGTAGTAAAAGATTTTGAAATGGAAGCAATTCTAAAGATCGATTGATTAGTTAAGGGCGTCTGTTGCGCTAGATCTTTAAATCCAAAGGATTGATTGTAGATGATTTGATTGTTTTTTACTACGGCAACCGCTAATCCAACCGTTGGGTGAGCCTGCATAATGGATTTTATTTCCGCTTCAATTTTATCTGCTTGCGCAAAAGCTTGATTTAGATTGCATAAGACTGTAAAACAAATAAATAAGCGAACGAAGGATAGGTTTTTCATCCTTCAATTTAAGTTTATTTTTTTATTTCAATACATTAATCGTAATTTTACGATTAATATGGGAACAAGTAAAACAAAAGACTACTCGGCACAAGAATTAAGCATTGCTAAATACGCAAAAGCCTTATCCCATCCAGCAAGGGTGGCCATTTTAAATTTATTGTTAAAAAAGCAGTCTTGTATCTGCGGTACAATTGTAGATGAGTTGCCGCTTTCTCAAAGTACTGTTTCTCAACACCTTAAGGAATTAAAAGAGGCGGGCCTTATCAAAGGCGATATCGATGGCGTATCTGTATGTTATTGTATCGATGAGAAAGAATGGAATAAGGCGAAAACGCAGCTAGGGCAATTATTTGATAAAATGACAGCTCCTGCAAGTAAATGTTGTTAAAATCGAGCAATTCTAGATTATAAAAATATTAAAATAAATTTTATGCAAACCGAAGAACAACTTAAAGAAATTGTAAGAAAAAAGTATAGTGAAATCGCTTTACAAGATAAGGCAGATAATATGGCATCTTGTTGTGGTGCTGGCGGATGTTCTACAGAAGTGTACAATATTATGTCGGAGGATTACACTACTCTAGAGGGCTACAACGCAGATGCTGACCTGGGCTTGGGTTGTGGATTACCCACTCAGTTTGCAAGAATCAAGAAAGGAGATACAGTAGTTGATTTAGGAAGTGGTGCAGGTAATGATTGTTTTATTGCACGTCATGAGACCGGCGAATCTGGTAAAGTGATTGGTGTAGACTTTACGCCAGCAATGATTGATAAAGCAAGAGCCAATGCAGAATTAAGAGGGTTCAATAATGTGGAATTTAGACAAGGTGATATTGAGCATATGCCAATCACGGCCAATACTGCAGATGTAGTGGTGAGCAATTGTGTATTGAACTTAGTGCCCAATAAAGATGCTGTAATCAAAGACATTTATAGAGTGTTAAAGCCAGGAGGTCATTTTAGCATTTCTGATGTGGTGTTGGTGGGTGCACTACCTGAGGGCTTAAGAAAAGACGCCGAAATGTATGCCGGATGCGTTGCAGGGGCAATTCAAAAAGAAGTGTATTTAGAATTGATACATGCAAATGGATTTGAAAATGTAGTTGTACAAAAAGAAAAAGCGATTGTGATTCCTGATGATATTTTAATCAATTATTTATCACAAGACGAAATCAATCAATTTAAATCTGGATCAACTGGTATATTTAGTGTGACCGTTTTTGCTCAAAAGCCAAGTGCAGAATCTAAAGCTGAAAAAGTTTGTGTACCTGGAGGCGGTTGTTGTTAATTCAGTTCATTTTAAAATAAAAAATATTCATTAAGTCAATTTTAATTTTCAACTCGTCTATGTCTACTAACCACTGTGCACCCGCAGCAGAAAGAAAAAAATTAAGCTTTTTAGATCGTAATTTAACATTATGGATTTTCTTAGCTATGGCAATAGGTGTGGCTTTAGGTAATTATATTCCTGAATCTGCAGTATTTATTCAGTCATTCTCTAATGGCACAACAAATATTCCATTGGCTATCGGGTTGATATTAATGATGTATCCTCCTTTTACAAAAGTAAAGTATGAATTATTAGGTAAAGTATTCAAAAACATAAAAGTTTTAGGAGTATCCTTATTTATTAATTGGATAGTTGGACCTATCTTAATGTTTATTTTAGCTATTTTATTTTTGCGAGACCAGCCGGAATACATGGTAGGTTTAATTTTAATTGGTTTGGCTAGATGTATTGCAATGGTGATTGTTTGGAATGAACTAGCAGAAGGTAGCAGAGAATATGCTGCTGGTTTAGTTGCGTTGAATAGTCTATTTCAGGTTGCCTTATATAGTGTATATGCTTATGTGTTTATCACCATCTTGCCTCCTTATTTTGGTATAAAAGGAACAGTGGTGTCTATTTCAATTGGACAAATAGCTGAATCAGTGGCAATCTATCTTGGTTTACCATTTGTACTTGGTTTTATATCAAGGTATATGCTGATTCGAATAAAAGGAGAAGAATGGTTTAATACAAAATTCATCCCTTTTGTTTCTCCGATTACTTTAATCGCTTTACTTTTTACAATCATGGTGATGTTTAGTTTAAAAGGCCAGCTAATTGTTCAAATACCATTTGATGTGGTTCGAATTGCGATTCCATTGGTCATTTATTTTGCGATTATGTTTTTTATCAGTTTTATAATCGGTAAGAAAATGGGTGCAGATTATGCTACTAACACTTCGATTGCTTTTACTGCAGCTGGTAATAATTTTGAATTGGCTATCGCAGTAGCGATTGGCGTATTTGGAATCAATAGTGGTCAAGCATTTGCAGGCGTTATTGGACCATTGGTAGAAGTACCCGCATTGATATTATTAGTTAATGTAGCTTTTTGGTTAAGAAAAAAGTTTTATCAAAAAGTATAAATCACACACAAAACACAATTGAATAAGATGAAAAAGATTTTAGTTTTATGTACTGGCAATAGTTGCCGTAGTCAGTTAGCAGAGGGATATTTGAGATATTATGCAGGCGATAAAGCAGAAGTATATAGTGCCGGAGTTGAAACGCATGGGGTAAACCCAAGAGCAATTGCTACAATGAAGGAAGATGGATTAGATATCTCGGGCCATACTTCTAATAATATTTCTGAATACTTGGGTATAGACTTTGATTATGTGATCACTGTTTGTGACAATGCGAAAGAACGTTGTCCCTATTTCCCAACCAAAGCGAAAAAATTTCATTATAACTTTCCAGATCCAGCAAAAGCAACAGGAACCGAAGATCAGATAACAAAAGCGTTTAAGGATGTGCGTGATATGATTAAAGCGTATTGTGCTGATTTTGTGCAGCATCATTTGAAATAGAAAAGTAAATTATGAAAAATGAACCTGAGCAGAGATCGGTTCTGGGATTAAAACAGAACCTGCATCAATTTATATTATTAATTGTAGTGAATGCATTTGTCGGTGCAATGATTGGTATTGAAAGATCCATCTTTCCAGAATTTGCAGCATTTAAATTCAATATCCATTCCACAACAATTATACTTTCCTTCATTGTTATTTTTGGATTTTCAAAGGCAATTGCCAATTATTTCTCTGGATATTTAGCAGCGAAATTTACGCGTAAAAAAGTCCTTTTACTTGGCTGGATATTGGCTTTGCCAGTGCCTATCATTTTTATTTATGCGCCAACATGGAATTGGATCATTTTTGCAAATGTGCTTTTAGGTATCCACCAAGGCTTTGCTTGGTCTAGTACTGTGGTGATGAAGATAGATTTAGTAGGACAAAAGAATAGAGGACTCGCGATGGGATTGAACGAGTTTGCTGGTTATATTGCAGTGGCATTGATGGCTTTTTTTACTGCCTATATTGCAGATCAATGGGGCATCTATCCATATCCATTTTATCTAGGCCTTGCTGTTGCTGTGATTGGTTTATTAATCACTTGGATTTTTGTAAAAGACACATCATCGTTTGTTCAAACAGAATCTGAAACAACAAGTAGTTCAATGCCTAGGTTAAACAACATTTTTCTTGAAACTAGTTTTACCAATAGAAATTTGAGTGCAGTAACGCAAGCGGGACTTGTAAATAATTTAAATGACGGCATGGTTTGGGGCCTTTTACCCATCATGTTGATTCAAAATAATTTTTCATTGATGGATATTGGTGTGATTGCATCTATTTATCCAGCCGTTTGGGGTTTGAGTCAAATTGTTACTGGCAAACTTGCAGATTTAATATCTAAGAAACAGCTACTATTTTGGGGCATGCTATTGCAAGCGTTTGCGATTGCTTATTTGATCATAGCGACATCTTATTTTGAAATGGTGTCGGTTTCAATACTCTTAGGGATTGGTACCGCCATGGTTTATCCAACTTTTTTAGCCACCATCAGTGACAATACACATGCATTAGATAGAGCAAAGAGTTTAGGCATTTTTAGATTCTGGAGAGACAGTGGTTATGCCATTGGTGCAATTATTACTGGCTTAACTGCAGATTACTTTGGCGCCCCAACTTCAATCTTGATTATTGCATTACTCACTTTATTTTCTGCTATCTTTATTAAAATAAGAATGAATTAACAATGAATGTAGAGAAAGCTTACAATAGTTGGTCAACTCAGTACGATTCCAACGAAAATAAAACACGCGATCTAGAAGCGGTTGCTTTAAGGAAAATTTTAGCAGGAAAAAATTTCAAACAATGTTTAGAAGTGGGCTGCGGCACTGGAAAAAATACAGAGTGGCTTTTATCGATTTGTGATCAAGTTAAAGCAATTGATTTATCGGAAGGGATGCTTACTATTGCGAAAGAAAAGTTCAAATCAGATAAGGTTCAGTTTGAAATTGTAGATATCACCAAAGAATGGACTTTTGCAAAAACGACGTATGATCTTGTTACTTTTAGTTTAATGTTAGAACATATAGAAGACCTTAATGCCATTTTTCAAAAATTGTCAAAAGTGACTACGGAGGGAAGTCTTGTATATATTGGCGAGTTACACCCCTTTAAACAATACACAGGATCCAAGGCGAGATTCGAAACGGAAGCCGGCACTCAGGTGGTTACTTGCTTTAACCACCATGTATCAGATTTCACAAACGCTGCATTTCAATTCGGGTTTAAATTAATACACTTGGAAGAGCAGTTTGATGACGAAGATCGAAACCAAATACCAAGAATATTGAATCTGCTTTTTGAAAAATTATAAGTTAACTTTGAGCTTAAATTAAGAAATTTTGAAGTTTATAGATTTAGGGCTGGATCAACGTATTTTAGATGGTATTGATGCGATGGGTTATGAAACAGCGACACCTGTTCAACAGCAGGTGATGGTGCCAATTTTAGAAGGAAAAGATATTATCGCTGCAGCGCAAACAGGTACAGGCAAAACAGCTGCATTTTTATTACCACTACTACATCGCCTTTTGACTTCGCCACATCATGCTGGTGATATCAATGCATTGATTGTCGTTCCAACAAGGGAATTGGCTATTCAGATTGCAGAAGGACTGGAAGGACTTGCGTATTTTACAGATGTGAGTTCTATCGCTGTGTATGGTGGAGGAGATGGCAATTCATTTGCTGCTGAAAAAAAAGCGTTGACATCCGGCGCTGATATTGTGGTATGTACACCTGGAAGGATGATTGCGCATTTAAACATGGGTTACGTGAAACTGAAAGGGTTGAAATATTTAGTATTGGATGAAGCAGATAGGATGTTAGATATGGGGTTCAATGATGACATAGCTAAAATCATCACTTATCTACCTGCTGAAAGACAGAATTTATTATTTTCTGCTACGATGCCGCAAAAAATGCGTGCATTAGCAAATAAAATTTTAAAGAATCCTGTTGAAATTAATATTGCTATTTCAAAACCGCCTGAGCAAATTGTTCAAAAGGCTTTTGTAGTGTACGATAATCAAAAGGCAGCTATCATAAAAGATATGCTTGGCTCAAA
>JACCDU010611038.1_pt1 | contig 10297 bp, 8 predicted proteins | sample 7446081 | NCBI WGS metagenome assembly JACCDU01 (sample SAMN15323447, study PRJNA562643) | freshwater metagenome | isolation source: river surface water | place: USA:Blue River Watershed | collected 2017-08-17
AAAAGATATTTCCAACATTCCGGGTGTGGGTAATGTTGTATTGATACAGCATGGAGAATATTTTACGGTTTATGCCAATTTAAAACAAACTTTCGCCACGGTTGGGCAGAAGGTTTTGGCTAAAGAAACCATCGGAACAGCTGGCGAATCTGGCGGAGCAACTGAGATGAACTTTCAGGTTTGGCACAATAGCGAACATTTGAATCCAGAAAATTGGTTAGTAGCAAGATAATAACAAAATAAAATGTCGGTACATAGCGAAATTAAACGAGTAACAACCCATACTTTGTTGGAGTTGAAACGAAAAAATGAAAAAATTGCCTGTTTGACAGCATACGATTATTCAATGGCTAAAATAGTAGATGCTGCTGGAGTAGAACTTATTTTGGTTGGAGATTCTGCTTCAAACGTGATGGCGGGTTATGAAACTACCCTACCGATTACTTTAGACCACATGATTTATCATGCTCAGTCCGTTGTGAGGGCTGTCAAAAGGGCTTTGGTAGTGGTAGATTTGCCTTTTGGTTCTTATCAAGGAAATTCAAAAGAGGCTCTACATTCTGCCATTAGAATTATGAAAGAATCGGGGGCTCATGCTGTCAAATTGGAAGGAGGAATTGAAATTAAAGATTCTATCGAAAGAATATTAAGTGCTGGAATTCCTGTCATGGGACACCTTGGGCTGACACCACAATCGATTTATAAATTTGGAACATATAGTGTTCGGGCAAAAGAAGAGCAAGAAGCCGAATTGTTGATTGCAAATGCTAAAATGCTGGAAGATATTGGTTGTTTTGGCATGGTATTAGAAAAGATTCCCGCAATATTAGCCGAAAAAGTGACCCAATTGCTTCACATACCAACCATAGGAATCGGAGCTGGAAATGGCTGTGACGGACAGATTTTGGTTGTCCATGACATGCTTGGTATCAACAAAGACTTTTCGCCAAGATTTTTAAGGAGATATGCCGATTTACATAGTATCATGACCGAAGCGGTGACAAACTACACGAAAGATGTTAAATCCACCGACTTCCCCAACAAAACAGAATCATATTAGAATTTTTTAATGAAACTAAATTGTTTGCAATAGTGTTGCATTTATATTGTATATTTGCATCATTGTTGTCTATAGTTTATGAGAAAAATTTTCACGCATTATCATACATTAAACAAAGTTGGTTTTTGGCTTTCAATTTTGTGTACCATTCATTGTTTGTCGATGCCAATTTTGATTAGTTTTTTGCCCTATTTAGGAGAATCATTTTTAAGCGAATCGGCTGAAATATACTTGGTCATTGCCAGTGCAGTATTGGCGATTTATTTGTTATTGAAAGATTACAGAAATCATCAAAACATACTGCCCCTATTTTTCTTGTCCATTGCCCTGATAATGAATGGCTTAGGTTTGTTTTGGGTAGATGCTTCCAACGAAATATTTTGCAATGTCATCGGGGCTTTGTTGATGGCAACGGCTTATTGGCTCAACTGGAATGCCCACCGCAAAGCTTGCCATTCGCATGCTCACTGAATTTCGTAGTAAAAATCAAGAGGGTTCTCAAAAATATATCGATATTCACTTCTTTTTTGCCATTTATCAGTATTGATGATTTTAAATTTTTGCTCTTCCTGATTGATAAAAATAGGATTTGCTAAATTGAACTCTTGGCAATTTTTCAGATAAACTTCCTTTCTTTTTGGGTGAATAGGGGCAGAAATATTAAAAATTTCGTCCCAAAGCTCGTATTTCAGGAGGTATTCAATGATGCGAATTAAATCATCTCGATGAATATAATTGACAGGAGTATCGCCATTTTTTACTACTTTTCCACTAAAATACTTGGCAGGGAATCGGTCATACCCCATTAAACCGGCACAACGTAAGATATTGAAATGAATACCCTTATTTTTACAAAAACGACTCATCATCGATTCAGCCTCAAGCAAAATAGATGACGAAGCTTGCTCCACATCTTCTTCGTACATTTCACGGTTCAAATCATCGTAAACAGAAGTTGAACTTGTATAAATCAAATACCGAATAGAGCTATTATCGACATATTTGAGTATTTCTTCCAATTGTAAAAGATATTTATCCCCTTGAATGCTTAATTTCGGAGGGATATTGACAATCAGACAATCCGTATCAAAAAAGTTATCCACATCTTTATTCACAATTTGTGGAGAAAGATGAATTTGAAAACCCCTTATCCCTTTCTCATTCAGTTTTTGGACTTTATCGGCATTCGTCGAACTTCCTTTGACTACAAAATTTTTACTTAATAAATATTCGCCGAGTGGCAAGCCCAACCAACCACATCCGAGAATAGAAATATTAGATGGTTTCATTTATATTTTTCTTTTTAAAACTGATGCCCAAGCTTGTTCTTTCGAAATAGACAATTCCTAATACAAATAGAATACTAATAGAAATTTTTCCAAAAAAAGATAAGTAAGTATTTTCGATGCTAATATTCCAAGAAAGCCAAATAAGTATCCCTGCAACAAGCAAATATAGACCCGTTTTTTTCAAATCGTAGGGAATAGGATAATATTTTTGACCATAAACATAGCAAAGAACCATCATAATAAATGATGAAAAGGCGAAGGTTATGGCACAACCCAAATAGCCATATTTGGGTATCAAAATGATATTCAAGCCTACCGTAAGCACCATCCCGATGATGGTAAAATAAGTACCAAAATGCGTTTTATCGCTTAATTTGAACCACATAGACATATTTTGGTAAATCCCCAAAAATAAATTTGCCAATAATAAAATAGGAACAACCACAATACCAGAGCGGTACGTTTTGCCTAAAATCAAGCTGATAAGGTCGATATTTAAGCTCACGGCTACCCAAATAATAATACAAGCAATCGTAAACCATTTGGTAGCCAAGGCAAGCATTGACGGTGAATTTTTGTCTTCCGCTTTCGAGAAAAAGAATGGGTCAGCGGCATATCTATATGCCTGAACAACCAAAAGCATAAAAATCGAAAGTTTATATACATTGGCATAAATACTAAAGGCATCATCGGTACTCAAACCTTCATAAAAACCTTCCGGTAATATCTCTCTAAACATAACCCTATCGGCTGTTTGATTGATTGAACCCGCCAAGCCCATGATGAGCAAAGGATAAGCATATATTAACACAGACCTGAATTTGGAAAAATCGAAATTAAATCTAAAATCGACAAATTCTTTCCAAAGCATCAGCAATGTAGCCAAACTAGCAATAAAATTAGCCCATACGATATAATCAGGACCAATGGCAGGATTGTAGAAAAAATCGGCGAAAGGCTTTAGAGAAGGCAGAAACAAGCCCTCATGAATGTATTTGCAAAATATCAAATAAAAAGCATTTAACCCGATATTAATAAAAATATTACTCAGACGAATAAAAACAAATCGTTTTGCACGGTTTTCTGCCCTTAATTTGACAAAAGCAATGGCTGTGACAGCATCAGTAGCCAAAATTATAGAAAACCAAACAATTAGCCTCTCCTTGCCCGGGAATCCCATCCAATTAATAATTGGACCGGCATACAAAAACAACAAACCAGAGAACAAAATACTCGAAAGAATGATATAAGTTAAAATAAGATTGAAATATTCCTGTCTATTTTCTTTTTTACTACCAAACCTAAAAAAGGCAGTTTCCATGCCATAAGTATAGATGATATTGAGTAAAATGACATATATATACAACTGATTATTGTCGGCGAGCAATTTAGGTTGATGGAATACACGGGTATGAACCGCCACCAACAGCCAATTCAAGAATCTTCCAACAATACTACTTAATCCATACAACGCAGTGTCTCCCGCCAATTTTTTAATTAAACTCATACATTATTGATAATTGAAAATACAGGTTTTCTAAAACTTCTGCAATTTTAATACAATTGACTCGATTTTCAATCTTTTTCGGATTAATTCCCCATAAGAAATTTAGTAAGAGGAAAGAGAGCCAGATATTTCTGGACTCAGATTAAAAAATAGGTAATCCTTTTGAGTATACGACAAAACTTTGAAAAGAATCTTCTATTTTAGATACATGACCCATTAAAATTATTTCTTTTTCGGAATAAATAACTTTTTGCCTCCCCCCAAATTTGCCCGTTTCCTTGACGCGATATGGCTGAATATTTTCAAAATTTTTAATTTTATATTTTTCAAATAATATTTTAGAAATTGAAATATTTGCAGACCCACAACATATATCTTCTAGTTCGGCTAGATTAACATAAAGAACCTTAGATATTACCGTTTTTTTGTCTAAAAGTGAAAAAAACATAATAGCCCTCCTATTATTTTGTATCAAAAAATCTTTAGTTTCAGCTATCTTATAACTAAGATTTTCAACGATTTTTGAATTTGATGTTTCAACAATAATATCATTGGTCGAATGATTAAAATAAACATTAACAAAATCTTCATCTCTAAGTCTAAAGTTATTTCTAATTTCTTGAATCAAGGTTTGATTTTGAACAATTTCTAGCTTCGTATTATTTTTAAACTTAATACCAAAATAATCATTTTCCAATTCTATTAATTCTATTTCTTGATAATTTTTAATTTCGATTTTTTTTATACTTTTTCCAAAATTATCTTTTAACATTTTTAGAACTGCCATTGTCCCGTGGAAGCAAACAGTCTCTTTCTGACCATTCGGAGCGAAAAAATCTATAATTGCTTTATTATTTAAAACATCTACAAAACATGATATAGGAAAACCAGAATTAACGGATAAGATTTCTTTATCGTTTTGAGATAAAAACTCATTTTGGGTTAAAAAAACAGATGCAGGATTTCCAATAGCATCTCTACTATCAAAGGCATTATAGTCAAATCTTTTCATAAATATATTTAGTGTTCTTAATAAACTTATCTTAGTGTTTTGGATAATAATGACCCACTTGAAAAACGTGATTGATTAAGAACTGAACATACTCTGAAGTCAATCAAACCAAAAGCTCACTAAGCACATCACCTTATTATTTTACTTATAAAAATAAATCGTCCAAAAGTAAATAGTAAGTCAAAAACCTCAAGTCTTTCATAAGATTTACTTGTCCTAAAAAGTGATTTTTGTTGTCCAAAAAATGTATTTTTGAAAGATTTTAAAGTTTCTATTTAAACTAAATAAATATTTAAATTACACACATATCGATACAAAACATTGATAATCAGTCTAAAATATATCTGTTTTTCATAAATTCTCACCTTAAAAAGAGAAATTAATATATTCAAAAAATTAGATGTATTTAATCTAATACTTTGTTTGGGGCGAAATATTGGAAGGAGTCGGCACGCAGGGCGATTGGAGTTTTTTATTTCAAGGAAAGGAATGGATAGATTTTAATGGCACAAAATTATACGATTTTGGTACTCGTCTAAAGGACCCACTACTTGGTAGAATGTGGCAGATTGATGGAGCGAACCAATTTGCATCAGGTTATACAAGTATGGGTAATGTGCCAACTATGGGCATTGACCCCGATGGACAATTGTTCTTTCTAATTCCACAGATAGGTTATAGTCGAAAAGGAGGATTAAGTTTAGGAGTTGAATTAGGTATAGGTATCCGAGGAGTTTTAAGTGTATCTGTTACAGGTGGTTATAATTTTGGGAGTAAGAAAGGCTATTGGTCAGCCCAAGGGTATGCAAGTGGTTTTTATACGGTTCTAGCTCTACTTACATGAAAAGTTCTGCTGAAAATACGATTAGTGGAAGTTCTCCTACCGATTTTAGTGCCCAAAGTGTACAATATATACAACGATAATTACTCTGATTTGAATTTAGCAATGAATTTCATACATTAGACTAGTCTCGTAAATAAATATAATTTTTTTTAGATTTGCAGTTTCACTCTTACACAGATAATTGACTAAATATTTTGTAATTTATCACGAGAGTTCTTAAACTGTTCTTTGACAATTTTGAAAGTCTTACGCTGCCTAATGACATGCTCGACTTTTACTAGTTTTCGACGAAATAATTTTTAATTTTGTACCAAAAAAATATAAAAATGATTGATTATAATCCTAAAAGTTGGTGGAAGTTAATATTCATGTTTCACAAAAGCGATACCTTTCGTGTATTGTCGCCTGCAATGGCGGGAATTGCTGTTTATACGGGTTTGGTCGCTTATTTGGAATTAGAAATATTCCATGCTCAGTTCAAAAATACGACGGTTGTTCATTCATTGATAGGATTTGTGTTGTCATTATTATTAGTATTTCGTACAAATACTGCTTACGATCGTTGGTGGGAAGGTAGAAGAATCTGGGGAAGTTTTACCAATAATTCCCGAAATTTAGCATTAAAATTGAGCGTAATTCTTAAAAATGACCAAAATAGAAAAAAACGCTTTGAGCATTTAATTGGCAATTATATTGTAGCAGCTAAAGAACATTTACGTCACGGAGTTGAGCTAGCTGAATTGACCGAAATAGATAAATATAAACCCACTCATTGGGAATCTAAAAAGCATATTCCGAATCAAGTGATGAAATGTTTGTATGATGAAATTCAGGAAATGTATGAATTAAATATCATTGATGGAAGACAACTTTTGTATCTGAACCAAGAACTACAATCGTTTACGGATAATATAGGAGCTTGTGAGCGAATCAAACGAACACCCATTCCATACACTTATAGCATGTTTCTAAAAAAAGTTATATTTATTTATGTACTTACAATGCCCATTGGTTTTGTATTAGACTTTAAGTTTTGGGCAATTCCAATCGTAACAATCGTATTTTATGTGTTTGCAAGTTTGGAGGTAATTGCCGAAGAAATCGAAGACCCCTTCGGCGTAGATGCAAATGACTTGCCTATTGATAGAATTTGCCAAAATATCAAAGAAAATTTATCAGAAATACTTGCCTAATTTGCCTCTAAAATCGGCAACGTATGACCTAAATTATAGTCGATGAATGCTGCATTTTTACAGTCCCAAAGTTTGGCATCCTTATTTCTGATATTATTGAAATCGACGTAATATTGTACTTTTTTGAATGTATCTTCAGAAAACGAGTCAAATCTGTTAATCGTCAGTCTTTGTTTATTAACCCCACCAACCAAAAAAACACCCAAAACTTCTTGTTTAGGTTTGTTTTTGCAAGATAGATTTCCAACGATTTGAGCCGGAACTTTGTCAAAAAGACCTCCACCGATATTTCGTTGGTCTTCTTGTCTTTGCCAATATGAAAAAATTGATTTAGATACCGAAAATACCTCTAATTGTACCACCCAATCCGTGATATCCTCAACTTTGACAGTCCCTAATCCCAGTGGAATGTTTTTGCCATTTATCAAAAAATCATTCAATAAAATTGGTTGGGTATTCAAAGGAGCTCTCCAACACTTTGTGTAACAAGGCGGAACAGGTGCTGGAGGCGGTGGTGGCTCTGGACAAGTAGTCAGGAATTGAATAAAATCTTGTCTTTTGATAAAATAATAATCTTCAGTATTTTTATTGTCTTTGATGGCAGCATTTAGCTTAAAGCCCATATCTTCCACCTTTTTAGCATCTACAAACTCATACTTAAAGTCGATTAATTCGGGAGCGGGCTTAAGTTCTTCGTACTCGGATTCGATTTCTAAGCCGTCTGTGGTCGTCACTTGAAGCTTATATTTTTGTCCAACAACCCCTCTCAAAATACTTTTACTTTCATAATATCCAGAACTCGTTTCGCTAAATGGGATGATTTGCCCATTGCCATCTAGGATACGAACCATTGCATTTTTGACAGGTTCTCCCTGAAATTGTGTCAAATCATAAGGAGAATACGAGCTTGTTCGATTGATACGTACTTTAAATGGAGCAAGAAGGTTATTCATTTCTCCATAAATTGCAATGGCGTTGCTGAGATTTTTGGTATTAAAATTTGTTATTTCAGTTTCGCAAGAAATCAGAAATAACAAAAATACCGCAGCTATATATTTTTTTAACATTAGAATTTGAAATTGTAGGTTAATGATGGAATCGCACTTCCTAACACGGATAATTGATAGGTTTTTGCCAAATTTCTCAATCCTGTTTGAGATTTAAAATAGATAGAATAAATATTTTGTCGATTTAGGATATTATAAATCGAAAAATTCCATTGGCTATTCGATTTGCTATTTTCTTTTGGTTCTAGGCTAATTCCTAAATCAAGTCTTATATAATCGGGGATTCTTTCAGCATTTCTTAGTGTAAAACTAGGAGTTGCATACCCATCTAAGATATCGGTAATGGTTGACCTCTCCAAAAATGTGTACGTTTCGCCATTATAGACATAGGATTTTTTATTGAGTCCCTCCCTCGGATTTAAGCCATTAGCAACCATGTATTGATACACATCATTGAAGGCATAAATTTTATAACGCCCATTCGGATAAGTAATGGGTCTTCCAGTCGAATAAGTAAAATTGGCATTGAAAGTAAACCTTTTGTTCAGGCGGTCGTTTAAGACGAATTTAAAATTATGCGGAGAGTCGAAATTTGAGGGAAATCTGATGCCAAAATTTGCTGCATTTTGGCTTTCATTCGCCTGAATCAATCGGAAAGACCTCGAATAGGTATAAGATACCCAACCTGTAAGCTTTTTTCCTCGTGGTTTTTTGATAAAAATCTCAGCTCCGTAGGCATATCCTTTTCCAACCAATAATTGGGTTTCTACGAGGGGGTTTAGGTATAAACTCGCACCATCAATATAATCTACAATATTTTGGATGTCTTTGTAATAGACTTCGAAAGATGTTTCAAAAATATTCTGTTTATTGTTTTTGAAATTCTTGAAAATCCCTAATGAGTATTGATTTACTTTTTGCTGTGGAAGAATGGAATTACTATTTTTCCAGATATCTGCCGGAGATAACGCCATGCTATTGGACAATAAATGCGTAAATTGCTGCATTCGATTATACCCAATTTTGAAAGAGGTATTCGTGTCAATTTTTATAGCCAAAGATAGGCGTGGCTCAAATCCGCCATAGCTTTGAATAACTTTCCCTTTCGGATAGCTCAACGTGTCGGTTATGCTTGAGATATCCCTTATTTTATCTTTGGCATAGATATATGTTTTGTCAGGGCCTGTCAATTGATAAAAAGCATATCTTATGCCATAATCGAGACTCAGTTTTTTTGTCAGTTGGCTCCCCATTCCTGCATATATCGCCATGTCTCTGCTGTGCTGCACGGGCATCGGAAAAGGGTCAATAATGGAATTTTGTCGATAAGGAGCGAGGCTGCCTGCATCATTTGTATTAAAATTAATTTCTCCCCCAAAATCAAGGTGATGTTTCGCTGATAATTCAAGACTTAAGTCTTCTCTTGCTGATTTTTGTATGATTGAAGGTTGCCATTTGTATTCAAAATCTTTTTTTAAACCTTTATTGCCATAACTATAATTGCTATAAAATACAGTAAGATTATGCGATAGCTTGGGCGTGATGAGGGCATTATGCTTCAAACTTAAATGTTGAGTATTCCAAAAATAAACCGTGTCGCTTGCAAACTTAAAGCCATCAACGCTGGTATAAGCAGACACTGAAATTCGCTGATTATTGCCAAATTTATGTGTAATTTTAGCATTAATATCATAAAAATTCGCTTGACTATTGCTGAGTTTTGGTTGGTTGAAATATTTTAGATAAAAGTCTGACAACGACGCACGTGAAGCAATCAGCAAGGTAGTTTTATCTTTAATTATCGGACCTTCCACAGTCAATCGGCTAGCAATTGGCCCAATACCTCCCTGAAAACTCCATTTTTCATAATTCCCTTCTTTGGTGCGAATATCCAATACAGAAGAAGCTCTTCCGCCATACATCGAAGGAACTCCACTTTTATATAAGCTTAAATCTTGAACAATATCGGCATTAAATCCTGTAAAAAAACCAAATAAGTGTGACGTGTTATACAATGGCACTCCATCAAGAAGAACTAAATTTTGGTCAATATTTCCTCCTCTGACATTGAATCCAGAAGCCCCTTCTCCGACAGTAGATACTCCAGGTAAGAGTAATATGCTTCTGATTACGTCTGCTTCACCCATTAAAGTAGGGAGCTTTTTGAGTACTTTTCCCGACATTTTCTCCACGCCCATCATACTTCGATTGACATTGGCATCTGATTTTTCGCTTGTAATAACCACCTCATCTAATAATTGAGGAATTTTCTCTAAAAAAATCTCCAAAGAGGTCGGCTGATTGAGATTAATTCTTTCAATTTTTAATTTATATCCCAACATACGAAAACTAATCTGATAGTTTCGGGGAGCAAGATAAATGGTA
>JACCDU011271203.1_pt1 | contig 10297 bp, 7 predicted proteins | sample 7446081 | NCBI WGS metagenome assembly JACCDU01 (sample SAMN15323447, study PRJNA562643) | freshwater metagenome | isolation source: river surface water | place: USA:Blue River Watershed | collected 2017-08-17
ATCATTAGCGCAATTAAAAAAGACCAAACCCATCCCTTAAGGCCATCTGGTCAAAGCGATTTAGTCGAGGAAGGGGATTTTTTCGTTGAAAACAAAAAACAAGCCCCATCAAGCGCAATATCTAAAATTGCCACATCGACAAAGGTAATTTTTGCAGAAGAGCCCGATGTTGCCAAGCTCACTGATTTGGCAGACAGTGTCAATCAGCAGGATAAGGTCAGGACCGATACCTGTATTGATGTGTTAAAAATTGAACCAACTGAGCCCCTAAAAAGATCAACATCTAGCATTTTTGGCTCTCAAGAATTAAGGCTAAATATCAAAAATATCGCATTTCAAATAAAAGAAAGCCACCCAATGAAGGTGCAAGAATTTTCCGCTCTACTTTCCAATAAAGTAGAAATGCTACTATCTTGGTCGGGATCCACTATTGTTTTTCCAAGTCATTCTGCATATTCTTTTGTTGCCATAGAGAATTATTCTTGTGATCAATTGTTTAATTTAAAGCACGATTATGCGGCAAATGTAAAAATTGGCCTTAAGCAAGTTTGCAGTCTAATCAAATATCTAGATAACCTTAAAGCCAAGATCGGTAAATCTCCAGACATCAGGAAGAAAAGATCTATGCACTTGATAAAGCGTGAGGGCGAACCTATTTTTTTTGCTGCCTCTCATTTTGATTTGCCAGTCAAATCTTTTATGCCTTTCACTAGATTAAATGTTATGAGGGCGGCTGGAAAGCTGATTCATTTAAGCCCAGAATGTGATGTTTTTCTTGGCGCACAGGGGCCCTTCATTTTATTGATCAGGTCGCATCAAGAAGAGATTGGCAGTGGATTAAAGGCAAATTCATTATCTGTTTGTAGAGAGTGTCTGGAATCTTTTGGCTTCCCGCTAACCTCAAATGTTGCAAATTGTTTTCGTTTGTTTAAAAACTAGAGACAATCCGCTAGAGATTTAATTGTTTATACCTATATAAGTATATGAAAAGTGTAACCGTTCGAGAGGCCCTGAGAGAAGCAATGCAAGAGGAAATGAGGTTGAACGAAAAGGTTTTTATCATGGGAGAAGAGGTTGGTCAATATCAAGGGGCTTACAAGGTGACCCAAGGCCTATTAGATGAATTTGGGGCAAAAAGAGTAATTGACACCCCAATCACAGAGCATGGCTTTGCTGGCATGGGGGTTGGAGCTGCCTTTGTTGGTCTAAGACCAATTGTGGAATTTATGACTTTCAATTTTGCCATGCAGGCCATTGATCAGATAATCAATTCCGCAGCAAAAACACTTTATATGTCTGGTGGGCTTATCAAGTGCCCCATAGTGTTTAGGGGCCCAAATGGATCGGCCGCTCGGGTTGGTGCGCAGCATTCCCAATGTTTCGCCTCTTGGTATGCTCATTGTCCAGGGTTGAAAGTTGTATCCCCTTACAGCAGCAAACATGCCAAGGCTTTATTAAAAGCGGCTATTAGGGACGATTCCCCCGTGGTATTCCTTGAGCACGAAATGATGTACGGTAAGGAATTTGATGTAGAGGATGAATTCACTTGGCCAATTGGTAAGGCAGACGTTTCTAGGATTGGCAAAGATGTCACTTTGATAGGTTTTTCTTGGGTTATGTCAAAAGTTAACGAAGCCGCTGATATTCTGTGGTCAGAGCATGGAATATCGGCCGAGGTTGTGGATTTATTGACACTTAGGCCCTTGGACACCGATACCATTATCACTTCGGTCAAAAAAACCAACAGAGCCGTGGTGGTTGAAGAGGGCTGGCCGGTAGCTGGGATTGGTAGCGAGGTGGTTGCCATTATCAACGAACAGGCATTTGATTATCTTGATGCACCAGTAATGCGGGTTTGCGCTGCCGACATACCACTACCTTATGCAAAATGTTTACAGGATGCAAGTTTGCCTTCAACTGAGGCAATCGTTGAAAAGGCATTAAAGATTTGTTACAAATAAGCACTATCAAATCCCACATATGTTCAAAAAAATATTCATTTTAATCGTTTGCTTGAACGGATTTCAGTCGTCAACATTTGGATCCATGCATGAGCAGTCAATGCGTCGCCATAGAGATTTTGGGGGTTCATTTGGGCACGCAAACATTTATAGAACAAATTTTTTTGAACATCCCCCAGTTAATGAAAAATTTCGCCATGGAAACTTGGCAATATTGCCATTTTTAGACAAAAGAGATGACGTTCTGAAGAATAGATTTTTTTTACATCTGGTGCCCCTAGTCCCTTTTGGATACGTCACCTCGTCTGCGCCAGAAATGGACGCATTGCGTAATCACTCTTTGTATGTCGGATATGCTTTTTCTGAAGAATTTGCCAAGTCATTAGTGAAAGATTTGGCTCAGGTGGATTTATTTAGAGAGGTTGATTTTTCAATGAATAAAAACGGATACGATTATTATATTAGGGGAACAATAGTATCTACACACTATAATGTAAAATTTTTATCCTACGGCTTAAGTGGGCTGTCTAGCGTGTTGTGGCTATTTGGAGCCCCCATGGTCAGAATCAAAGCGGACTTGGTATGTAAGTTAGAATTGTTAGATAAGCACGGAAAAGTTATTTTTGTTAAACAATACATAGCAAGTCCATTTGCTAAAACCTATTGGATTTACAACTTATCTGGTGGATATCCTTATTTTTCGATGTTAAGAGAAATATATAGAGAGTTTATTTTGGATGTAAGCAATATAAAGTAATTTCTGTATTTTATATTGCTTACTTGTGATTTAAATGAATCGCTTCATTCTATCCAATAGGATTCATATTTATTGTTATTTTATTTATGTCCAGAGTAAGAACCGATTTATTGTTTTTAGGCCTAACACGATCTGCAGTGTTGTTTGGGGTTTCTTACATGTTTTTTGGCTTAAACGTAATGATTTCTTTGCTTTATTTTGTTTTGACTTCAGATTTTAAAGTGGTTTTGGTGGCTTTTGCAATTCACATTTTTGGTATGATTTTGACCAAGAAAGAGCCCTTAGCGGTGGAAATACTGTTTACCAAACTAAGAAAATGTAGCGGATGTAAAAATCGTCAGTTTTATGGTGGAACTAATTGCTATAATCCATTTTGGGAAAAACCATTCTAGCCATTTAAAAGTGTACATCGGGGTTAATTTTTTATAATACCCCTGACATCATGGCAACAAATTCCAGTGAGTGCCAGTAGTATCAGTGAAGTTTGGTAATAGATTCAATGTGGTTTTTAATATGAACAAAATGCCCTCATTCACAACAAAGTGCACCCCATAGGAAATGGGGACACAAAAGGAATGGCTTGTTTGTGAGGCAACAAATATCTATGCCGATTATCATAATGAGCGGGTTTATTTTATTTTTTTGGCCACAGATTTATCTTGATGGTCCAGAATATCGTATCCTAAATTTACTATTTTTTGTTTGATTTGATCGGCTTTGGAATAGTTTTTATCACGCTTATAGCTCAACCTCTCTTCCAACAGGGCTTGAATTTCTTGAGGAATTTCTTCTATTTCGGATATCCAATTAAGATCTAAATTTTCAAAAAGACCAATTAATCGACCCATTTTATACAAAGTGGATTTTAGATAATGGGATCCCTTTGGATCTTTTCCTGCTCTCAAATCTTTAAACACGGAGAACATATGGGCAATATATACAGATGTATTCAAGTCTTCCATTAACCCCATTAGAGCTGGGCTTGGTATTTCTCCAATAGCCATATCTATAGGGCCCTGAAGCGCCTCATAAAACCTCTTAATGGAATCTCGAGCATTGCCAAGAAGAGAGTCAGAAAAATCAATTGGCTTTCTATAGGAAGTCAAAAGCATTGCAAAACGAATCACATCGGGATGAACATTTTTATGTTTTAAATCTTGAATAGTTATCACATTTCCAAGTGATTTACTCATTTTTTGGCCATTGTAGGTCAAAAAACCATTATGAATCCAAGTTGTGGCAAAAGTGCTATTACTGTAGGTGCATTTGGATTGCGCTATTTCGTTTTCATGATGTGGAAATTGTAAGTCCGCCCCCCCACCATGAATGTCAAAGTTTGGCCCCAAATACCTAGTGCTAATAGCTGAACACTCTATGTGCCACCCCGGTCTACCATATCCAAATTCACTATCAAATCCATAGGGTTGTTCGCTTGGCTTCCACAAAACAAAATCGTGAGGATTGTCCTTGTTGATATTTATTTCTATTCTTGATCCCAGAATGTTTTGATCGATATTTTGCTTCGAAAGCGCACCGTAGTCACTAAATTTTTTTACAGAAAACATAACGTTGCCATTTTTTTGATAGGCAAAACCGTTTTTGACGAGCACAGAAATCATCTTGAGAATTTGCTCTATTTCATCGGTTACACGTGGTTCCACCGAAGGACTTAGGCAGTTTAAAAAATCGCAATCGCTATGAAATTCGTCAACAGCTGTCTGGGTTATGACGGAAATCGGCAAGAGGGATTCTTGGGATTTTTGGATAATTTTATCGTCAACATCCGTAATATTTCTAACGTAAGTCACTGCTGGATAAAGGTGCCTAAGCAATCTAAACAAAACATCATAAACCACAACACTCCTTATGTTGCCAATGTGTGGCCTTTGATAAACCGTCGGACCACAAACATACATTGTTACGTTATTGGGGTCGTGGGGGGCAAATTCCTCCGTTTTTGAAGTTAGGGTATTAAAAAAGCGCAGCGTCATTTTTTAATTTTTAATTAAATGGCAGTTAGAGAGATCGGTTGATTAAAAAAACAGTGAACGATGTGCTGATTATTATTACATAAGCAAGAATAAACACAAGCATAGAAAGATATTTCTGTGCCCTTGTGGATCGTACGTAGTCTTCAAAAATAATTTTACAGCCTATAGCTGCATGGTGCATGATGGACCATATCATGACAACTAGGGACAATGTAACAATGGAAGATAAAAATACGTCATAATTTGCCCTTTTTGTTCCTACAAAAAAACTGGCCACAGAGGACAGAAAGGGTTTGATATTCTGGATGACGGCTTTTGAATTTCCCCAAGAAATTAACTTGTAAACAGATAAGGCGCACAGCGCACTGATACCAATTATCACGGTGATTCTTTGTTGCATCCACTCGGTTGAAGGTTTGTGCTGCATCATAATATATAAGGCATTGGATAAATAAAACTGCCCAAAAATTTGTATGGCCTTACTTTTTAATGTCAAATCGTAACATTACATAGAAGCAAATATCTATCACCATGTCGAAAAATAATTCCCAAGATAAAAAATCAGCCCTTATTTTTTAATAAAGGCTAAACAAAAATGAATTTTTAATAATACCTATTGAAAAGCGAATTACTGAACATATATTAAATTGTGATTAGTTAGTTTATTGTTTAATTCTAATAAGTAATATGAAATTAAAACCCACAGAGGATCGCATTTTGGTTTTGCCATTGCAAAGTGAAAGTAAAACGCCAGGCGGAATCATTATACCAGAAACAGCAAAAGAAAAGCCAGCTTATGGCGAAATCAAGGCCGTTGGTCCTGGAAAAAGAGATGAAAATGGCAATCATTTGCCAATGGCTGTGAAGCTTGGGGACAAAGTTTTGTTTGCTAAGTGGTCTGGCACCGAAGTCAAGCATGAAAACGTTGAAATGTTGATCATGAAAGAAAGTGACGTTTTGGCAATTGTTGAATAGTGAAATCAAAGTAATCTAGTGTGTAATTTATATTAAATATTTATGGTAGCAAAAAATATTACAGTTTATCAAAATAGCAGAAATAAAATGATTTCTGGGGTAGATAAGCTAAAAGAAGCCGTTGGTGCAACCTTGGGGCCAAAGGGAAGAAATGTGGTTATTGATAAGTCATTTGGCGCACCTCGTGTGACCAAAGACGGCGTAACTGTTGCAAAAGAAGTTGAGTTGCCCGATGTAGAGGAAAATCTTGGCGTTAAACTGATTAGATCCGCTATTACTAAATCTGGAGACAACGCTGGAGATGGTACCACCACTACCACGATTATTGCTCATGCGATTGTGACCGAGGGGAATAAAAGTGTTGTTGCTGGTATGAACCCAATGGATTTAAAGAGAGGTATTGATCTTGCTGTTACCCAAGTTGTTGATTTTATCAACAAAAACAAAAAAACCGTTTTAACCCCAGCGGAAATTGAGCAGGTTGCCACAATATCTGCAAACTCAGATGTTGCAATTGGTAAAATCATTGCTGAAGCTATTCAAAAAGTTGGCACTGGTCCAGTTACCGTTCAAGAGGGCAGAAATTTAAATATTGAACTAGAAACCGTAGAAGGTATGGAGTTTGATCGTGGGTACATTTCTCCTTATTTTGTTACAAATTCAGAAAAAATGACAACAGAATTGGATAACCCCTATATCTTGATTTTTGAAAAAAAGCTAACATCTTTGCAGCCTTTGTTGCCATTGTTAGAAGCAGTGGTTCAATCTGGGAAGCCATTATTGATTATTGCAGAAGATGTAGAAGGAGAAACTTTGGCCACCTTGTTGGTTAACAGATTGCGTGGTGGTTTAAAAGTTGCTGCGGTTAAGGCTCCCGGTTTTGGTGACAGACGTAAGGCAATGTTGGAAGATATTGCAATTTTAACCAAGGGTCAAGTCGTTTCAGAAGATTTGGGCATGAAGCTAGAAAGCGTTGGAATAGATTACCTAGGTCGAGCTAAAAAAGTTGTTATCACCAAAGATAGAACTACAATTGTTGATGGTTTTGGGGAAAAATCTGATGTTGAAGCTAGATGCTCTCAAATTAAAGCGCAGATTGAAGACACTACTTCGGATTACGACAAGGAAAAGCTACAAGAAAGATTGGCTAAACTTTCTGGCGGTGTGGCTATATTGCATGTTGGTGGTGCCACAGAGGTTGAAGTTAAAGAAAGAAAAGATAGGGTTGAAGATGCTCTTCAGGCTACAAGATCCGCAATAGAAGAGGGGATTGTACCTGGTGGTGGAGTGACCTTGGTTTATGCAAGCAAAAATCTTGATTTGTCTAAAGCGGTAAACGAAGATCAAAAAGCTGGTATCAATATAGTTAAAAAGGCACTTGAGGCTCCAATACGCTGCATCTGTGCAAATGCAGGGGTCGAAAGTTCAATCGTTCTTGGTAAGCTGATGGATCAAAAGAGTCTTACTTTTGGTTACGATGCCCAAAGCAATGAATATACAGACATGTATAAAGCAGGTATTGTTGATCCAGCAAAGGTTGCTAGAATTGCAATACAAACCGCTTCATCAGTAGCTGGCCTTCTATTGACCACTGAGGTGATCATTACTGACAAGCCAAGCGACAAGCCTGCTGCTCCTATAGGTGGCGGCATGGGAGCTGGCGGAATGGGCGGAGACATGTTTTAGTACTCTAGACTGATGCATTTGTCACCTCTTGTTTTATACAGGGGGTGACAAGTTGCCCGCATCGCAGTAAGCTCATCCCTTACGCACATCCAAACATTATAAAAAAGACATGAAAGGCACAAGAGGTTTACCCTTGTAGTCCATTAGAGCAAAACTAGAGCATAAACTTAGTTTGAGCCAATTCATTACCACTCAAAAAACCCCTAGTCGCATAGGGTTATACGAACTCGAGGAATTAAATCTTTCAGAAGTAGAATACATTATTTTGTTTCCTAAAATATTAAGTTGCTTTTCGATTGGTCAAGATGGTGAAAAAAATCAGGAGACAGAAAGTCAAAATAATTATTTATTTTTCAACAATCAATAGAGGCAAAATGCACCAATGGGATGGTTTTTTTAACTCAATTTGTTCAGATTGTCTTAAATCCACACTGGGGATTTCAAAAACTCATAAAAATATTCTCATTGTCTAACAACTTAAAAACATCAACCCCATCAAGTGGGTACATGACTACAAAATTTCCAACACACCTCCCTTCAACAAAAGCCACATTGACAACCGCTTTTAATGACAAGCTAAGCGATTTAAGGCATATTGGCTGTATTCCAATCATTTGAAACAAGCCCAAATAAGTAAGGCAAAGCTTATTTGGTAGTGACTTTGTTTGTTGTTGCAAAAAATACCCGTTAAGAATCACCTAGGCATTCAAAATGCCAATTTTGCGTATTGGAATGCATGTCTTGGTTAATAATCGGATCTTTTGTTTTTAGAAAAAACAATATGATCGTCTTTCATGTTGGCAATTAAGGTGTCGCCATTGGTGATAGCGTCGCTTAGCAAGTATTCAGCTAGCTTATTTTCCAATGCAGACTGTATAACTCTTTTCAAGGGTCTTGCTCCATATATCGCATCAAAGCCAGTATCTGCCAAGTATTTCGTAACCTGGTCACTCAAAGAGAGGTCTATTCCTTTGGACTTCAATCTTCTACGCAAATCTTGCAATTGTATAGCCACGATGCCACCCATATTGTCCCTAGTCAATCTATTGAAGAACACTATTTCATCTATTCTATTGATAAATTCTGGCCTAAAAAAGGATCGTACGCTGGTCATCACCCTGTCTTTCATCTTATCGTAATTCTTGATCGAATCTTCGCTGTTAATGTGCTCAGCCCCCAAGTTAGAGGTCATGATTATAATAGAGTTGGTAAAGTCTACGGTTCTGCCATGGCTGTCAGTTAGCCTACCATCGTCAAGCATTTGCAGCATAATGTTGAACACATCTGGGTGAGCTTTTTCTATCTCATCAAACAAAATCACCTGATAAGGTCTTCGACGAACGGATTCGGTCAACATGCCACCTTCCTCATAACCCACATACCCTGGTGGGGAGCCAATTAATTTTGATACAGAGTGCTTCTCCATATATTCCGACATGTCTATTCTGGTCATGGATTTTGTGTTATCGAACAAAAATCCCGCCAGGGCCTTGGTTACTTCGGTTTTTCCAACCCCCGTTGGTCCCAAAAACAAAAAAGACCCGAGCGGTCTATTTTCTGCCCCAATTCCAGATCTGGACCGGCGAATTGCATTGGCTATGGCGGTAAGGGCGTGATCTTGGCCCACAACACTGTGCCTTAAGGAGTCTTCGATTTGAAGCATTTTTCTTTTTTCTCCAGCCATCATTTTATCTACTGGTATTCCAGTGGCCTTGGCCACCACAAAAGCCACATCATCGGAAGTCACAGTTTCTCTAATAAACTTGCTGGTACCGATTGAACTTTCTGCTTCTTGCAATTCCTTTTGTAGATTTGGTATTTTTCCATAAGATATTTCTCCAGCTTTTGCAAGATCACCTCTTAATTGGGCCTGTTGTAATTCAAATTTCAAATCACTAATTTGCTGTTTTAATTTTTTTACCTTATCGAGGGACATTTTTTCCGCTTCCCAGTGTGAGGTAGCTTCGTTTAGAGAGCTTTCCGCTGCTTGAATTTCTTTTTCCAAAACAATCAGTCTGTCCTTAGAAGTTTTGTCATCCTCTCTTTTTAAGGCCTCCCGTTCCATTTTTAGCTTTATGAGGTCTCGCCCCATTTGGTCAATGTTTTCAGGTTTGCTTTGAGTCCCCATCACTAGTCTACTGGCCGCCTCATCCATTAGGTCAATGGCTTTATCTGGCAAAAATCTATCACTTATATATCTTTCAGAAAGTACCACGGACGATACCACGGCGCCGTCAGAAATCCTTACTCCGTGATGTATTTCGTATTTTTCTTTAATTCCACGCAATATGGATATCGCATCCTCTACGCTTGGTTCCGCTACTAAGACCATTTGAAACCTTCTTGCCAAAGCAGCATCTTTTTCAATATACTTTTTGTATTCATCTAGCGTGGTAGCCCCGATGCAGTGAAAATCGCCCCTTGCGAGAGCTGGTTTTAAAAGGTTTGCAGCGTCCATTGCCCCCTGAGAAGCTCCGGCTCCAACCAATACGTGCATTTCGTCTATAAACAATATTATCTTGCCATCGCTTTTGGTAACATCATTAATTACCGCTTTTAGCCTTTCTTCAAATTCCCCTCTAAATTTAGCGCCAGCAATTAAACTCCCCATGTCCAAGGAAACAATTCTTTTGTCTTTGAGATTTTCTGGTACGTCACCTTCTACCATTCTCATAGCCAGACCCTCGATTACTGCAGTTTTTCCAACACCAGGTTCACCAATTAAGACTGGATTGTTTTTGCTTCTGCGTGACAAAATTTGAATCGACCTTCTGATTTCCTCATCCCTTCCTATAACGGGGTCAATTTTTCCCTCCTGAGCTAAAACATTGAGGTCTCTGGCGTATTTGCTTAGGGCGTTGTAGCTGTCCTCTGCATTTGCAGAATTTGCCCCAGATCCGCCTCTAATTTTTAAAATTGCAGCCTTG
>JACCDU010991648.1_pt1 | contig 10295 bp, 13 predicted proteins | sample 7446081 | NCBI WGS metagenome assembly JACCDU01 (sample SAMN15323447, study PRJNA562643) | freshwater metagenome | isolation source: river surface water | place: USA:Blue River Watershed | collected 2017-08-17
AGATGATCTCGTACAAACCACATAAACTTTTTGTATCCCCATCATTTTCACCCAAAGGGTCACATAAAAGAGGTAAAATTTGAAAATCTTTGGTTTGAGCAGCATAAAAAATAGCATTAACCAAACTTGTGGGGTCCTTATAGTCTATTGAATAACCCTTAGTAGTTTGAGCATTTAACTTTAAAATTGTAAGTGAAACAAAGAGAAAAAGTACTTTCATTTTTAATCTATTAATTGAATAAATCTATAGAAAATTAGTCACTTGGAAAAGTGTCCCTGAAAATAATTTTAAAATTTCAGAATACCTCCAGAAGTATTTTATTTTAAGTTGTTAGACCAGTTTTCAACTACGGTAATTACATCGTTAACATATTTATCTCTCGTTATGGTTCTCTGTGAAGGGTGATATGCAGAGATGTATAATTTATTATTTTGAATTATGTATTTACAACTTCCAGAATTTTGAAATTTACTGAAATCAAGATCAAGCATATTTTTATAGAGTTCAATTGTATTTCCAAAAATTAGAACATTTGGATTCACTAAATCTATTTGGTTTTTCAGTAGATCCGAATTTTTGTTAATTGATTCTTTTAAATCTTCAAAATTTGTTTTTGTATAACCTTTTGAAGGTAATTTTTGTGAATTGATAAAAGCAACATATCGAACTACATCACACATTTCATTCTTGTTCCTAATATACTCCATGTCCTCCCATTTTTGATAATTATTATGAATGCCGTATGAAATATAAATCATAGGATGCCATGTGGTTTTGTGACCTCTGTTGAATTGTACTTTATATAAGTTTTCACCTTCTGGAAACATGTCAAAATAACTCCAGCCACCACCAGTTCCATTCTCAAGATCGTATGGTTCTTTTAACATCCAAGCAAGTCTGATTTGTTTTTTGAAATACAATTCAGGCTTCATGACTCCGTCGTAAATAATGAACCGATTATTTTCTGTTTCATTCATTCTTTCTTCCATCAATTGGTTTAGACGTTGCCGCTTTTGTTCAAATTCATTTAAGTTCATGGATTTTAATTTTAGTTCTTTTTTCGAGATTTTGTTTTGAAATAAAAAAAAATATATCAAATTTATTTTAGATTACTTTACGAATTAATGAAAGCATCTGCATAATGTTTTCATAAAATATTAAAGCTTTAATTTCTTATCAGATGTTCTATCTGATGCCAAATTTTATCAAACCTTGGTTCATTGGCGGTTTCCTCTGGCGTGATGCCATGAATGTCAATGAATTTAGCCCAGTAATAATTATCGGGCGGTTGAACCAATAAATTGATTTCTTCTGTAATCATTCCGTTTTCCACGCGCACAATCCCCACTTGACAAATGCTGTGACTGTATCCTTGTGCAGTTTCAAAATCGATGGCGCTAAAAGTATTTTTCATTTAAATTTATTTAGTCATGGAATTTTGTAGCCGTAAAAATAGAATGACAAAATGCCAAAATATGGCGGTGAACTAAATGAGGCATTCATTAAATTAAGGTCTGGCGCTAAAAGTAGGGCAAGCAAACCACTTATTAATCCTCTTAAACCCAATTCTAGTACAATTACTTTTGTTTCTAGTATAAGTTCTAATCCTTTGATTAGATTGAAACAAGAAATATATTGATAACCCTAATTTTGACTTACGTTAAAATTATCACTGTTAGATTTTGGCGGATATACAACGTATCTTTGGATTCATGCAAGAAGTAATTATGGAAAAAAAATATGAAAAAATCATTGAACGTGTCAAGGAAATAAAAAATGAATTTATCCATCAAGAGCAATCATCCGGCGAACGATTCAATATTTTTAATATTCTCGGACTGAATTCAAATGAAATAAGTCATTCTAGAATTTTAGCGGATTTGTTAAACATAAAAGGCTCACACGGACAGGGAGAAAAATACTTGAAATTATTTATTGACCAATTAATCGAACTTCCCACTGAGAATCAATTTCATGAAGAAAGTCCACATCTGGATATCATTAAAAAATTTCAAATAAGCTCGAGTAGAGTCATTATTGAAAAATCAATTGGAATCGTAGATTATGAATTGGGTTCAGGTGGCAGAATTGATATTTTGTTAACAGATGGTCATGAATTCATCATCATAGAAAATAAAATTTATGCGGTCGACCAACCACAGCAACTTTTAAGATATAAGAATTTCCAACCCACAAAAGATACTCCTATACTATATCTTAATTTATTTGGTTCGGATGCAAGTGAGCATTCCAAATCAAATGATCAAGAAAGTCTGAAATTGAAAACAGATTATATTTCAATATCGTATAGCAGTTTTATTAAAGAATGGCTTGAATCCTGTATAAATAAATCAATTGATCATCCTGCAATAAATGAAATATTGAGACAATATCTGAATTTGATATTGCAATTAACTAATCAAACTATAAACAATAAAATGTCTAAAGAACTCGCGACTTACCTTGCTTCAAACTATGAAGAATTTGACTCACTTATAAAAGTTAAAAATGAAGTGTATTCACTGATCATTGAAAAATCAAGGAAGGTTGTTGAATCAATTTGTGAAGAAAAAGGACTTGAATTATTTTTCAACATGAGACCCGGAGTCAATTATACAGGTTTTACAATTGGGTCAACTCAATTAAAGTTACAAAATTTGCAAATTGCTTTTGAATGGGATGGAGGATTGTTTTGTTTAGGATATTCGTGGTTGACTAAACCTGAATCAAATACAATGTTTAAAAAAAGACTACAAGAACTTCTAATTTCGAATTTCTCAATATCAAAAGAATCTCAATCTTGGCCTGGATGGTCTTATTTTAAGGAATGTTCCAATTGGGATCAGTTTTATCTAATTGTATGGTGTGGTGAATTTCAAAAATTAATTGAAGAAAAGATTGATGTACTAATTGAAATTTCAAATCAATTGCATTCAGAAAAAGCTCATTTTAATTTCTAATTCCATATTCTAGAATTAACCCAACTAACCGTACTAGTATTAATTCTAATTCTTCTCGGTCAGCACTGCATATTTTAGCTTTCCTTAAATTACCAACCCCACTCCGACAATTTTTGGCGCTCGAACCATCTAATTTTACCTCAGATGGCGTAATGAATCGCCTGGAGTATGTAAAACTAAAAATGGAAAGTGATGATTTCAAATGTTCATGAGGAAGGTAGTTGGATCAAGGTGTATGACCAAAATAGTAGAAAGATTTCCCAAATGTCAAGTCATAAAGTGACAATTCTTGGCATTGCTTCAGACTTTTTTGTCGTGGAAGAAGGTTCGTGGATCAAGACGTATGATGAAAATTGTCGGAAGATTGCGCAAATGGCTGCTCAGCATGTTGTTGTGCGTGGTGCTGCCGGACAAACTTTTACGGTATTGGAAGGTAGTTGGTTGAAGGTTTATGATAAGAATTGCAGGAAAATAAGTCAAAAATCGGCAAAATAGATGGCTGTCGTTACTTTTATAAAGGGAAATGAATTTTATTTATTCATGAATGGAAAATTGATCTACAAACGGTGGATTCAAGAACAATATTCTTTGATTTTCGATGTGATGGCCTACTCTAAGCAAACGCTAAAATCTTATCGTGAAAAAGAAGGTGGGTAATTGAATCAATTTGAGTTGTGTCTGTTACCTGGCTCAAGCATAATTTAAACGGGCCAGATCGATTCTTTTTTTAATGTGTTCCCGAAGCCATGCTGGTTCAATGACCTGAACGCGTTCTCCTTGTTTGAGGATTTGTTCTTCTAATTCGTAGTTCGGGCAAACGGTGAGTTCGATGCGCAGTTCTTTTACGTTGTCGATGAGGATTTTTTGACTCGTGTGTAAAGGTTGTGATTTGATGTACTTTCCTTGAAAGGGTTGGTAGCTGAGCACGACTTTTTCGAGTTCATTTTCTGAATAAAGGCCGATGACATTATAAAACAACTTTTTGGGGTTTTTAACCTGAGGCCTGAAGGTGCTTGCCAATAACTCAAATTGAGTGATGCGGTCGAGTGCATAGCTGCGGAATTCGCCATCGGCGTTGGTGCCAACAATATACCAGCGATTCAGATACTCTTTGAGGAGTTGGGGTGCTAAGTCGATCTGAATAGGATTGTCTTCCCAAAAACGAGTGTAGGTGAATTTGATTTTTCGACGTTCAATAATGGCATTGAGAAGGGTAGGGAAGAGTTGTTCGTGGTGCTGCGCAACAGACTGATCAAAATCTATGTAGTCGATGGTACCGGGTTTTTTCAACAATACTTCATTGATGACATTTGAACGGTTGAATAACTCAAAGATTTGCATCCATTCATGAAAGTCGTGTTCGCTATCTCGGTCGATGAAATAGCCATTATGAAGTCGGCTGTACTTGATGTCGATGAAGCACATCTCTCGAATGGTTTTGAGATCGCGTTGCATGGTGCGTTCGGTCGGGAAATAATCTTTGTTGGATAAATTTTCCATGATGTCTTGTAATTGACAATACGGATGCTGATGAACGAAATTGAGAATACTGCTGAGTCTTTCGATTGATTTTACCTGTGACATATTTTTTGTTTGCTGCGAAAGTAAGACATCAAACCGACAAGTGATGGCGGTCAGCTATTTTTTCTTTGTGATCTGAATGAATTTCAAACTTTAGCACCCAATAACTAATGAAATACCTCGTCTCTTCGACCGATTTCCCGAATCATCCGCAACCGTTGGATACAAACATTGCTATGGTGTTAATCAAGCATGACACCTTGATCTCCTTCAATCAGTATGGGCAACGAATGGGTAGGTTGAAACTGTTTGAATTTGTTCATTTTCGAGTTTATTTCAATCAAAAAGAAATAGTTTTGATCAACGGTTTAAATGAAATCCAGCGATTTCGTTTTGATTTTAGAATGCTACCCAAGAAGTCTGGCTATTATGAAGTGCATTATTCAAATTCAGAAACACACCGCTTAGCGACTACCTTCTACGATAAAATATTTTTTAGGCAATATGAGCAAATCATCTTTGATCATTTTGATTTTCTAACAGCCAATTGGAACAGCTTGCTTCAGCTAGATTTGACCTCTAAATACAACCAAGAAAACTTCCTCGATATCTTTGCGATCATTGAAATTAACCGCTTTGAACTGACCTCAAACCGCTTGGTCTTGCGCTTTTATGAGCGGCTGTGCAAGGAGATGAAATATGAAATTGAATCTGGCGTAAAAAACAAAACCTTTTTATCAGTGGGTGATTTCCTCTATAATGAGCTCAATCAAATCAGCTTATTTCAACAGCTCAATCAGGCAGGCATTTGTTCGACTTGTGAGTAAAAACAGATATAGAAATGACTTTCATGAAGAAAGCACATTTTTAGAAAATCCAATCCATGATCTTCCTCAATGAAGCATTCTTTTTCTCTTAAAAGTGTTAATTTAGTTTGAAAACAAGAATGCAAGAACCCCATCGCATAGAACTGAAATTCCGTCATACGGATAATCTTGAAAAGAGGTTGTTGTTTTCTTTTTAAGCTTGCAAGTTGCAAGTTTAAACACTCGAAAAGAATAAAAGAGCTTTAAAATATGAGCGAATCGCAAAACATGGAATGGAAACAATCCTGGCACGACGACTATCTAAAATGGATCTGTGGTTTTGCCAATGCTATTGGTGGCACTATTTTTATTGGTTAAAACAATGCTGGTGAGGTTGTTCATTTAGATAACTATCAAAAGTTATTAGAAGACATACCCAATAAAATACGCAATCAAATGGGTATCGTTTGCGATGTTCAATTGCTTGAAGAAGGAGTAAAAAAGTACCTTCAAATAAAAGTCAACCCCTATACAGTTCCAGTTTCACTTCGTGGTCGTTATTATTACCGAACAGGTAGTACAAAAATTGAATTAACGGGAGTAGAACTGAACGAATTTTTATTGAAAAAGGCAGGTAAAACATGGGATGATGTCATGGAAGAAAGTGCGCGTTATGAGGATATTGAACCTAAAAGCGTAGCCTTTTTTAAAAAGGAAGCTGCAATTAGTGGGCGTTTACCGCAAGATATCATCGATTTGCCTTTACAAGAAACCCTTGAAAAATTGCGCTTAGGGAATGGAAATGCCATAAAACGAGCAGCTCTCATTTTGTTTGGTAAAGACCCGAATAAATTTTATCCCAACATTAAAGTCAAAATAGGTCGATTTGGAACAACCGATGTAGATTTAAGATTCCAAGAAGTTTTAGAAGGCAATATTTTGGATTTATTAGTGCAAGTTCCTGAAATACTGAATGCAAAATTCTTAACCAAACCCATTGTTTTCGAAGGATTACAGCGCATCGAAAAAGATATTTATCCGGTGGCAGCCATTCGTGAAATGTTATTGAATGCCTTGGTACATCGTACGTATATGGGGTCTATGATTCAAATTAGAGTTTATGATCATAAACTTACGCTTTGGAATGAGGGAAATCTCCAGGAAGGTATGACTGTTGAAAGCTTGAAAGGGCATCATGTATCAAGACCCAGAAACCCATTAATTGCTGATGTTTGTTTCAAAGCAGGTTATATTGACTCTTGGGGGCGCGGTACCATTAAAATTTATGAAGCTTGTAAAGAAGCAGGTCTTCCTGAACCAGAAATCACCAGTTTAGATGGCGGTATTTTAGTGACCTTGCATACTCATTTAGTAGGTGGTCAGATAGGTGGTCAGATAGGTGGTCAGATAGGTGGTCAGATGATTACAGACAGACAAAGAGAAGTGTTGAATTTAATACTTCAAAACAACAAAATATCAAGAAAAGAAATAGCCGAAAGATTAGAGATTGCAGAATCTGCTATACAAAAGCATATAAAAGCATATAAAAGCATTAACAAATCTTAAAATCCTTCGTAGAGTTGGAACTAAAAACGGATATTGGATAATAGAAAGGCAACATGAAATTAACTAACGTTGAACGGCGTTTCACCGAAGCACAACTTGAACAAGCCATCATTGATCTTCTAAAAGAAGAAGGTCATGAGCACGTGCATGGAAAAACAATAAACCGTGACTTGACAGAAGTTCTTCTCAAGGAGGATTTGAAATCACAGGAGGCCACATTTAATAGTCCAAAACCGAGTCCGAACATTACGAGCAACTGTATTAGACAGCCCCTTGAGGTTTTGTTGTAGATTCGATTATAAGCTGCTTACGGAAGAGAGGTTGTCAAGAAGGTTTCACATGAATTGTCTACTGAGTTTGGCAAAGGTTTTTCAGAAACAAACATCAAGTATTTCAGACAGTTTTATTCCGCTTTTCCCGAGTGGATTGGTCACGCACTGAGTGACCAATTAAAAGAAACGCCACTGAATCGATTAACTTGGACACACATTCGACAAATTTTACGAATGCCATCCAAAGAGGCTCAATTGTGGTAACAGGTGGTCAAGCAGGTGGTCAAGAATAATGCAGTAATTGCCTCTCACGCCCTTCTTTTTGGAGTTGGTTAGACTTCACCGATAACAAAATCGTATATTTAACTTTACAAACATGAAATTCGGTTTCCGCATCCCATCATTAACAAAAAGAATTGCTGCACGCACATCCTTGAAAAGAGTAGTGCGTCATAATTTAGGTTTAAAAGCCCCCAAAGGATTGGGATGGATTACAGATCCAAAGAAAGCGGCTTACAATAAGATCTATAACAAAACCTCAAGAGGTTGTCTGGTACAACTAATTCTTGTGTTTTCAATTGGATTTTTCAGTTTATCAATTCCTTCATGCGATTTAAAAAAATCTGACTCAGCAGGAGGCACTTACGTTAAGCCGACAATTACCCGAACTGGTAAATTCAGAAAAGGATATGTTAGAAAGAGGGTGAGTACAAATAAGCATGCGATCAGAAATCAGAATCGTTCACGATATTATTATCAAACTCGTGGAAAATATAGAAGGAAAATGCCCAACAATTAGACTTTAGAAATGACGGCGGTATCTTAATAAGACGATTCATTACACACACCATTAAAACGCGAAAAAAGTAAATCAAGGAATTCAAGATTAAAAAAAGCGTAATCTCTTTATCTAAAAGTGATTACGCTTTAACCTTGTGGAGTCGGAGGGGTTAGCTGACGCTTTCCCCATAAACTAACGTGCAGTGGATCAAAAAGCTTCATCGCAAGGCGATGCTGTCTTTTTTATGTATTCACAAATTTGAGGACAAGTCCTCATTTGTGCTCACAAAAAAAAAGCCACTCCAAAGGAGTAGCTTTTTGATCAGAGTGGAGTCGGAGGGGTTCGAACCCTCGTCCAAACGACGAGTTTTCAAGCTTTCTACATGCTTAGTTCGTTGATTGGTTTTCGATATGCGGCCGGACAAGAACACCCAACGCGTATACTTAGGTTTTTTAGCTTCATGTTGCGGTAAAACCATTGGCAACACTAACCCTATAGGATGAACTTCTGAGCGATGAACCGAAAGGGTGGCCGTTCATCAGAAGTACTTGTCTGGCCTACTATACTTCAGCCGGATTAAGCCAACTAACATTCAGTTAATTAAGCAGCAAGTGCGTATGACGTGTTGTCATTTATTGTTCGTAGCATTTGATTTAAGAGGAACACTACAAGCCTCTGCATGCTGACACCTGATTACCGCTATCGCTGTCAAATCCAATGTCGACCCCAAAGAACGTTTGTGCAAAGGTACGAAGTTTTTGGGCCCTTTCTTTATTGCAGCTTGAAAACTTGCGGAGTGTTGAGCGTATTGGTACCCAGTCCTAGCAGCAGATAGCCTTTTTTGATGGAGCAATTGTTGCCCGTATTGAGGGCTTTCACTTTGGAAAATTTGGTATGAGGGAATGCTGCCGCGAGGTCGAGTGTTACAGCAGTAGCAGGCGTACTACCCGGTATCCAAATCGCAAACGTGCTTTTGTCAACTTTTGTGAAGACCCAGCTGCCGTTGTCGCCGTCATTGATTTGGTAGGGTGCAACTGGTTTGGAGTTGTAGATAGCTTCGCCGTTTACTTTCATCCAGGTGCCGATTTCTTCCAAACGCGTATAGGCAATGCTGTCAAAGCGGCCAAGTGGGTCGGGGGCAATGTTGAGTAAGAAATTGCCGCCGCGCGACACAATGAGGCAGAGGTTTTTGAGTAGTGTGGCGGTGCTTTTGTATTGGTCGTTCGGCACGTAACTCCAGCTGTTGGCCATGGTCATGCAAGTTTCCCAAGGGTAGGGCAAGGGCTTTTCTGGGATGCTTTGCTCTGGTGTGAGGTAGTTTTGGTTGGGGCCTTCTACGGCGCGGTCCACGACAATTAAACCCGGTTGTAGCGTGCGTGCTTGGGCGGCAAGTTCGTTCATGAAAATATTTTGATCTACGGGTTTGTAGCCCCATTTAGGAGAGGTGGCGGTATAAGGTTGCACCCAGCCGCCGTCTAGCCATAGGATGTCGATTTTTCCGTAGTTAGCCATGAGTTCATTGATCTGGTTATGGGTGAAATTGACAAAGCTTTCCCATTTTTCAGGTTTCTTAAGAAGGTCGTAGTTGGGGTTGCGGTCGTAGGGCGGGAATTTCGGGTCCCCGTAGTCGGGGTGGTGCCAATCTGGTTTGGAGAAATAGGCGCCAATCCAGAGGCCTTCGGCTCTAAATGCGTCAAAAATACTTTTGGTGAGGTCGGGGTGCTTGGTTTGGCTGTTGGGACAGGCGGGGTTGGCAACGGTATAATTGGTGAGTTTGGAATCGAACATGCAAAAACCATCGTGGTGCTTAGTAGTGAACACCATGTACTTCATACCGGCATTTTTAGCGGCTTTGGCCCAACGCGTGGGGTCGAATTGAGTAGGATTGAAAGTACTTTGCAGGTTTTGATACGCCTTGACATATTCAAAATAGTTAGCGGCGTAAGGCCCACGGCGCGTGCACCAATCTTCGTCTTCGGGGCAAATGCTCCAACTTTCTACGACGCCCCATTGGCTGTATGCTCCCCAGTGCATGAGTAGGCCAAATTTGTAGTCTTGCCATGTTTCAAGTTTTTGAAGTACTAGGCTGTCTGTTGGAGGGAAATAGGTTTGCTCGTGGTGCTGTGCGCTACTCGTCAAAGGAAGATAGAGTGCAAATAAGAAAGAGATCAGGGTTTTAGTCATGTCCATAAACTTCAATTTCATCGATAAATAACCAACCGTCGCCTGCTACGCCTCTCCATTTTGGAAGTGGCCCCGGGTTGCCGATAAGGATTTGCAAGGTTTGAATGGGTTCTGAAGGGAAATTCGCAACTACCAAGGGGTAAGATCCATTGTTTTGCATTTCATTCACAAAAGGATTTTTTTGCATTGTCTCAAATGGCTTCA
>JACCDU010550367.1_pt1 | contig 10291 bp, 9 predicted proteins | sample 7446081 | NCBI WGS metagenome assembly JACCDU01 (sample SAMN15323447, study PRJNA562643) | freshwater metagenome | isolation source: river surface water | place: USA:Blue River Watershed | collected 2017-08-17
ATGTCTGCACACTCGATTGCCTTGAGAATGTCCAAATTCTGATGCCAGTCCTTCTCGTGACCATGGATGAAAACCACATTCTGCGGCAGCCTGTTGTAGTACTCGACGATAAACCGCAGGTAAGCGGACGCTTCAAACCCTTTGTTTACGGTTGTGGAGCACCTTGTGTCAAAGGCCAGGGCGGCTGGCGTCAGCGACTTGCTGCACACCACCACGGGATAGGGCGACCGTTTCAACCATGACAGGTCCTCGTTGTAGTGCGAAGACACGATCACGAATTTGGTGTTCTTGTCCCAACGCGCAGATTCTGAAAACAGTTCCTTGCCGTTATCCCGAAGGACCAACGACCCCATTTTTGGCGCTAAAGTGCTGCACGAAACAATGATGACCAGACACACAATCACCAACCAATGCATTACCTAATGCGAACAAAACAATACACCATGGGTCACAACGACCTGCCCCTCAACGTTTCTTAAAACCAGTTGTGGCGAGCAATAAAGTCAAGCACATGGCTGCCACCGCCACCGCGCTCCAAGGGATGTTGTCGTCTTGGGTGAATGCGTCGTGGGTGGGGGGCGGCGTCGTCAGCGTGGTAGGCAGGTCAGAAGACGATACGAGCATCTCGAGGCGGTGAGTCACCTGAGAGGGCTTGTCGGTGATGTCCATGACCCACTTGGAGCTGGCCACGAGCTTCATTTGCATTGCAAAAAACATCCTGCGCAGCTTCTCAAAGCAAGCCTTCTCAAAGGGCGGTGCGTTTCGCCAAGCCTTGCACACATTCGTCAGGGGGGCTTGCGCCCATGTGTCGAGGATCTCAAAAGCCTTAGGCGTGTTTTTAAAGAGCATGAGTTGTGTGTCGGCTTGATCGTGCTTGCCCGTTGAAGTGTTGACAACCACGGCGGTTTCTGCGTCGAGGAAGCGCCCCATGGCATCCTCAATTTTAGTGGAGTGGTCGACAAACATCAAGGTTCGGTCAATGAAGAGCACGAGGTCAAAGTCGCGGAGGTAACGTTTGATGTAGAATGGCTTTTCCCAGCCCGCCCTGACCCATTTTTTGTTGGCATTTTGTTTTGTGGGGCATCTCTCCACCACAAAGGCGTAGTTGTGCTTGGCGGCGTACATGCCATTTACGAAAACAGCTTGCTTGAGGTACAAAGGATCGTCAGAGCTGGACAACGTTAAAATTGCCACGCGCTGATTGCAAGACGCCATTGCTCTACTTATTTCGCACATTTTTTGTTGAAAATGCGGTGGTGTCCCATAAAAATTTGACCCCTTTAATCCTAATTTTCAAAGTCACAAACACGCAAACACACACGCGCTCACACACACACACGCCCCAAGCCAAAGACAATGGCCGAGGAGATGCCCGTACCTACCCCCGTGATGCTGGAGGTGTTTGACACCCTCATCATCCGCATCCGCCTGGGCTCGCTGCGGGCTCAGTTGCAGCGCGGAGACACGGGCAAGATGGTGCGCCTCTTGGAGGATTGCATGATCCACCTCGAGAGCTGCAAGCACACCGACATTGCCCCCGAGTACCTGGAGCGCATCTACGAGCGTTTCTTGACGATGCAGTGCATGCTGCTGTGCGGCGTGTGCACCAGTCCCGCGCACGAGCTTCTCTCAGAGGTTTGGGAGCTGCTCAACAAAAACGAGTGGGCGCAGTGCGGAAACAAGTGGGGGTGGGTTTTCGCGTCGCGCCTGGGCCACACCGCAGAGGACGACATCGGCTCTCTGGCGGCGATCCCGAATGACGTGCTGGGCACCATCAAGGCGATGGTGGTGACCGTGGCTTAGACCAATCGAAAGCTGCTCAGGTGGCTGGAGGCGTCGCGAGAGATCTGCGCAAGGCCGTCCACAGAATCTTTGAGCTCTTCTAGGTGCGTAAAGAGCACGACCCCGCGGTAGATTCCCAAGAGCGCCCTGAGAAAAGTGGGCACTTTGGCAAGATGCTCCGAGTCACACGCTACAAAACCTTCATCAATAAATATGTGAGAAGCCGGTGGGGTTCCGCCCAATTGCGCGAGCGCAATCCTGAGGGCAAGACTGAAGATGAAGCGCTGGAACCCGCTGGCTTTTCCTATTGGGGGCTGGTGCGGACCGTGTTTGAAAAACCACTCGATGCTAAGCTTGTTGCCAGCCGCTTCAGAGGTTACCGCTGCCAGAGACAACTGGTGTGAGGTCGCGCGGGCGATCAAGCCGTTGGCCTTGTGGAGCAGCGTGGGCACGACGTGCTTCTCGTACAACCACCTTCTATACCCTGCAAACGCCTGGGCCACGCCGTCGATGGCGTCCTTTCTTTCTTTGTAAAAATCGATGCTCTCAGCAAGGCTTTTGACCTCGTCCTGCACGGACGCCAAATTTGCCAGTGTGCCGCAAGCGCGCTCATGATCCGGCTTGAGTGCTCTGAGGCCGCTGTGCACGGCCCTCGCCTCGGCGTGTTCCTCCCGCGCCAGCAGCCTGTCGATTTCTTGAATGCGCTTGCGGCAAGCTTGGTGCGCGCGCACGCACAAGTCCCGATCCTGTTGTAAGATGGGAGCGGCACACTGCGCATCGTAAGCCGCCCACAGCCTGTCTTGCTCGAGCAGTGTTTGACGCGTCCGCCTCAACTGCGGGATCCTTTCCAAGGCCTCCAACAGCTCCTCGCGCAATTCCGTACCCATACCCAGCCCCTCGTGCTTTTGCCTTGCCAAACATGCCCAACAATCTTGATTGAATGGCACATTGTCGAGGTGCTCGATCCGTCGTTTGATTTCCTCTTCGGACACGGACGCCCATCGGTTTGCCTCGAGACACATGCGCATGTCCTCCAGGCTGGCCTTGTCTATGCTGGGCTTTGGTAGCGGTGGAGGGTTGGTCTGCGACCTCGCCCGTCTCAAAGAGGCTACCAGAGACCGATACGATCCTGCTTCATTACTCTCCTCCCCCGCCACCACCGCGGCGCCTCCGTCAACCGCCGCCACAAAAGTCTCCTTCAACATCTCTAGCACTTCCGCGCGCTCGCGTTCAAGCGCACCGCGGTCGATTGGAACCCCGGGTTCTGCGTCTGCGTCTTCAAATGGCACCGCAGGCAAGGTGCGGGCTCTCTCCTCCAGCACGCGGTAGCGTTCGAGCGTGGACTCTGCCCACGCCCGTCGATCCTGCAAGTTCCGCAACTTTAGCGTTTCATGGGCATGCAACGTCGTCAGTGCCTCAAGCACCGCGCCGTGAGCCAATGTGGCGGCTTTGAACAACCCCGCCAGATTGTTGACGGGCGCCAAGTTGATGGCCTCATCCAAAACGTTGACCTGATTTGCGACGTCCAACTTTAGGAAATCCTCGTCTCCTCCTTGAGAAACAACGCACGCGCGCACAAACGTCTGGCTGTTGCCAATGTGCCGCGCCACCCATTGATCGACCGCTGTTTTTCCAGTGTGAACGACCCGTCCATCACATGTCAAGCTGGCCTTAGCCGTCATTTTTCTAGCGTCCTTGACTTGTGGGTGGAACGATCGCGTGACTTCGTAAACGCCGGCGTCGCCGTTCAAGGCAAATGCCACGGTGGTCTTTGCAACCGCCGAAGCCGGCTTTTGGAGGCACACGATGCTGCTGGGGTGAGAGCGGTTGTGGCGTATGGCCTCTCCAAACAATGCCAAGCACAGAGCATCCACGATGCTGGACTTTCCACACCCGTTTCCCCCGTTGATGACACAAATCTTGTGATCTAGTCGCGTGAAGTCCAGGTGATTGCCATCCTTGAAACACAGAATCCAATCCCATCGAAGCGACAACAACTGCGTCTTTGCAGTGGTTTTTACAGAGGCCGAGGTGTCGCGAGAGTCTAGATAGGCATCTATTTGCGCCTCGAGCTTTTGATTTCTGGATTCGACCGTGCCCACCACGGCGCTTGGTAGTTGCGAGTTGATTGGGATCTTCAAGGTGTGGGGACTCGCCAACCAGCCTTTCCAATCAGAGTGGGGCAGGCCGCGTCCAGAGAGAAACTCCTCCCACACGGCACGGTCGTTTGGATTCACTTCGCCTCCCCCGCCGCCTGTGCTGACTTCGCCTCCTTTGCCCGCCCCGCCCACGCCCACTCCACTCGTGTCGCCGAAGCCGCCGACCAGCTCCCATGTCTTGCCGTGTCTCCGGAACACTTCGCCGAGCTCAAGCAAGTCGCTGCAGCAGCCTTCTGAGACACGCACGAGCAGATGGTCCGGGCATTCCGGGCGCAAGAGCGCGGCTTCGACCGTGCCGCCGTCGCCAACTACCACCCAAACGTCATCCTTCCTCGACACCACCACAAAGCCCGTGGGACACTTGATGTCTATGTGCCGCACCGATCTCGTTGCAATGTCCCACACCGAGCAACCGTGCCCAAACAATGGCTCGCCAAAGTTTTGTTGAATCAAGCTCCCCGCGTAACCCCAACGATCCTTGGTTTGCCGCAGGTGCACGTCTCCTAACAAAACTAAGTCGTAGCCGTCAAACCACTCGATGGGGTATCCATGGGGCGACCGCGCGTAATTTTGCAATTTGCACCCGTTGATGGTGCCGTGAAAAAGAGCGACCGTGACACTCGCTCCTGAAAACTCGCGTGGATCCGGGAATGGCGGAAGATCCGCAACTTGCGCCTGCGCCGAGGCGTCTCCCTTGGCCAAAGCATCCTGTATCGCCACTACACCAAATCCAATGTTGCCAAAAGTGTAATTTCCTGTGGCGTCGAGGTAGTGCACGTTGGGTGTGTCCACAACGAGCGCGCCGATGAGATCCGTACTGTCGTCCATGTCCTGGCGGTAGTCATGATTGCCGCGTATCAAGACCACCGGACACACCTCTGCCAGGCCGCCCACGAGCTCCTTGAAAAGCCGGATGCCCGGCGCCTCGATGCGCGACTTGTTATGAAATACGTCTCCCGTGATGGCGACGATGGGCGCGGGCAACCCGGCAACATGATCTCGTAGCGCTCCAAAGACCGCGCTGCAGTCCCGATACCTGCACTTGTCTTGGTCCCCGGTGCGTATGTGGACATCCGACACGTGCACGATGTGCGTATACACAGGATACCTATACATAGACTCACAGTGTGTTGGCTGCTCTTAACTCTTAAGCTTTTGCAGGAACATCTCCCAAGACGAGTCGCATGGGTCTATGACATTGGCCAGAAAGGTGTAGCTGCCATTGTCCTCTGCGTACAGGTCGTTTTGCAACACAATGCCCAAGCACTTTTCAAATGGGTACATCAAGAACTCGTCGCGGTCGATGGCAGATACGCTGAAGTCATCTGCGCTGCAATCAGGGCTCTTTGTGATAGTAAGCTTGGCATTGGTCGCCACGGTCACGCCCGCTACCTTTGTCGCCGCGTCCAATGCACCCATTTGTTGCAGACCAAAGTTTATGTCGTGCGTGATGTCTTCGACCCTGGAAATCTCCAGTTGCAGCTTTGGAGATGATGGTGGTAAGGTTTTCAAAACGCGCCGCGCCGTCGTTTCGCGGCTGAAGCCTACTATGTAGTTGCGGTTGTTGTGCGGCACCGCCAAGGCTCCGTGCTTTCCTGAGATCAAATAGACAGCGGCCATTTGGATTTCAAGGTCAACATTACGCTTAAGTTTTCTTTAAAAAGAATTGCAGTGAATCCATCCCGGTCCCCAATTGAAGGACAGCTTCTCTGGGGTCTTGCGGCCTCTGAGGAGAAGGGTGGTCTCTGGCATGAGCCGCTTCTTCCTGTTCACAAAGTGGTTGTGCCCGACGCACCACGCGCACCCCATGAACCAGACGTCTTTGAGCTCATCTCTCTTCAAGCCGGCTGGCACGTTGCCGTTGAGGATACTAGCGTGATACTCCATGCATTTGAAAATGAGGTCGTTGTAGAGGTCCAAGCCCTGGTGCCAAGCCATCTCGGCGATTTGCACCATGCTCCCGATCTGAAACTGAGTGTGACACAAGTCTCTCTTGGTCTCTGTGCAGAAGCCGTCTTCTTCCACGCAACGTGGCAGGGTGTCTTTGAACTCTTTCACGACCCATTGGAATCTGGCAGCGTCGCCCCTGTACAAACCGATTTGCATGAGCGCTTCTTGAATGGTCAAAATCCAGTTGTTGTTCCACTTGGCGATCTCTTTGTAGCGCCCGGTCAAATTGGGCAACAGAATGGTGTCAATGAAGCGCTCGAATGGCTCTACCACCCCCGACTTTTTCCAGCCTTCGGGGTAGACAAACCTCAACAGCTCGGCAGCGCGAACGAAGGCCGTGCCACCCCATGCGCACTCGAGTGGGGCGTTTGCGCCCTTGAACACCTTACATGTGCCCGCCCACGCGCGCATGACGCCGATCGCCTTGTCTGCAAACGCGGGATCCCGCTTGAACACGTAAAGCAACGTTTGCATGTAGCACTGCATCGCATCTCCGACAAACTCGTCGTGTCCCACGCCGCTGCCGTATGGCCCAATGTCCACGGTCGCCAGAGGGCGCGGTCGGAAATCGCGCGGGCATGCCGCTTCGAGCTGCTTGATGCCCCTTTCAAGCTGTGGATTCTTCACTGCCGCCAATTGCTTCTGTCCCAAGGTGCACGCGGGTCGCTTGAACTCTGCCATCGTATAAGGAAATCGACCTTCGGCACTTAAGCTGCTTTTGATTTAAAGCGGACACCCCAGTGTAGTAGTCATGCACTCTAGTTCCATCATTCGCACGTCTATCAGCACCCCCAGGCACGTTTCGCTGCTGGTGCAGGACGCCGTCGTTTATTCCACCAAGGCCAAGGGCAGCAGGCGCGTGGCGGTGGAGGACGCCAATGGCCTGGCCAAGACGAAAAACCAGGTCTTGTACAGCAAGCACCTGAGCGATCCGGGGGTTGGCATGGTGGTGGGCATCGGCCCCGCCGGCAGTGGCAAGACGCTGTTGTCCTGTGCGCACGCCATCCAGGGGCTCATTCGCAACGACATCAAAAAGATCGTGATCACGCGCCCCACCGTGAGCGCCGACGAGCAGATCGGCTTCCTTCCTGGCTCCCTGGAGGAAAAGATGTTGCCTTGGATGGTGCCTATTTACGACTGCTTCAAGGAGTATGTGAGCGCACAGCGCTTGCGCGAGTACATGCATAATGAAGAGATCGAGGTGTGCCCGTTGTCCTTCATGCGCGGCAGGACCTTTCACAACTCCTGGGTCATCGCGGACGAGGTGCAAAATTCCACGGTGAATCAGATGCGGACGCTGCTCACCCGCGTAGGCCAGAACTCCAAGATCGTCCTTACGGGCGACCTCGCCCAGTGCGACAGCCATGCGCAGAACGGCCTCGCCGACTTTCTCAAGCGCTACGGCCTCTGGTCGGAGGACGCACAGGCGCACCACACCGGCCTTGAAGGCTACGAAGAGCCGGCGCTGCCTCGCATCGAGGTCGTGCGCTTTGAGGACGAGGACGTGCTCCGCAGCGATCTCGTCAAGGTCATCCTAGACGTGTACCGCTACTAATTTTTTTGTTGTCTCCCTGTGACGCTGTCAAAAATGTGATTGTACCCATAGCCTAGCACTCGTTACAGTCACACACGGAAGACGAAAGCAAGATGTCTGAAGCTGAAGACGCACTAAAAGCATTGGGGGTAGAGGCATGGGTGGGCATTGCATTGTACCGCGTCGAAAGGCCGGACACAGCTGATTTGTCATGGTACAACGGGCGCCTGAGACTGGTCGTCAAGAGGACTGTTGGCAGTGTCGTCGCCAAGATCGATTTTGGAGATGGCGACTCAGACAACAACATTGAATGGGTGCTGAAAGAGTCGTCTTTTGTGGAGAACAATGAGGCTATCCAGAACAACTGGATGCAAAAGCCGTGCCATCCCATGGCGTGGCGGGTGTACACCCAGGAGCCCGCAAAACAGATTCTCATCAAGGCCTTGAGCAAAGATGACCTCATTGCCATCATCGGCGGCATGAAGCGAAGGGCAGGGTATGTGCCCCTGGAGACGCTCTCCTACCAAGATCTGATCTGCATCGTCGACGGTAGGGGCATTCCCCATCACTGCTTCTTGGACAAGGATAAAAAGCAGCAGAAGCGCAAGACCGATGCAGCAGAAGCAGCGGACGACTCGGCGCCGAAAAAGACCCGGGACACTTCAGACGCTGACGCGGGCGGCTTTGCGGCGTATAAAAAGGAGATGAACGCGCGCCTCAAGCAGATCGAGGACCAGGTAAAGAGCCTCACCCAGAGCCAGAGCGCGCTCAAGCACGAGCTCGGCAAGCTCAAAAAAGAAAAGCATGTCGCAGTGTCCGACAGCGTCGCCGCACGCAAGGACAACATGTTTGCCAAGATCGCACTCAAAAACGGCGTGGAAGAGGACAAACCGGTGTACAACGACCTGTGGCCGGGGGTGCGCGACGGCACAATCAAGACCTTCGGCGTGCCCCTCAACTACCCGCGGTGCGTGCGGTACCTCCACACATCGCAGACTACCACGGCGTGTTTGAGCGCCCACAAAGGCGAAAAGGAGCATCTGTTCAACAAGCGGCCTATGGCAGTGCCCTTTGCGATCATGGAGAGCGACCCCAAGCTGTCAAAGCTGGTGGGATATGCAGCGAGCCCCGCCACAGAGGGCGCGCGCGTGCCCAGTGTGACCAACGCGCACGAGCGGTGGTACATGTATGTCACGTGCGACGCGTGCGTCAACGGTGTCACGGAGCTCAAGTTCCTGACTTGGAAAGGCAAAGGAGGCGTGTGGAAGCACTGCGCCGTGTGCAGCAACGGCAACGGCGTCCACAAGGCCGGCGGCGTGGTGCCGGTGTGCGAGGAATGCCACACCGACATTGCCAAGGACGGCAATGACCAGAATGGCGACGACCGCTCGCGGGCCATGAAAGCACTCGAGTTCAGGTTCCCTTGGCTGCTGTTTGAGTGGAACGATGGCCTGCGCTGGCGCGACATGTTCAAGCGCAGCGCCGCGTTGGCCAACAGCATCCGCGGACCCGACACCGTGTTTGCGGTGGAGCTGCAAGAGGTCGGCAAGAGGGTGTGGATCGTGCTCGAGGAGGACGGCAACGGCCACGCGGATGCCAAGTACCCCGAGGAAGAGGAGTTCAACCGCATGTTGGGCATACAGCAGAGCCTCATTGACAAGGGGCGCGGTGACCACGTGTTTATTATCCGCTACACGCCTAAAGAACGCTTCAAGACGTCCACCGACTTTGAGGCGGAGCCCGACAAGACCGTGCGTTTGTTGGTGGTGCGCGCTTGGGTGTGCTGGTTCATCGTGCAGCTGCTGAAAAAGAAGGACTGCGCCGCGACGACGGTGTTGTACCTGTTTTACGACTTTGCCAACAGACACTTTCAGCGCGCCAAACGCAGCCCAGCAGAGGACTGGCGCGTGGGCTGGGCGTGCACGTTCCCACAAGACATCGTCACAGATGACGACGCCTATGACTGGCGGTACGCCCTCAACCCCAACGAGGGCGTGCTCTTCAACGTGGTCGGGGGCAGGGATGGGTTGTTCAAGGTCGCTGCGGCCGAGGCCTTTGAGTAGTGGGCTGGGGGTGATGCTGCCGGGATGGGCAAATGGTGGGGTCTCTGGCTTTTATTACTCGATGCAATCTTCCGATAACATTCCTAAAGCCTTCATTGGCTCTTCATCGTCGTCCAAAACAGCCCTCAACACCTTTTCTAGCAGCGGGTGCCTCTTTGGAGATGCTATAAACCCTTGGCGCACAGTGACTTTGCCTGGAGAAAAGGTGGCAGGGACCTCGCAATTTTCGCCACTCTTGACAAACACGCCACCAAGAGCGTACAATATGAACAACGCCATGAGATCCACGCGTTTTACGCAGTCTTTGTGCCGCACCAACACCTTTGGATAGCGTGTGTACATGAAATAAATCAGGTCTTCCTCTGTCCAGGCGTGCGTGGGGGTGGTGGTGTCAGCCTTGATGCCAAGCGCGTGCTGGTGACTAGGTACGGTGTCTGTCATCCATGTCTCAGAAGGTGGTGGCAACCGGATGCGGTCCTCCATGGAACAGGTCTGCCTTTTACATTTACCGGGTACTTAAACATAAATTCCTCAGCATACATTAATGCAGATCTTTGTGAAAACCCTAACCGGAAAGACCATTACGCTCGAGGTGGACACCGCCGACACGATAGAAAACATCAAGGCCAAGATCCAAGAAAAAGAGGGCATCATGCCCGATCAACAACGCCTGATCTTTGCCGGAAAACAATTAGAGGATGCGCGCACGCTCGCCGACTACAACATCCAAAAAGAGTCTACGCTACACCTCGTCCTAAGGCTGAGGGGTGGCGATTGAGAGGTAGGTTCTTCCTTTTTTTCTG
>JACCDU010864351.1_pt1 | contig 10291 bp, 9 predicted proteins | sample 7446081 | NCBI WGS metagenome assembly JACCDU01 (sample SAMN15323447, study PRJNA562643) | freshwater metagenome | isolation source: river surface water | place: USA:Blue River Watershed | collected 2017-08-17
CACCAGCTGACTGGCCGCCATCAGCACCAGACTTGCTAGTAATCCGATCCAGCTCAAGGGAACTTGCACGTCCTCTGCCCAACGGCTGTACACGACCATGGCGACCACGCCAACTGCCATCGCTACGAGAAGGAAAACCGACAACGCAGCCAAGCCGGATGACACCAGAACCGGTTGCTGAAGTGACTCGGTCTGTGCATCCCAGTAGAAACGCTGAACCGAGTTATTGAGACCGCAGTTCGCCGCCATCCCCAACAGGGCTGTGGCTGTGAGCGTCAACTCCAGCGCGCCAAATGCCCGTGGCGAAAGGGCCGCGGCGATCAGCGGAAAGGTCCAGAACGCGATCAGCTTGAATAGGAAATCCGTGCCGCCATAGATTGCGGAATCGCGTGCAAGCTGGCGCAATACCATCAGTCAACAATCCGGTTGTTGACGAGTGGATGATCAACTTTGGGTTGACGCGAGGTGTATTCGGACAGAAGAGGATGGTATAGATTGATGAGCGAATGGGAATCGAGTCGCCCGTATAGATGATCTATAACGGAATTAAATAGATACGCGGCAGAATCTAAGCCATGATACTTTTCCGCATATTTCCGACTAGCGGCTCCCAGTTGCCGACGTAACTGTGGTCTGGTAATGAGCACGCGCAATACATCGACCAAGCTCTCGGGTGTTGCAGATATGACTGGGCACTCTGAGAAATATGACCACCGCCGAAAAGGCATGATGTATTCATCATTGTCCAGATTTGCGATAACCGGTAGCCCACTAGCCATGCCTTCGATGGCATTCATTCCGAAGCCAGAAGCAATCAGCTGCTCCACGTGAATATCAATATCGTTCTGAAAGGTGTTCCGAACCTGCTCATTCTTTACCCTCTCGAGCAAAACCAACTCCACCTTCAACCCCTCCCCCCTCAGCTTGTCAACCGCCGCGATGACAAATTCTGAGCCTTTGAAACCACGGTGATTGGGTGCATGGGCGATGACAACGGGCTGGTTGATTCCATCGGCCATGTTGTGACGCTGGCTCTGCTGCCATTCGGACAACTCTACAAACACACTTGATGGGATCAGAACATCCCAGCGGCCAAACCCGTCCGGCCCCATGAAACCAGGAATGACCACATCAGCATGATCAGACCAATATTTCAGCCGAACCTCCACCTGTCGCTGGGTTCGCGAGGCGCCTGGGTATGACATCATCAAACCATGCATCATGGGAGTCGAGCGTATGTGTCGGTACGAATACGCATCAGCCCCGTAAGGTATAGCGACAACCCTCGCTCCTGCAATTTTGAAAAGAGGCGCCTGCAAACGCCAGACCAACTTATCCCCAATAAAAAACCCCGAAAAGGGGATGACGAAGACGTCGTATCTAATCAATCCGTCTAAAAATCCAGCATAGGGGCGCACAAACCCAGGAAGCCATGAGTACTCTTCATCGAGAAGACGGTCCCAATCGGCACGGTCGTTGATGACGGCATAAAAATCCGTTGTGAACGTCTCTGAACGGAGACCAAGCGAACGAACCGAGCGAGCCCAATAGCAGTTGTTCTTTATAGGCACGCTACCCCATACGATAGCCGGCCGACAAACCTTAGCATCGACTCGAGAGCGCCCCCATCGTCGCACCCCGCCGATTACAAACGCGACGGCGAAAGACACCAAGACGAAAAGCAGATCCACAAATCCGTGGGCCATTGACTTGACGAGTCGCTTCCAGAAAAGGCCCATTTCTTATTTACCGCGCAACACAGCGATACCGAAACCGCGCTTGCCGAAATTGTCGCCGTTGTAGAGCATGTACATGTCGTCGCCGAGGGTGAACACGCAGGGGTAACAGATCATCTGCGTGGCGAATTCGTCGCCGATCGATATGCCAGCCAAGTCATCCCTACGCTCCCACAACGAGCCATCGCGCGATTCCGCGTAGCCGATGCGGTACTTGCCGACGCCTGAATGTACGAACGAATACCACATTCGGTAGTCGTCGTCGGTGAACTTCACGACGGCAGAACGCGCAATGTTCGTCTCGCCCGGACCAAAATCGATCGCCGCGTTTCCAGAGCGCCTCCAGTCGAAGAGGTTGTCTGATTCAGCCGTTTTAATGTTGTAATGCGACTTCAGGATGCCGTCGTCACTGCGCGACCACGCCACGCCGGACACGTAGGTCATGCGCCAGCAGTCGCCGTCCTTGTACACGTGAGGCGAAGTGACGAGGCACGGGTCCACCTCGCTGCGCGACAGTAGCGGCGCCTTGAACATGCGCTGGAAGGTCTTGCCGTCCTCGCTCGTTGCGAGTCCAATCGCGGCATAGAAGAGAGGCCACTCCACGCCTTGGTTCCAGCCGATGTAGTACATGTACCACTTGCCTTCGTGTCGCACCACGCACGACGGGTAGACACCGTGCTCGTCGAAGAAGCCGAGCGGCCCCGGCGCGAGAGCGGGCTCCTCTGAAACACCAACGACCGAGAACGACTCGCCACCGGCTTTCAGCTCAAGATCGACATAGCCGATGTGCGACCTCTGCTGCTCCGTACGCGAGGCGAAGAACACCCGCACGCGCCGCCCGCCGAGCGGCATGGCGGTTGGCAATTGGCAGTGGCTGTACATCCAGGGCAGACCGGTTTTCGGCACGCCAACAAGTCCGATCTTGCACCAACTCCACGGGTTTTCTGACATCTTCATTGCTCTCTCTCAGAATCCTATTTGGTCGCTGTTCTTGGGGAAAGGCTTAGTCCGCTCCGGCGCATAGACTTCCTTCGGTTTAGTGTCCTTTAGGATCATCGTGCCAGCTCCGATCAGCGTTTCCTTCGCCACCTTCACGCCGTCGCGCAGCGTAGCGTTCACGCCGATGAAGACGTTGTCCTCAATGGTGCAGTAACCCGAGATCACCACATGGGAGGTGATGAAGCAGTGGCTTCCAATGCTGCCGTGGTGGCCGAAGTGGTTGCCGCTCCAAAGGATTGTGTCGTTGCCGATCTTCGTAAAGGGCTGGATCGTGTTGTCTTCGAAGATGAAAACATTGTCGCCGATCGTCGTGGAACTCCAAATCCGTACACCCGGATGCACGAAGGTCGCGCATCGATAGCCCCACACCTTCATTTCCTCATACACGCGCTGCCGCATCCGATTCATCTGACCGTAGCCGATCGCGACGAACACCTCCACATCCCCCGGCGCATGGAACTGCGCTAGGTTCTCGATAGCGAGCAGGCGACGCCCATATACCTCGTCGGCGGTCTTGTAAGTTTCGTGGCAGGCGAAGGCCACGACTTGATAGCCGGCCAGTTCCTCGAAGTAGCTTAGCGCGACTTCCGCGAACAGTCCGGTACCGACGATGACGAGTTTCTTGGGCATGCTCTCTCCTAGGCCGGGACTAGCTGATTGAAGGGGATCAGGAAGAAGCCGGGATAATGCTCGAGCAGGAAAGCCGGCTTGCTCGCAGCAAGGTCGCGATTGTAGATACGCGTGTAATAGTAGTAGCGGTACTCGGACGTGCCCCACCGCTTCTTGAAGTCGTAGACGCCCCCCTGGCTGAGCCATGTGCCGCCCCAGTTCCAGTTAGTGAAGCCGCGCGCCATCGCGTCAAGCATCGCCTCATAGATCGTGAGCGCGAGAGCCTGTGTGTTGCGGTGCTTTTCCATAATCACTGGCGTGAAGTACTCGACTGTTTTGTTGAAATAGAAGAGAAGCACTCCCGCTATCGGTTCGCCGCTTAGCGATGCGGTGAACACCGCCCAATCGCCCGCGTCCATCCTGGCAGGAATGGCGTCAAAAAACGTGCGCTTCTTCGGGATGCCGCCGATCGCAGTCATGTTATCGACGTGCGTGCGATAGAGGAACTCTAGAGCCTCCGCCCCACCTCTCGCGACTGTGACACCCTCCTTGATGGCTCGCCGGATGTTCCTGGGCCTGGGATTCTCGAAACTGCCAAGTAAGTTCTCGGCGCGTGCCGGAAAGTGCGTGATCTGTCCAATGCGGACGTCGCGACAGTCCTGTCCCGCATGCGCGTCATAGAACTCACTATCGCCTTCCAAGGGATTCGTAATAATCGTGGCCGATGCCGCTTCTGCGTTGGCGGCCATGGAATAGAAGGCATCCACAAGCGCTGACTTGGCATCAATGTCATGCTCGGCCTGGATCACCCCGCCGTTACTGCCGTAGTATGCGAGCGAATTGAACGCGGGACCCAACGGGCCGTCCTTCACAAGGAAGGGTAGCACCCCCGTGATCGCACCCTCGCGCCGAGCAACGAGCCATGAGCAACGAGCACCCAAGTGCTCGGCAACCAGTCCAAGGAAGCGCGGCTCAGCGTATCCCAGAGTGCGCGGGTTGCGCAGGACATATTCCCTGAACTCGCTGCCGCCGGCACCCGCAATCGTCGTAACCTTCGTCATAGTATCTGCGCCATGAACTCGTCGACGTTCAGTAATGACCATATCAACAATCGACGATTCTGCTTGCCAGATAAATGTTCTTGAATCAGTTCGGCAACCACCTTCGGGTCAAGCACCGAGTAGATCGGCGAGCTACTGCTAAGCAACTTGCGCTTTACAAACTCGATGCTCTCACCCTTAAACCAACTCGCATCTGGTGAGGAAAATCCCTGCTTTTCAGCTTTGGTGATCTCGTCAGGGATGTATCTGGACATCACATCGCGCAGGACCTGCTTGCCGTCATTGGTTTTCTGAAAATAACGCCCAGTCTTATTGCCGGGTTCGTTTTCGTTCAGCCTGATCACATCCGCTAGATTGTTCAGCTTCAGGTTGACGGGGCATTGCATTGCAAAGTCGACCAGGTCGTTGTCCATAAATGGAACCCGCGTCTCCAGACTGTGGGCCATGCTCAGCTTGTCTTCGACGACAAACAGCCCGTGCAGAAAGGTCTTGGCCTCAAAGTAAAGCGAATGGTTGATGTAGTCTTCGGGCCGATCCAGCTCGTTGTCGTGCGTCAGGAATACGTTGCGAAAGATGTCGCGAGTCCAGACATCCTTGACGTCGCCCCAGATAGGAGCAAAAACCTTGGACAGCACCCTGTTGGGTATCAGGCGCTGCCAGAACACGTAGTACTGGTCAATGTAGTGTTCAAAGTCCTGGTTGACCACGGCACGGTAGTAGCGCCAGGGGTAGCCGGCAAAAAGCTCGTCACCCCCGGCCCCGGACATCACAACCTTCACAAACTTGCCGGCCAGCTTGGCCGCGTAGTAGTTGGGGTAGCTCTGCCCCACACGGGGCTCTTCCAGGTGCCAGGCCAGCTTGGGGAGGCAACGCTCCATATCACCAGCCTTGAGCACCATTTCATAATGCTCCGTCTTGAAGCGCGCCGACATGGCCTCCGCGCGCACGCGTTCGTCAAAAGCCAGCTCAATGCCCGAGGCCGAGCTGAGGTCGAAGCCACAGGTGAAAGTCTTGAGATAGGGAAAAGAACCTGCCGCCACTGCTGTGATGGATCCGCTGTCCATACCGCCGCTCAAGTAGGCGCCCAGTTCGACGTCGCTGATCAACTGGCGATTGACCGCCTGCCGGAACAACCGGTCCAGCTCCTCGACGTATTCTTCCTTGCGAGCGGGCCGGTCGGGCTCGCGAAAACGGTAGTCCCAGTAAGCCGTGCGTTTTACCTCTGGCTTACCTGAGCCGAAGTCGATCGTCAGGTAGTGCCCGGCCGGCAACAATTGGATGTCTTCAAGCAGCGTGCGGTCAGTGAAGATGTTCTGGAAAGTGAAGTACTCCAGCAAGGCCTTTTTGTCCAGTGCACGGCGAAAGGCCGTGTCGGCGAGGATGGCCTTCTGCTCCGACGCGAACCACAGGCTCCCGCCTTGGCGTGCGACATATAGCGGCTTGATGCCATAGCGGTCCCGCGCCAGCAGCAGACGGCGTTCCTTGCGATCCCAGAGGGCAAAGGCAAACATGCCATTGAAACGCTCCAGCGCCGCCGTACCCCAATGCGCCAATGCGTAGAGAACGACTTCGGTATCCGTCTTGGAGCGGAAGCTGTAGCCGGCAGCCTCCAGTTCGGCCCGCAATTCGCGGAAGTTGTAGATCTCCCCGTTATAGGAAAAGGCATAACGATGATCTGCGCTGATCATCGGCTGGTGCCCCAAAGGAGACAAGTCGATGATGGCCAGCCTGCGATGGCCCAGGCCGACATTGCCTTCTATCCACTGCCCCTCGCCGTCAGGCCCACGATGTGCAATGGCATCGGTCATTCGCTTGAGGACGACTGGCGACACACCGTCGCCATTTAGATGGATGAGGCCGGCGATTCCGCACATCAGGCACTGTATTCCAGGACGTTTCTAATCACGTGCTGCTGCTCTGCAGCCGTCATGCCGTGGAAGATGGGCAAGGAGATGCTGCAGTCGTTTGCCGCCTGGGCGTTGGGGAAGTCTGTAGGCACCAGGCCGTATCTCTCACGGTAGAAGGTGAGCATATGTACCGCGTGCGTCGCGGGACGGGTGGAGATACCCGCCTGCTGTAGACGGTCCATCCACTCGTTGCGCAGCTTGTTGACTCTTTCGATTGATCCCGGCGTCAGAGGCTCAGGCTGGAACAGACAGGGATAGCTCTGATACCCATGGCCATATCCCACAGGATGGGTCGGGGTCTTGAGCCAGGGCAGCTTGGCAAATGCCTGGTCGTAGACGGCGGCCAGTCGCCGACGCTCGTCGATGATTGCCTGAGCCCGGTCCATCTGTGCTGCGCCCAATGCGGCCTGCAAATCCGTCATGCGCTGGTTATAACCCGCATCCGTATGATCGGCCAGCAGATAGGGACGAGCCCCAATGTGACGCTGCAAATCGGTCATGGCAGCGCCATGATCACGCAGGCGCCGCAGTTTCTCGGCCAGCGCATCACTCTGCGTCGTGATCATTCCCCCTTCGCCGGTGGTGATGGCTTTGCGGGGATGGAAACTGAAGCACCCGGTGTCGCCAAATGTGCCGACATGCTGCCCCTGATAGGTGCTGCCGAAACCGCACGCGGCGTCCTCGACCACCCACAGGTTGTGCTTGCTCGCCAGTTCCATGACTGGAGTCATGTCAGCCGACAATCCGAACAGGTGTACCGGCAGGATGGCCTTGGTGCGAGATGTGATCTTGCGGGCCGCGTCGTTGACGTCGAGATTGAAGGTGTTGAGGTCGATATCGCAGAAGACGACTTTGCCTCCCAGGTGCTCGACCACGTTGGCGGTCGCGATCCAGGTAAAGGCCGGGACAATGGCCTCATCGCCAGGGCCAAAACCCAGAGCCGCCAGCGACAGGTGCAGGGCGGTGGTGCAGGAGGTCACCGCAATGGAATGGCGAGCGCCAGTGAAGGCCGACCACTTTTCCTCGAACTCGCGCACCTTCGGTCCCTGCACCAGCCAACCACTGCGCAGTGGCCCCAGCACGCTCTGGATTTCCTCCTCGGTGAGGCTGGTCCGCGCGATCGGAACATTCATCTTGGCGCTTTTGCTCATGCAGGCAATCCCACGGCGGCGCGACGAGCTGCGACTTCTGCTTTGTGACTGGCGCGCCACTCGATCAGGCGACGCAGCCCTTCCTTCAGGTCAATGGTTGAAGTGAATCCGATCTCCTTGGACGCCTTCACGGGGCTACCAATTCGGTTGCGCACCAGGGTTGCCTGGCTACGCGGTGCGTACTTGATCGGCTGCTTGCTTCCGGTCAGGACGATGAGCATCTCGGCCAGCTCTTTGAGCGAAGTGCGCTTGCCAGTGCCGACGTTGTAGAACGAATCCACCGCCTCCGACTTCATTGCACAGACGTTGGCAAGGCCGCAGTCCTCCACGGCCACGAAGTCGAAGGCTTCGGAGCCGTCGCCCATGATGGTCGGACTCTCGCCTTTGTCGATGGCGTCAAGCATCTTCATGATCACGGCGATATAGGCGCCGTGATAGTCCTGTCGGGGGCCATAGACATTCATGTAACGCAAGCCCACATAGTTGAGACCGTAGCGGTGGTGGAATGCACGCAGCATCGCCTCACCGCAGATCTTGGTTGCACCGTAGAAGTTCTTGTTGTTGAAAGGATGGTCTTCCGTCATCGGTTCCTGGACAGCATCGCCATAAACGGATGCAGAAGAGGAATAGACCAGGCGCTTGACGCCCTTCTTGACGCAGGCTTCCATCACATTGAAAGTGCCACGCACGTTGACGTCAAATGCTGTACGGGGATACTCGTGACACTGGAGCAGCCACAGAGCAGCCAGATGGATCACGCCATCAGCACCTTCGAGCGCCGACTCGAGGATGTCGGTCTGCATGACGTCACCGCCAACGTCGTAGATCCTGACGCGGGGGTCCTTGAGCGCGTTGTGCAGATTCTCAGCACGACCGCGCACGAAATTGTCATAAATGACAACTTCCTTGACGTCATCCTTGATCAGGTGATCGACGGTATGGGAACCGATCAAGCCAGCGCCGCCAATGACGACGATCTTTTTTCCTTTGAGATCCACAATATTCTCCACTCAAAAAATTCTGGAAATTAAACGCCTCGTATCCGAGTGTGGCTCTTGGCCAAGCGGCGAAACTCACACACTTTGCAGCGCACCTGCAAGCGCTGACACAACGCGTTCCGCATCCTCGACAGAAAGATTGGGACTCATCGGCAGGCTCATGACTTCACCCGCCACCGCATCCCCTACCGGCAACGATGCCGAGGCATCCTGAACCGCAGGCTGTTTGTTGAGCGGAATCGGGTAATGCACAGCCGTCGGCACCGCGGCGTCTGCCAGATGTTTCTGCACCGCATCGCGCTTGGGCACCCGCACCGTGTACTGCGCCCATGCACTCATGTTGTGGGGTTCGACGTAAGGCGTGGTAGTAATACCGGCCTCGTTCAGCAACCTGGTGTAACGCGCCGCGACTTCCTGACGCTGCGCCATTTCCTCGTCCAGGATCGCAAGTTTGGGCAACAGGACCGCCGCCTGAATGGTGTCTAGCCTGCTATTCACACCAACACGCACATGGTGGTAACGCCGGTCCTGGCCGTGGCGCGCGATCTGGCGGATGACTTTTGCCAACTCATCATCACTGGTAAAGATAGCGCCACCATCGCCATAGCAGCCCAGCGGCTTGCTGGGGAAGAAGCTTGTGCATCCAATGGTGCTGAGATTGCAGCTCTTGCGACCCTTATAGCTTGCGCCGAAGCTCTGAGCAGCATCTTCGATGACGGGAATGCCGTGGCGTGCGGCAACGGCGTTGATGGCGTCGAAGTCGGCACACTGACCGTAAAGACTGACCGGAATGATGGCCCTGGTACGGGGCGTGATCGACGCCTCAAGAAGACCTGGATCCAGGTTGTATGTTCTCGGATCAATATCCACGTATACAGGCTTTGCGCCCAGCAAAGCCACAGTTTCAGCCGTCGCAATGTAAGTAAACCCAGGGGTAATGACTTCATCACCCGGTCCAATGCCCAATGCCATTTGTGCAATTTGGAGTGCATCCGTGCCGTTGGCTACGCTGATGCAGTACTTGGTTCCGACATACGCGGCCAGTTTCTCCTCAAGCTCTGCGACTTCAGGGCCTAGAATGTATTGGCCGTGATCCAGGACACGCTGGATGCCGGCATCAATTTCCGACTTTAGGCGCTGGTATTGGCTCTTGAGATCAATGAATTCCATAGCGATCACTTGGACTGTCTGGTTAGTGCGGTACCGTTCAGTACGTAGTGGTCCCCGGTGTGCTGGCAGACGGTTTGCGCTTGCCCCTCAAGCGGCAAATCCAATTGTTCTCCAAACTCGCTCATCCAGCCCACTTGACGGGCCGGCACCCCCACCATCAAGGCATAGGGCTTTACATCTTTGTTGACGACCGCGCCAGCGCCAATGAAGGCATATTCCCCAACCGTGCTACCACACACAATGGTGCAGTTGGCTCCGAGGGTGGCTCCTTTTTTGACCAACGTGTCGCGGTATTCGTTTTTCCGCTCGATGAGAGAGCGAGGGTTATAGACGTTGGTAAATACCATGCTTGGCCCACAGAAAACGCCCTCTTCAAGGGTAACGTTGTCGTAGACGCTGACGTTGTTCTGGATCTTGCATTTGTCACCAATCGTGACTTTATTGCCCACAAAAACGTTTTGACCCAACGAGACGCCTTTGCCAATTTTGGCGCCACCGCAGATGTGGACCCAATGCCAAACACGGCTGCCTTCGCCAATTTGAGCGCCCTCATCAACGATGGCTGTAGGGTGGACGGTATAAGTCATGACAGTCGACTCACAAATGGATGAACTTCATTGGCGTTCCCTTTGACAACTTGAGCGGTACGAATGACGTTCA
>JACCDU010513757.1_pt1 | contig 10290 bp, 13 predicted proteins | sample 7446081 | NCBI WGS metagenome assembly JACCDU01 (sample SAMN15323447, study PRJNA562643) | freshwater metagenome | isolation source: river surface water | place: USA:Blue River Watershed | collected 2017-08-17
GCCGGCTTTGTGCGCGCATCTGCGCACAAAAGGCTGGAACGTCAACACCATACGGGTGAAGGTGAAGTCGAACAGCTAAAGAAAAAGCCCGCTGGGCTTGCGCACAGAGGGCTTTTAGGTGGTGCCGCTTGTCGGATTCGAACTGACGACCTACCGCTTACAAGGCGGGTGCTCTACCAACTGAGCTAAAGCGGCATGTGCAATATTCTATGCGAAGAAACAGCTCATTTCACGCGCGTGAGTGTCGGTCGACCATTTTGTGGTGTCGGATGTGGCGGCTCATCATCTGAATCGTGAGCGTCATGCGAGCTCTCGACGGCGCTGAGCGATGGACGCGCAGGTGAAGCAGCAGGTGCAGACGCTGATGCATCCGACTTGCCTGCAACGGGCATCGGGAAGGCCATGCCTTGACCGTTTTCACGGGCATAAATGGCTAGGACACGACTGACAGGCACAATGATTTCACGCGGCACGCCGCCGAAGCGCGCTTTAAATTCAATGAACTCATTGCCCAAGGTCATGCCCCCCGTTGCGTCGTAGCTCACATTCAAAACGATTTCACCGTTCTTCACATACTCCATGGGCACCTGCACAGACTCATCGACCAACACCGCTACATAGGGCGTGAACCCATTGTCGGTACACCACTCGTGCAAGGCACGCAGCAAGTACGGACGAGTCGAAGATGCGTCTGGAGCGTTGAGCATACGAATTACTTGCGCATGACTTTCTCAGAAGGCGTCAACGCTTCAATATACGCAGGACGCGAGAAGATGCGCTCCGCATATTTCAGCAATGGCGCAGCGTTCTTAGACAACTCAATGCCGTAATGATCCAAACGCCACAGCAGGGGTGCAATCGCCACGTCCAACATGGAGAAGTTGTCACCCAGCATGTACTTGTTTTTCAAGAATACAGGGGCCAATTGCGTCAAGCGGTCACGGATGTGTGAACGCGCTTTTTCGAGTGCTTTGTCGTTGGCCTTGGTCACGCGTGACTCCAAGGTGGTCACATGCGTGAACAACTCTTTTTCAAAATTCAACAGGAACAAACGGACGCGCGCACGGTCGACAGGATCACCGGGCATCAACTGAGGATGTGGGAAGCGCTCGTCAATGTATTCATTGATGATGTTGGACTCATACAAAATCAAATCGCGCTCGACCAGGATAGGCACCTGACCGTAGGGGTTCATCACATTGATGTCTTCGGGTTTGTTGTAAAGATCTACATCGCGGATTTCAAAGTCCATGCCTTTTTCAAACAAGACAAAACGGCAGCGATGAGAGAAGGGACACGTGGTTCCCGAATAAAGCACCATCATGATGGGCGGCTCCTAAAAATCAAAAAGAGTGACAGGCTGACCTGTCACTCCGTGAGGTGATGATGGGACGAGCCCATCATCGATGTGGATCAATTACTTGACGTCTTTCCAGAACGAAGCGTTCAAACGCCAAGCGATCACCATAAAGCAAGTCAAGAACAACAAGACCCACACACCAATGCGAACACGGGTATTTTGCGCAGGCTCGCCCATCCATTGCAAGTAACCGACCAGGTCACCCACGGCTTGGTCATACTCTAAAGGCGACATGGTGCCTGGCGTGACCTGTTCCCAGCCTTTGAAGACCTGAACCTGATGGCCGTGCTCTTCATGTGTGTCGTAAACCGGACGACGCACACCTTGCAGCTCCCACAACACATGGGGCATGCCCACGTTCGGGAATACCAAGTTGTTCCAGCCTGTGGCCTTGGTTTCGTCGCGGTAGAAGGTACGCATGTAGGTGTAGAGGTAATCTGCACCGGTGCCGCCATGACCCGCACGTGAACGTGCGATCACTGTCAGATCGGGCGGGTTACCGCCAAACCATTCTTTGGCTTGCTTGGGATCAATGTTGGCCTTCATGGTGTCGCCCACTTTTTCGGTGGTGAACAGCAGGTTGTCTTTGATCTGTTGCGTTGTCAAACCGATGTCTGTCAAACGGTTGTAACGCATGAAAGCTGCCGAATGGCAGTTCAAGCAATGGTTAACAAAAATCTTGGCGCCATTTTGCAAAGCCGCCAAATCATTGGTTTTGTTGGGCGCTTTGTCCCAAGCGATGGTGTCACCACCCGAAGCCTGTGCACCGGCCACCAGACCGAGGGCAAGCGCCAAGCTGAGAATAATTTTTTTCATGGTTATGTGCTCCGTGAATCTCAGTGAGGCGTAAACGTCACGCGGTCAGGCACTGGCTTGGTTTGGCCAATGCGGCTCCACCAAGGCATCAACAAGAAGAAGCCAAAGTAGAACAAGGTGCCCACTTGCGACACGCGCTCGCCGATGGGCGATGGTGGCTGCACACCCAGATAGGCCAAGACCACGAAGTTGACGACGAACACGCCGTACATGTACTTGTGCCAATCAGGACGGTAACGGATTGACTTGACTTCGCAATGGTCCAACCAAGGCAAGAAGAACAAGATGATCACTGCACCACCCATGACCACCACACCCCAGAACTTGGCGTCGATGGAGAGCATGAGCAAGGACACCACCACAGCAGCACCCACGATGGCGCCTTTGAAGATGTTGGCCAAGTTGGCACGGGTTGCGCCAAAGAAGGCACCGGCCAAAACGCAGGCAATCAAGGCATACATCATCTCGCTGGTGATCGCACGCAACATCGAGTAGAACGGCGTGAAATACCAGACAGGTGCAATGTGCAACGGTGTCTTCAACGGATCCGCAGGGATGAAGTTGTTGTATTCGAGGAAATAACCACCGAATTCAGGTGCGAAGAAAATGATCGCGCTGAACACCAACAAGAAGCCGCTCACGCCCATGATGTCGTGCACGCTGTAGTAGGGGTGGAAGGGAATCCCGTCCAAAGGATGGCCATTGGCATCTTTTGGCGCGTTCGGGCCTTTGATTTCAACGCCGTCGGGGTTGTTAGAACCGACTTCATGCAAAGCAATGATGTGTGCCACCACCAAGCCCAGCAAGACGAGCGGCACAGCAATCACGTGGAAGCTGAAGAAACGGTTCAGTGTGGCATCGCTCACCACATAGTCGCCACGAATCAGCAAAGCCAAGTCAGGACCGACGAAAGGTACAGCAGCAAACAAGTTCACGATCACTTGCGCGCCCCAATAGGACATTTGGCCCCAAGGCAACAAATAGCCCATGAAGGCTTCGGCCATCAAACACAAGAAAATGGCGCAACCAAAGATCCACACCAATTCACGTGGTTTGCGGTAAGAGCCGTAGATCAAACCACGGTACATGTGCAAATACACCACAACAAAGAACGCAGAAGCGCCTGTGGAGTGCATGTAGCGAATCAGCCAACCCCACGGCACATCGCGCATGATGTATTCCACCGAGGCAAACGCCAACGTGGCATCAGGCTTGTAGTGCATGACCAAGAAAATACCGGTCACGATTTGGATCACCAGCACCAACAGCGCCAAAGAGCCAAAGAAGTACCAGAAGTTGAAGTTCTTGGGTGCGTAGTACTCGGACAAATGCTCTTTGTAGAGCTTTGACGCTGGGAAGCGGTTGTCCACCCAGTTGAGCAATTTTTCGCCAGTGCTGGCGTTGGGAGAGATTTCTTTAAATTCAGCCATGGTGTGTCCTATCAGGCTTTCTTGTCTTCACCAATGAGCAACTTGGTGTCGGACAGGTACATGTGTGGCGGGATTTCCAGATTGTCTGGTGCGGGTTTGTTCTTGAACACACGGCCTGCCATGTCGAAAGTCGACCCATGGCATGGACACAAGAAGCCACCTTGCCAATCGTCGGGCAGGGAGGGTTGCGCACCCATTTGGAATTTGTCTGAAGGCGAGCAGCCCAAGTGAGTGCAAATGCCCACGGCCACAAACACTTCTGGCTTGATCGAACGCGCTTGGTTGCGCGCATACTCAGGTGTCAGTTCAGAAGGCTTGCGCTCTGACTTAGGGTCTGCGAGCTGCGTCTCGGTTTTCTTGAGGGCCTCGAGTTGCTCGGGCGTGCGTTTAACAACCCATACAGGCTTACCGCGCCACTCGACCGTCATTTTTTCGCCTGGTTTCAGGGCAGAAATATCGACTTCGACCGCAGCACCGGCGGCTTTCGCCTTTTCGGAGGGTTGAAACGTACTCACAAAAGGCACAGCAACTGCCGCGCCGCCAACTGCACCAGCGCAAGTCGAGGCGATGAGCCACGTGCGTTTACTGGTGTCTACTGGGGTGTCACTCATGGAATTCCTCAAACAATTGTCACTGGTTGGGTTAGCCGCAAATTGTAGCTGACCGCTGGAAGTGGATTCTTTGGACACCCCCATGGCGCCAACCGGAACAATTTGTTAATATTTTGAGTACTTTAAATTTAAAAAGGAAAATAAATGCTAAATGAATTCAAAACCTTTGCGCTCAAAGGCAACGTGGTTGATTTGGCTGTGGGTGTCATCATTGGCGCAGCCTTCGGCAAGATTGTCGAATCCGTCGTCAACGACTTGATCATGCCCGTCATTTCCATCTTGATGGGCCGCGTCGATTTCTCCAATCTTTTCCTAGCGTTGGGTCATGCGCCAGAAGGTACAGCGCACACCTTAGATGCCTTGCGCAAAGCCGGTGTACCGGTGTTGGCTTATGGCAGCTTCATCACCGTGTGCGTGAATTTCCTGATCCTGGCCTTCATCATCTTTGTGATGATCCGGCAAATCAACAAACTCAAAACCACCGAAGCCACACCCGCACCCGCAGCTGTCACGGAAGAGGTCTTGCTGTTGCGCGACATTCGCAACAGTCTGCAGAAATAAACGCGAATGGCCTAGGGGCGCAATTGGCGCGCCATCTGCAAGGCGGCCAACAAACTGGCCGGATCAGCGCGTCCTGTTCCGGCCAAATCAAAGGCCGTGCCGTGATCTGGGCTGGTGCGAACCAGGGGCAAGCCCAGCGTGACGTTGACGCCTTGCTCCACACCGAGGTACTTCACAGGAATCAAGCCCTGGTCGTGGTACATCGCAATCACCACATCAAACTCTCCAGGCTCACCGCTCTTGGCGCGAGCACGCATGAAGATGGTGTCGGGTGCAAACGGACCACTCACCCACAGGCCTTCCGCACGGGCTTGCTGTATCGCAGGAATCAGGATGTCAAGTTCTTCGCGCCCCATCAAGCCACCTTCGCCGGCGTGTGGATTCAAACCTGCCACCCCCATGTGCGGCGCACGTCCTGTTGCGGCCAACTGCGCTTGATGCGTGATACGCAGTGTTTGCAACACGTTCTCGATCGTCACCGCCTCAATCGCATCGCGCAAAGACACATGGATGCTGACCAAGACCGTGCGCAGCTCGGGATTGGCCAACATCATGCGCACGGGCAAATCGTCCACCGCCACACCGATGTGCAAGGCTGCGCAAGCTTGCAGCATTTCGGTGTGTCCTGGAAATGGCACGCCCGCCGCGGCCAATGCTTCTTTGTGCAAAGGCGCGGTCACCAAAGACGCCACCTCACCTCGTAACGCAGCATTCGCAGCCCACACCACGCTGTCGGCGGCCAACGCGCCAGCCACGGCGCTGATCTGTCCCCAAGCAGGCAGCTGTGCAGCACTGAGCGCTTGGGAGACTTGCAACACAGGCATGCACATCGCTGAGCGCGCATGAGACAACTCGCGCAATTGCGTCACAGGCAAGACCTGAACACGAGGGGCATCGGGTTGAACTTGAGCCAACACATCCACAGCACGCTGCATCGCAGCCACATCACCCACCACCACACAGTCATGCATTTGTGCAGGTGAATCACGGAAGGCTTTGGCAATGATTTCAGGACCAATGCCCGCCACATCGCCCAAGGTGATGGCAATTGGAAGAGAAGGGCTGGCCATGCTCACGCCGGGTTGTCGATCTCAATGAACTGGTGTGTCACGCCCAATTGCGCAGCCACGTGCGCGGCCACGGCAGGCGCGCCGTAGCGCTCAGTGGCGTGATGGCCGCAGGCCAAAAAGGCAATACCCGTTTCGCGTGCCAAATGGGCCTGAGGCTCCGAAATTTCGCCCGTGATGAAGGCATCAGCACCCGCAGCAATGGCCGCTTCGAAATAACTTTGCGCGCCCCCTGTGCACCATGCCACGCGACGGATCTGACGCCCATCGCCCGCCACCACCACAGGTGCACGACCCAGCGCGTTCGCGACCGTGTGTGCCAAAGCCTCCAAGCCTGCAAAGGTTTGACCATCCGCACGCATGCCGGACAAACCTAAATCTTGTTCACCGAAGTTGCGATCTGCCACCAGCCCCAGGCGCAAGCCGAGTTGCGCGTTGTTGCCCAATTGTGGGTGAGCATCCAAAGGCAGGTGGTAGGCCAACAAATTGATGTCATGCGCCAACAGCAACTGCAAACGTTGCTTCATCCATCCGGTCACTGTGCCGTCTTGACCACGCCAGAACAAACCGTGATGCACGAACACCGCATCGGCTTTCACATCAATCGCGGCCTCAATCAGCGCACGACTGGCTGTGACGCCCGAGACAATGTGCGCAATGTGATCCGTCCCCTCGACTTGCAAGCCGTTGGGGCCGTAGTCTTTGAACCGTTGGGGCTGCAGCAAGTCATCGCATGCAACCAGCAGCGTCTGGCGCGTCACAGGATGGCTCATCGTGGCGCACCTTTTGTTTTGGGTCGTTGGGCGGGTGTCACATCCAAACTCATGGCCTGGTTGCGCCGCACCACATCGAGCTTGACACTGACGCCTGGGGTGAGCGACGCAATTTGGGTCAGCAACTCACCCACACTCGACACCTCACGTCCCGCCACGCGCACCAGCACATCGCCCGGTTTTAAACCGGCTTTGTAGGCAGGGCCGTTTTGCAACACCCCCGTGATCAGCACGCCTTGGGTTTGTTTCAGCCCAAAGGTCTCCACCAATTCAGGCGTCAGCTCCAAAGGCTCCACACCCACCCAGCCGCGTGTGACTTGACCGTCGCGCACGATACCTTCCAAAACCTGCCGCGCCGTGGCCACAGGAATGGCAAAGCCAATGCCTAAATTTCCACCCGAACGCGAATAAATCGCCGTGTTAATGCCCAACAAATTGCCATTCACATCGACCAAGGCACCGCCTGAATTGCCAGGATTGATGGCCGCATCGGTTTGGATGAAATTCTCAAAAGTGTTGATGCCTAACTGGTTGCGCCCAAGCGCAGACACAATGCCGCTGGTCACGGTTTGCCCGACACCAAACGGATTGCCAATCGCCAACACTTTGTCGCCCACTTGCACCGTGTCCGAATTGCCCAGGGCAATCACAGGCAAGCGGTCGAGGGTGATGTGCAAAATCGCCAAATCAGTATCGGGGTCGGTGCCAATCACTTTGGCAATCGCGCGACGGCTGTCACTCAATGTGACTTCAATTTCATCGGCGCCATCAATCACATGGTTGTTGGTCAAGATGTAGCCCTCGGGGCTGACGATCACGCCACTGCCCAAGCCCATTTGCGGGCCTTCATCATCGCGCTCACCATAGAAGAAACGAAACCAAGGATCGTTTTGTTGCGGATGCGCCGCCTTGGCTTGGGTGGTCGCAATGCTCACCACCGCAGGCGCTGCACGCTTAGCCGCAGGGCTCAAACTACCAGGCATCACGGCACCAGTCATGCCAGGCGCAGCCTCCAGCAAAGTCACACCTGCCAAGGTGGCGCGTCGGTTGACCCATTCAGGCTTCAAGGTGGCGACCACAAACCAAATGGCCACCAACACGGTAACGACTTGAGAGAACAACAACCAGTGACGTTTCATTGGATGCTTTCGCGGCGTTTAAGACGCGTCAGCGTCAGGTGCTTGTGTGTGCTTGATAAAGAGCTGCGCGGCCCAAATACCGACCTCGTACAACAAGCACATCGGAATGGCCAATGCGAGCTGCGACACCACATCAGGCGGTGTGATGATTGCCGCGATGATGAAGGCCAAGACGATGAAGTAAGAACGAAAGTCTTTGAGCTTTTGGATCGTCACCACATTCATGCGGGCCAACACAATCACCACGATGGGCACTTCAAACGCCATGCCAAACGCAATGAACATGGTCAGCACGAAACTCAAATACGCTTCAATATCAGGTGCCGCCGTGATGCTCTTGGGCGCAAAACTTTGGATAAAAGCGAACACCTGACCAAAGACGAAAAAGTAGCAAAACGCCACCCCCATGAAAAACAACACAGTGCTCGAAACCACCAGGGGCAAGACCAGTTTTTTCTCGTGCGAATACAAGCCCGGCGCCACAAACGCCCAGACTTGGTACAAGACCACAGGTAAGGCCAGCAAAAACGCCGCCATCAACATGATCTTCAAAGGCACCAAGAACGGCGAGATGACCGACGTCGCAATCAAGGTCGCCCCCGCAGGCAGTTGCGCCACCAGTGGTGCCGCTAACAAATCGTACAACTCAGCAGGGCCAGGAAAAATCGCCAATGCAGCTGCTGCAATTGCAACGCCGATGGTCGCCTTGACCAATCGATCACGTAACTCGATCAGGTGCTGAACAAACGGTTGTTCGGTTCCTGCCAGCTCATCGGGGGAATTTGAATCAGACATCGGCAGAACGTTTCACAGCTGGGCGAAACCGCGCCACACGGGCGGCACTCGACAGCGCCTTGGTGCGCACACCTTGACGCGCCTTGTACCAATGCGGCGTGGTGCCGCGTTTGATGCGCCAATTTTTACCCGGATGTTGGTATTGCGGCATGGAAGCTTGAAGCACGCTTTGGGCAAACGTGTCGTCACTCGACAAGCCTGCCGTGGTGTCGGCCCAATCTTTTTCAAAATCTTGACTCGCGGTATGTACCGACTGCTCGACATCGCGGGCGGCACTCTCCATCGTGTCTTTCATTTTTTTGAGCTCATCGAGCTCCATCGAACGGTTGACCTCAGCCTTCACATCCGCGACGTAGCGTTGCGCCTTGCCAATCAGCGTGCCGATGGTGCGTGCCACGCCAGGCAACTTTTCAGGGCCAATGACGATCAACGCCACGGCGCCAATCAGCGCAATTTTGGAAATGCCAAGATCAATCACAACAAACGATCAAGGGTGACTCAAGACTTTTGCTTGGCTTCAACATCAACGGTGGTCTTGTCACTTGCCACTGCATTGACTTTGGTGGTTTCCGCAGGTTTTTCTTCTGTGGCTGAACCGTCTTTCATGCCATCTTTGAAGCCTTTGACCGCACCACCCAAATCAGAGCCGATGTTTTTGAGCTTCTTGGTGCCAAAGACCATGATGACGATCAACAACACGATCAGCCAATGCCAAATTGAAAACGAACCCATGTGACTCTCCTTAGATACGAGGGAATTCTAATCAGCCACGCAACCATGGACGCGGACCGCCCATGACGTGCCAATGCAAATGATGAACTTCTTGACCACCTTCTGCACCCGTGTTGGTCACGATGCGAAAGCCACCTTCGGGGTAAGGGCGCGCGCCTTCTTGCAACGCCAGCTTGGGCGCCAGCAACATCATGCGCCCCAACAACCCCTCATGCGCTGACTCTACATGCGCCATGGAAGGAATGTGCAGCTTGGGGATGATCAAAAAATGCACGGGCGCCCATGGATTGATGTCATGGAATGCAAAAACTTCATCATCTTCATAAACTTTTCGAGACGGAATTTGCCCCGCAATGATTTTGCAAAAAATACAGTTCGCGTCGTTCATAACCATGCCTGCTTATTCACCAGATTGCTCACGGGCTTGCGCCTTGCGCAAAGCTTTCTCTTCCAAACCGCTCAAACCTTCGCGCCGAGCCAGTTCGTTGACCACATCGGCAGGCGTCAAGCCATAGTGCGCCAACGCAATCATGCTGTGAAACCACAAATCGGCCACTTCATAGACCAGCTTGGCCGGGTCTGCACCATGGTCAATGTCTTTGGCTGCCATCACGGTTTCAGTGGCTTCTTCGCCAATCTTTTTCAAGAACGCATCGGGTCCTTTGTGCAGCAAACGCGAGACATAGCTTTTCTCGGGGTCGCCACCGTTGGCGGGCTTGCGGCTTTCAATCACGTCAGCCAGACGTTGCAGGGTGTCGAGAGAACTCATGTCGTTCGCTTTTGAAAGTTCACTTGTAAATCGATTCAGGGTCTTTGAGCACAGGCTCACAGGCCTGCCATTGGCTGCCATCCAACCGTTGGTAAAAGCAGCTGTGTCGCCCAGTATGACAGGCAATGCCTGGCATATGACCTTCTTGCGTCACCTGGAGCAACACCACATCACTGTCACAGTCGATGCGAATGTCGTGCACGGTTTGCACATGGCCCGACTCCTCGCCCTTGAACC
>JACCDU010861840.1_pt1 | contig 10290 bp, 10 predicted proteins | sample 7446081 | NCBI WGS metagenome assembly JACCDU01 (sample SAMN15323447, study PRJNA562643) | freshwater metagenome | isolation source: river surface water | place: USA:Blue River Watershed | collected 2017-08-17
CTCACTCGCGATAAGTTGGTTTCCTTCTCTTTTGAGAAATAGTTCACGGATTTCATCCAAACTGAACCCTTCTTCTCGGATCAATCCACCCATCCGGTCAATAATCCCAACGATTTTCACTCCTTCTACTGCTAAGAAGCAGGCTGCGGCGGCACCCACATTGCCCCAGCCTTGGATGACTGCCCGCTTTCCTGCGAGTTGTCCTCCCCATAGGGAATAGTAGTGCTTAACGGCTTCTGCGACCCCATATCCTGTGATCATGTCGGCTACGGTGTATTTCTTAGTGCCGTTGGGCGTGAATTTAGGATCCTCCAATACCTTGGATACCCCTTGACGGAGTTGTCCAATTTTTCTGATTTTTTGGGGTTCATTCGCTTGAAAGTGACCATTCACAATCCCCTCTTGTGGGTGCCAAAGACCATAAGATTCAGTGATTGGGATCACTTCATGGATTTCATCGATGTTCAGATCACCTCCGGTGCCGTAGTAATTTTTAAGAAGCGGCATTACTGCTTTGTACCAGCGCTGCAGGACTCCCGCTTTTCTGGGATCTGCCGGGTCAAAGTTGATCCCAGATTTGGCACCTCCAATAGCAGGTCCAGATACAGTAAACTTTACCTCCATGGTCTTGGCAAGCGACTCGACCTCCCGCTTATCCAAGCCCTTGCGCATGCGGGTACCCCCTCCAGCAGCGCCTCCACGTAGGGAATTGATCACGACCCAGCCTTCGGCCTCGGTCTCGCTATCTTTCCATTCAAAAACGATTTCGGGGGATTTATTCTCAAATTTTTTGAGTAAGTCAAGCATTGTTCTTTGGGTTTATATTCAGCCCAAAAATAGAGAAATATTTTCCAGTCTATCCTGACTTTTACTGGAGAGATTCAATTTTCTAACCGTAGATGGCCCCGCCTGAAGAATCCCGGCTTGCCCCTGTTACGGTAGCCAAGGCATTTGCTTCCACGCGAAGCTTTAGTACGCCTAGAAAAGCAAAAATTAAGGCCTCCTTAAACTCGATGAGTTCCTTGCTCGCTTCCACCTGCACCCAATTTTGATTTAAATGATGATCCAGCCGCTCCACAAAATAGCGGTTGTAGGCTCCACCTCCAGTAAGCAAGACACTTGGGGTAGCCTTTGCAGCATGCGTTCGGATGACTGCAGCGATTTGAATGGCAAAATGCTCAACTAAGGTGCTTAAACAATCTTTGGGCGATAGCCCGTGTTGATCCAAGAGGGAAATGAAAAATTGATCGATGAATTCTCGGCCCAGTGATTTTGCTCCAGAGATCGCATAAAAAGGAAGCGCATTTAATTGGGCTAAGAGCTTGGGATCTAAATTCCCATCCCTAGCCCAGGCTCCATCTTGGTCGTAGGAATTCCCTAATTTCTCTGCTTCTCGGTTGAGCAGGAGGTTGAAGGGACTGCAATCAAACGCGATGCGCTGACCGTTTTTTTCGAGGGAAAGATTCGAAATACCTCCTAAGTTGATACAAAAATCTACTTGAGGAAAAAGTAGCCGGTCTCCAATGGGGACAAGGGGGGCTCCTTGACCTCCCAGCTGCACATCGAGCATCCGAAAATCAGCAAGTACCTTTTCTCCAGAGGCTTCATGCAAGGCCCAGCCATTCCCGATCTGTAGGCTCAGCCCTTTTTCGGGCTGGTGAAATACCGTATGTCCATGCGAGGCTACGGCCATGGGCTTGACCTGATGCTGGAGGCAGAAATTTTTCACCTGCTCGCCCATCCATCTTCCAAAGGTTACATCGAGCAGTGCTAGGTCTAATCCAGAGAGTAGGTGGCTCCTGCCCAGAGCTTGTCCCAATTGAATTGGAAAAGGGCGAGTTTCTGCTTGGAGAATCTCATAGTTCCACTTTCCCTGCTGGTACTCGAAGTGGCAATGGGCCAGATCTAATCCATCTCCGGAGGTTCCTGACATCAATCCAATCAAGGTGTATCGTTCTGGGTGCATGGGTTAATGATTGTTAAGTATGTGCCAGATTTTACTTGAATTTTCCGACCCGTAAATGTCGTCTTTTTATCAATGCCTAATTTACCCGAGAAATGAAAAATCTGGTCATTTACATCGGAAATTCAGGCATCATGCCGGCATTTTTTGAAGGAGATGTATTCCTAGAAGGTTGGGGTCTTTGCCGGTGTAAATTTTGAATTGAAGGAATTTATTGAGGCCTACCGCGTTAATTTTCCCAAAATATCTATTTATCTATGTGTTGGGGATGCAGAATCTTTTGATTCATTGGCAAAAGACCACATATTTGTAGTCCCAAATTTAGTGCTCATTGGACTAAATTGTATTCTAAACCACCATGTTGCGTAAACTAGCGTTGGGTGTGCTAAGCACCCTTTTACTAATTTCAGAAGGCTTCGGTCAAAATAGTTCCTCCACCTACAGCGGGTTGGGCATAGGAGAATTTAACTATGGAGGTCAAATTCAAAACCAAGGCATGGGTGGACTTGGCATCAGCTTTGGCACAGGCTGGGGCACAAATACCGTTAATCCGGCATTGACTACGCGCAATACCATTTTTAATTTTCAAGCTTCTCTCAATTACAAGCGAATCGCGGTGTCCAATGATACCGAAAGCTCCTTAGTAGATGGTGGAGGGCTTTCCTATGTGGCTATTTCTCTTCCAGTAAAGACCGGTAAATTCACTACAGGCATGGGCTTGGGACAGATTTCCAGTATCAATTACCGCCTGAAAGTGGATAGCCCCATTGCAAACTCACCCTTAATTGCAAACAATTACCTGGAAGGGGATGGGGGTATTTCAGAGGCCTATTTGAATTTTGGGTATTTGTTAGCCAAAAATTTAAGCATTGGGGTGCACGGATCCTACTTGTTTGGATCTTCTATCCGATCCAACCAGTTGCTTGTATTTGATCAAAAGGGAGTAGAGGTAGGAAGAGCCTCTGAGTATTACGAACGAATTAGCGTTTCCGACGTAGCGTTAAAGTTGGGGGCACATTACTTCTTTAAGACCTCTGAAAAAAGCAACCTCCACCTAGGCGCCATTTATCAGACATTTGGTGATGTTAATGGAACAGCATTTGCAAAATTGGCACCAATTGGCCAAGCTAGCAGTCCGAAAACAGATGGTGATCTGATTGCCAACAACGAGAAAGGAAATATTTACCTGCCAAGTCGCTATGGATTTGGGGTGACTTATGAGAAAAATAATAAATTCGTGATTGGCTTAGAGGGGCAAACGCAAGATTTCTCCCAATACAGAAACTTCTTTGGAGAAGGACTTAGCCTTCAAGCAGCCCAAAAAGTTGGGCTTGGAATCCAACTAGTGCCAGATTTCACAGATTTTGATAAGCTATTGAATCGTTCGACGTACCGCATGGGTTTGGAATGGATGCGAACGCCATATTTTATCAATGAGACCACAATCAATGATATTGGCATCAACTTTGGTACTTCAATTCCTGTAAACAACCTTTCATTGGTCAACATGGCATTGAAGGTGGGAAGAAGAGGAACTGTCGATAATGGATTGATTCGTGAAGCCTATGTGAATTTTTCCTTCGGCTTTTCGATCAATGACAATAGCTGGTTCTACAAACGAGTTTTTGAATAAAAAAAATAAACAATTATAACCCCAAAAGGGATTTACCTAGAGTCAATAACTGATTAAACCTGGAAGATTATGAAAATTAAATCAACCCTTCTTGTCCTCGGAGCCCTGCTCCTTGCTGGCTTCGCCCACGCGCAAGAGGGCTGGAACTGGCCTGCAGATCCTGCTCAGGAAGCAAAAGCCCGAGAGTACAATGCCGCCTACTTTGACTACATGAAGGCAGAGCAATTTGTGGAAGCTACCAAGCCGTTGAGCTGGCTTTTGGTGAATGTGCCAAACTTGAATGAGTCGATCTACATCCAAGGAGTAACTGTGTACAAAGGTGCAGCAGATAAAACTACAGATGCAGCGCAAAAGCGAGTGTACCAAGACAGCGTGATGGCTCTTTACGATAAGAGGGGGGAATTGTACAACAACCCTGTAAAGTGGATTGAGACCAAAGCCTACTATGGCTACTTGTTTTTCAGAGCTGATAAGGCCAAAATTCCTGCAGTAGTTGCAGATTTTGAAAAAGCCATCGCCTTGAAAGGAAGCATCAACTACCAGTTTGTTCCCATGTATTTTGACATGGTAGAGAAAAACTACACCTTGAATCAGGCATACGCTCCAGAGCAAATATTGTCCATTTTTGACAAGTCAAATAAGCTATTGGATGCAGCGGCTGCCACTGGTAAGGATGTTACAGAATCTAAGGCAACCCTGGAGAATCTTTTGGTAAAAATGAAGTTGATTGATTGCGACTTTATCGAAAACAAATTGGGACCAAAGTTGGCTGCTGATCCAACCAACGAAGAACTTGCAGAACAAATCTTTACGTATTCCTTGCAGTACAAGTGTATCTCTACCAAAGCGTTCTTGGCTGCGCTAGAATTTAAAGATTCCAAGAACCCAACTTTCAAAACTTCTCAGGTAAGAGGGATGCTTTACATGTCTGCAAATGACTTTGATAAAGCAGAACCTGTGTTCGAGAAGGCCCTGACTTTGGCTAGCACCAACAAGGAAAAAGCCGAAACTATGATGGAATTGGCCAAAATCTATGCAAGAGCTGGTAAGAAATCTGCTGCAAGAACAGCGGCACGTGAGGCTGCAGGACTTGACTCGGAATTGGTTTCGTCCGCTTATGGCTTGATTGGTGATTTGTACATGTCAGCCTACAACGATTGTAGAGGTGGTGAAAGCCGCGCAAAAGACTATGCAGTTTTCATTGCAGCTTACAATGCTTACCAGAGGGCAGGTGACTCTAGAGGAATGGGTAGCGCTAGATCTCGATTCCCCTCTAAGGAAGAACTATTTACAGAAGGGTTTGCATTGGGCTCTTCAATAAGTACTGGTTGCTGGGTTGGGGAGACCGTCTCCCTATCTACAAGAGACTAATTCAAACTTACTATTCGTATTAAAGGCAGCCCTGAGCTGCCTTTTTTCGTTTTATTCACGGCACTTTCCTGCTATCTTTGTACGCGATGAACCGAGGTCTTCTTTTTTCTTTTTCACTACTTGTAAGTCTTCTTTCTTGCCGCGAGGGGATAGATCCCAAGGCGCTAGAGGTATACGAAGGTCCGGTTAATTCCGCTCAAAACATTCATATTTTACACAGTGACTCCGCCGTCCTTCGCTCGGAGATTACTGCTCCCAAGCAGTTGGAGTTTGCTAATGGTGATTTGGAATTTCCTGAAGGCATAGCTATCCAGTTTTTCAACCTGCAAGGGCAGCTGGAAACCACCATGCGTGCGGATAAGGGATATTTCCTAAGGGACCAAAATCTCTACAGGGGAGAAGGAAATGTGCAGGTCAATAATTTACCTAAGGACCAACGGCTGCAAACGGAGGAATTGTTTTGGAACCAGGCGCAACGGAAAATATACACTGAAAAATTTGTGACCATTCAAGAGCGACAAACCCTTTTCAATGGAACGGGGATGGAGGCAGACGATGGTTTTTCTTCATACAAACTAAAAAAAGTGAGGGATAGTCGAACACTTTTACCTGGGGAAGGACTATGAAGTTACTGGATGCGATTATCTTCTCTGTTGCCTTGGCACTGATTGTGGTGGGTATCCACCAAACGATGGTACTGGGAATTGGATTTTCCTACTCCCTGTTCATGTTTGCAGTAGGCCTTTTGTTCTGGTTTCAACTGCGTAGAAACAAGGCCCGTGAAAGCGGTGAATCCCAGACAAAAAAGCCCTTAAAACGCGATAAACCCCTCAAAAAACGATAATCATGGACAGCAACTACGTCGTATATGTTGTTATTTCGTTGGTTTTTTCTGCGTTTTTTTCGGGGATTGAAATCGCCTACATCTCTGCCAATAAACTTCAGATTGAGATTCAAAAAAAGCAGGGGATGTGGAGTGGGAAGGTATTGAGTAAATTTTTGGCTAGGCCAGGACAATTTATCGGGACTACGCTAATCGGCAATACCATCATGCTAGTGCTTTACGGTACGTTTATGGCCTTTTTGTTGGATGAGCCGCTGCGAAACTTGTTTCCTGAGTCCTTCAACAATGAAGCGGTAATTTTGATTTCTCAGACCGTCCTATCCACCCTTTTGGTATTGATTACAGGTGAATTTTTACCTAAAAGCCTGTTCATGTTGGACCCCAACCGCATGCTCAACTTTTTTGCGCTACCCTTCTTGATCATTTATTCGGTCATGTATCCCATCGTCTGGTTGATTGTGGCCCTGTCTAAGGGGTTTATCACACAGGTTTTGCGATTGGAATACAATGAGGAAAAACCAGTTTTTACGATTACGGACCTCAACTCCTTCATTAAAGATCAACTTGGCCAAAATCGAAATTCGGGGAAGGTGGAGGTAGATTCCAAAATTTTTGACAATGCCATTGAATTCAGGACGGTACGCGTTCGCGAGTGCATGATTCCCCGAACAGATATTGTGGCAGTGGAAGTGATGGACACCATCGAAGACTTGAGACAAGTATTTGAAGAAAGTGGACACTCCAAGGTGGTGGTTTACCGTGATTCCATCGATGAAGTGATTGGCTATTGTCACCAGCTGGAGTTATTCAAAAAACCCAAGTCCATCGAAGATATCCTCACCCCCATCATCATTGCGCCTGAATCTGCCTTGGCCAATGAGCTGCTCATCCAATTTATCCAAGAGCGAAAGAGCCTCGCTTTGGTGGTCGATGAGTTTGGAGGTACCAGCGGTCTCGTCTCGATGGAAGACATCATAGAAGAGATTTTTGGTGAGATTGATGACGAGTACGACAATGAGGCACTTACCGAACAATTGATTGGCGAACTGGAATTTTTGCTTAGCGCTCGACTAGAAATTGATTACCTCAATGAGAAATATGCATGGAATTTGCCGGAAGGTGATTTCGAAACCCTTTCTGGATTTATCCTCTCGCTAACCGAAAATCTCCCCAATATAGGCGAAACCATCACCTACGGTAGGTTTACATTTACCATTGTGTCCAAGCAAGCTCATCGAATTGAAACTGTTCGGTTGAAAATCAGCCACTCAGATAATTTCTAGGACTGGACATTGTTCGGGCTGAAATTTTGAATTTCCCCCTGAAACATCTTATTTTGCACCACTTTAAATAAAGCGAAGTAGCAACCATGGCGTTAATTAAGCAAATTAGACAACGAACAGGTCTCGCAATCGGCGTAATTGCCGGCGGGTTAATTTTATTTCTTTTGGGTGGGGATTTATTAAGCCCTAATTCTTCCCTCCTCAATACCAATAAGAACATTGTAGGTGAAATTGCAGGGGAAGAGATTACTCTTGAAGAATTCTCCTTGAAAGTAGAAGAGTTTAAAGCTTCTTTTCAGCAGCGAACAGGTAGAATACCTGCAGAAGCAGAGATGGTGTCTGTACGCGAGCAAGCATGGCAGGCCTTGATTGTGGAGCGCGTGTTTGAAGAAGAATACGACAAATTGGGATTAACCGTATCTAGCCAAGAACTCATCGACATGGTTCAAGGTAAAAATATAGTCCCTGAACTTCGTGCACAGTTGGTGAATCCTCAAACAGGGGAGTTTGACAAAACGCAGCTCATTACCTTTTTGCAATCCCTAGAAACAGCAGATCCAGCACAGCAAGCGGCTTGGGCGCAGCAGGAAAAATTATTTGCTCAGGCGAGAAATCGTGTGAAATACGACAACTTGCTTGCAACTACGGAATATGCAACTACTGCAGAGGCAAAGTTGGAGCACAAGTCAGCAAATACCATTGCGGACGCATCGGTGCTTTTCCTTCCCTACTATGTTATCCCTGATGGGGACATCAAAATTCAAGATGCTGAACTAGCAGATTACCTTTCCAAAAATCAAGAGAAGTTTAAAGTGGGTAATTCCGCTAACCTAGAATACGTTTCTTTTAGCATTCAGCCTAGCGGGGAAGATTCTGCATCTGTAATTTCTAGAATCAATGAGCTTACTGCAGAATTGAAGGCTTCGGTAGAAGATTCTGCTTATGTCAGCAAAAATTCAGAGATCCAGCAGCCTTTCCAGACCTTTGCGCCTGGTGATCAGTTGCCAGTTTCGTTAACCACCAATGTGCCACAGTTTGTAAAGGGAGAAACCTATGGTCCTTTTATCACAGCGAATTCTTCCTACGTATCTTACAAGGTCGTAGACCAGTACGATGGCACCCCAAAAATGAGAGCATCTCATATCCTATTTGGAACAGAAGGGATGGATGAGGCAGGTAAAGCGGCAGTAAAAACACAAGCTGAAACGGTACTTGCTGAAGTCAAAACTACTGGCAACTTCGTAGATGCTGCCAGACAATATGGTCAAGATGGTACCGCTCAAAACGGAGGAGATCTAGGCTGGTTTGCAAAAGCAGACTTTGTAGAGGCTTTTGCAAATGCCTCTTTTGCCGCCAAGTCCAAAGGATTACTTCCAAATTTGGTAGAAACAGAATATGGCTACCACATCATCGAGGTCACGGAACTTCCTGCAACTACCTACACCAAATTGGCTGTGCTGGAACTTGAGCTAGTAGCTTCAGATTTGACACGTGACGAAGCCTTTAGAAATGCAGATGCCTTTGTGGCAGAAAGTGGAAACCGCGATGAGTTTACTGCTAAGGCTACTGAAAAAGGATTTCGAATCATTCAGGCCAATAATGTAGAGGCTACCTCTAGAAATTTGAACAACATCACGGATGCGAGACAGGTATTGATCTGGGCATTTAGCGAAGCTTCAGTTGGTGAAGTTTCTAAAGTTTTTGAATTGAACGATTCGTACTTGGTTGCTTCTTTGGTAAGCAAAAAAGAAGAAGGGGAGGCAAAATTGGAAGATGTGAAGGACCAAGTAAAGCAATTGGTACTGAACGATAAAAAAGCAGCCCTTATTCAAGAGAAGTTGAAAGGTAAAACTACCTTGGAACAAATGAAGGCTGTATTCCCCGATGCTTCAATCAATGAAGTTCCAGGATTGCGTTTGAGCGATGCTGTGATTCCAGGTATTGGATTTGCTCCAAAGGCAATCGGCACCATCTTTGGATTGAAAGCTGCTGGTCAGCTTACTAAGCCTGTGCAAGAAGATATTGGGGTCCTTGTAGCCAAAGTAAATACCTTGACCCCTGCAGCTGCCATCGGAGATTACACCTCCTACCAGGCGCAGTTGGCTCAAGGTGCTGCTCAGCGTGTAACCTACCAAATCATGATGGCGCTCCAAGAGCTTGCCAAAGTGAAGGATTACCGATACAAGTACTTCTAATCAAGAAGAAATTTAAAAAAAACCCATGTCTTCAAACATGGGTTTTTTTGTGCCCAATTCTTCCTAGAAAGGATTAATTTTGGATATGAAATCGACCTTTGATCCCATCGCCTTCAAAGAAAAGTTAGAATCTTTCGGTACTTTTCCCATGCCTTACCTCTTTAAGTTTATCGTTCCATTTGGGAAGGAGGGGGAAATAGCTGCCATCTTCCCTGACGAAGAGGTGATTCTGAAGCCAAGTAGTGGTGGAAAGTACATCAGTGCCACCATCCATAAGCTAGTGGAGAGTGCGGATCAGGTCCTTGGCTTGTATGGGAAGGCAGCATGCATTGAAGGAGTAATTTCACTATAAAGGAAATCGTATGTGGATAGAAGAATCAAACCAGTTGAAAAAGAGCTTTACGTTTTCTGATTTTACGGAAGCCTTTGCATTCATGACACGGGTGGCATTTTTGGCCGAAGCCCATCATCATCATCCGAATTGGTTCAATGTCTACAATCGAGTAGACATCGCACTTACCACCCATGATGCAGGAAATGTGGTAACTGAAAAAGATAGAAAATTGGCGAAGGCCATAGATCAGCTTCTTGCATGAGCCAGTCAAAGATTTCCTTGTTTTTGGTGCCCACCCCAATCGGTAATCTTCGAGATATCACCTTGCGGGCCATGGATACCCTTCAAGCCGTGGATGTGATTCTTGCAGAAGATACACGTACGAGCGGCATTCTGTTGAAACACTTGCAGATCTCCAAAAATCTGCAAAGCTACCACAGCTTCAATGAGCACAAGGCAGTAGAAAAGTTGGTGGAGCGCATGAAAAAAGGGGAAACCTTTGCCTTAATCAGCGATGCAGGCACTCCAGCGATTTCCGATCCAGGATTTTTGCTCGTACGGGCGGTGCTTGCAGCAGGTCTGGAGGTTCAGTGCCTGCCTGGAGCTACCGCATTTGTTCCCGCCTTGGTGGCAAGTGGACTTCCTAACGACCGCTTTGTATTTGAAG
>JACCDU010099977.1_pt1 | contig 10286 bp, 10 predicted proteins | sample 7446081 | NCBI WGS metagenome assembly JACCDU01 (sample SAMN15323447, study PRJNA562643) | freshwater metagenome | isolation source: river surface water | place: USA:Blue River Watershed | collected 2017-08-17
CGGACTGCCAAGTATGCCCTTCCTGCCCGTCGGAAGGGTATCCAAGTGGCTAAAGGTCGGGGACTGTAAATCCTCTCAGCTTCGCTGTTCGTGGGTTCGAATCCCACCCCTTCCACCAGCAGGACAAAGCCAACCCCCGTCCGGGGGTGGCCTCTTGTCGGCGGAAAACCCTTAAATCCGCGTTGACTAAGAGGGGTGGCCACGGCTTCCCTAATCCCTCACATGGCCAACATCAAAGCTAACCAGAAGAGCATCCGCCAGACGGCGCGTCGTGCCGAGCACAACAAGTCCGTCCGCACCCGCCTCAAGACCCTGGTGAAGGATTTCACCGCCGAAGCCAAGCAGGCCACCGCCTCCCTGGTCGCCTCGGCCGCCGACAAGGCCGCCAAGTCCGGCGTGATCCATCGCAACAAGGCGAACCGCCTCAAGGCCCGCCTCGCGAAGAAGCTCGCCGCCAAGAAGTGATGCCGCTGCGGCGCCTCACCGACCCCGTCGCCTAGGCGCCGGGGTTTTTTTGTTCCCGGAACATGGACGTACCCGCCTCGATCGGCTTCCCCCTCGGCCTGCTGGCCGAGGAACCGGTGCGCGTGGATGTCCTCGCCGCCGGCCCGGGCTGGGTCGCCCTGGACAAGCCGGCCGGCGTCGCCTTCGACGACCACCCTTGGCAGCAGAACGCCCCCACCCTCGTCGGCGGGCTCCGCGTGCAGCTGGAACAAGGCAAGCCGGAGATCGTCCGCCTCGGCCTCAAGGAACCGGGCGCGGTGTTCGGCCCGGAGCCCGAGTCCGCGGGCATCGCGCTGCTCGCCGACCGGGCCACGGTGCTCGCCGCCTGGCGCGAGGCGCTCGGCTCCGGCGCCTTCGTGTTCCGTTTCGAGTTCATCGCGCGGACCGAGGACGCGCCCGCGGAAGGCGGCCTCTGCGACCTGCCCCTGGCCATGGACGACGCGGAACGCCGGGCCGTGGTCTCGCACAAGCATGGCAAACTGGCGACGACGCGGTTCGAGGCCGGCCGCGCCTGCGGACGCTGGCGGATCTGGACGGCCCACACGCCGTTCCACCGCCGCGACCAGATCCGCGTGCACGCGGCCGAGGCCGGGCTGCGGATCGCCGGGGAGCTCAAGTACGGAAGGTCCGGCCGGGTGACGCTGACGGACACCACGCCCAAGGGTCGGCTGAACAAGGGCGAGGACAAGCCGCTGCACCGCGGGTTGCTGCTCCGCCTGGCCGAGGTCGAAGGCACGGTCGCGGGCGAGCGGATCAAGCTCGTGGCCCCGCGGCCCGACGATTTCGCGACCGTGGTGAAGCGGCTGTCGAAGGGACTCTGATCAGTCGCGCGGGAACGGCAGCCGGAAGCGGTCCGTCGTGCGCGCGTAGCCGTCGGGACTGTTGAGCCGGCCGATCGGCGCATACGCGGCGTAGTCCACCTTCCACGTGGTCGGGTCGGCCACGCCCGCGCGGACGTGCGCGAGCAGGATCTCGACCACGAAGAGGTGGTTCTGGCCATACCGGCGATGGTCCAGGAAACGGCACTCCAGCGCGACCGGGCATTCGGTCAGCACCGGCGGGCGCACGCGCTCGGCGGCGCGCGTGGCGAAGCCGCCCCGGACGATCTCGCTCTCGCCCGGCGGCAGGGCGCGGGCGCACGCGACCATCCGCGCGGCCAGCGGCTCGTCGCAGAGATGGATGACGCATTCGCCGGTCGCGAGCAGGTTGGCCGCCGTGTCCTTCATCGTCCCGTCGTCGCGATCCGCGGGGGCGAAGCCCGCGATGGGCGGCTCGGTCCCGAGGACGTTGAAGAAGGAGAAGGGTGCGGCGTTGGTCCGGCCGGCGGCGTCGACGGTCGTGACGAGCGCGATCGGCCGCGGCACGACGAGTCCGGCGAGCAGCCGGTAGGCGCGCTCGCCGGGATGCGCGGCGACGTCGAAGCGATCGGTCATGCGCCGGGCGGGGCGTCCTCGCCGGCGTGCGAGGCCAGGGCGGCGCGCCGCGCGGCGTCCTGCCGGTATGACAGCCAGAGGTACAGGCCCACGCCCACGCAGATGCCGGCGTCGGCGATGTTGAACGCCGGGAAACGGTAATAGGGGAGATGGACGTCGATGAAGTCGACCACGTGGTCCCCGAAGACGCGGTCGCGCACGTTGCCGAGGGTGCCGCCGACGAAGAGCCCGAAGGCGAGCTGGCCGCCCCGGAGCTCGCGCAACAGCGGCCGGCGCCAACGCCACACGAAGAAAAGGACCGCCAGCGCGAGCAGGACGAGGAAGGGGCGGACATCGTGGTCCGAGCCGAGCCCCCAGGCCGCGCCTTTGTTGCCCACGTGCACGATCCAGAGACGGGGCAGGAGCTGGAGCGGCCCCGACCCGTCGGCCTCCGGGAAATACGTGTTGAACGGGAGATGCCGCCCGACGAGCCACTTGGTCCAGAGGTCCGCAGCCAACGCGACCAGGGCGACGACCCAGAACGTCAGGTAAGGACGGAACCGGGAGCCCATGGCGGACTCAGGAGTCGCTCGGGTCGTCCTCGCCGCCCCCGCCGCCGGTGCCGAAGCCGACCTCGTCGCCGTGCTCACCCAGCGGGTTGCCGCCACGACGACGGTGCGCGCGCCGGTTGCGCTCGAGCTCCTTCTGGCCCTCGAGGGAATAGCGGGTGAACGGGACCGCCATCAGGCGGGCGTGCGGGATGGGCTTGCCGGTGATCTCGCAGACGCCGTAGCCGCCCTTCTTCATGCGCTCGATGGCGTCGGCGATCTCCTTCAGCGCCTCCTGCTCGTTCGAGATCAGCGAGAGCGCGAAGTCGCGGTCGGCCGTGTCGGTGCCGGCGTCGGCCAGGTGCTGCGAATAGCCGGACAGGTCGCCGGCGTCGTCCTTGCCGGACTTCTTGAGCGCGGCCTCGGAGTGGAAGGCGAGCCCCTTCTGCAGGGCCTCGCGCATGTTGACGAGCAGGCTGTAGTAGCGGCGGAAACGCTCGGGCACCTGCTTGGACTCGTCGCCCGAGGTGGAACCCTTGCGGAACGGGTTGGTGCCGAGCAGGTCGGCGATCGTGGCGGCGGCCACGTTGTGGGTGCGATGATCGTCCGCGCGGGCGGCGGCCGCGGCCTTCTCGCGGGCCTTGCGCTCCTCCTCGGGCACCCAGAGGTTCAGCTTCACGCCCTTCTTCTTGCGGCTGGCGAGATAAGCCTGCACCTCGGCGACGGTGTAGAAAAGCAGTTTGGGCCGAGGCGGGGCCTCCGTGGCGGCGTCCTGGTGGTGATCCTTGCGATGGGTCTCGAGGAGTTTCTTCTGCGTATCGTGGTCGACCTTCGGGGTCTTGCCCCCCTTCGCCGGCTTGGCGGGCTTGCCGGCCTCCGGCTTGAGCTTACCCTGCTTGGGCTCCTTGACGACCTCAGCGACCGGCTTGCCAGGCTTGGCCGCGGGCTTGCCCTTGGCGACCGGAGCGGCCGGCTTCACCGGGGACGGCTTCCCCTTCCCGGCCGGGGTGGCCTTGGCGACAGGCTTGGTCTTCGCCACGACCTTCGGCGCGGGCTTCTTCGCCGGCGTCGGCTTAGCCGCGGGCTTGGCGGCGGTCTTCTTCTTGGGAGCGGGCTTCTTGGGCATGGGAAATCAGGATTGGGGGTATTTGGCGAGGAGGGCGGTACGGCACCGAGGAGATACCATACCGAATTTGCCGGCGTCCACAAGCGTCGGGACCCATCGCCAGGATCGCGGGCAGCGGACGCCGCCGGCCTTGTCGACCTGGCAGGCCAACGGGGACCCGGGGGTGGGGACGAAGGAGACCGCGGAGACGATCCAAAGCTCGGCCAAGGCCTCGCCCAGACCGGTCAGGAGGCGGAAATCGGCGTCCGCGGGGTCGCCGGAGACGACCACGGCGGCCTCGAGGGACTGGCCGAGCTTCTTCTCCTGACGCATCTTCTCGAGCGGGACGTTGACGAGGGCGGCGAGCGCCTGCACGCGCGCGCAGGCGGCGTGGGCGGCGAGACCGGCCTCGTCCTCCCAGTCGGCGGGCGGAGCGGGCCAATCCTGCAGGTGGACGGAGGCGGCGTCCGTGTACTCGGCCTTCGCCACGAGGTGGGACCACGCCTCGTCGGCGGTGAACGGCACGAACGGGGCGATGACCCGGAGGTAGGCGCGCAGGATCAGGTCGAGCGCGGTCTGCGTGGAGCGGCGCAGCGGGTCGGCGGGCGCCAGGGTGTACAGGCGGTCCTTGACGATGTTATGGTACGTCGAGGACAGCGTGCCCGTGGTGAAGTGGGCGAGCGCGGCGGCGGCGCGGTGGAACTCGTTACGTTCGCAGGCGTCGGTGACCTCGCGCACGAGGCGGGCGGTCTCGACGAGGGCCCAGCGGTCGATCGCCGAGAGGCGCGCCACCGGGACGGCGTCCTTGGCCGCGTCGAAGTCGAACAGGTTGCCCAGCTGGAAGCGCAGCGAGTTGCGCATGCCGCGATACTGGTTGGACACGTGCTCGAAGATGGCGTCGGACAGCGGGATGTCGGACTGGTAGTTCTCGGAGGCGACCCAGAGGCGGATGATGTCGGCCCCGTACTTCTTCACGTAGCCGTCGGCGGTCTGCGGCTTGCCGTCGGACTTCGAGATCTTCTGGCGCTTCTCGTTCACGACGAAGCCGTGGGTGAGGACGGCGCGGTAGGGCGCGGCGCCCTTGACCGCGACCGCGGTCCAGAGCGAGGATTGGAACCAGCCGCGGTGCTGGTCGGAACCCTCGAGGTAAAGATCGGCCGGCCAATGCAGGTCCTTGTGCTTGGCGCAGACGGCGAGGTGGCTCGAGCCGGAGTCGATCCAGACATCGAGCGTGTCGGTGCCCTTGCGGAGATCCTTCGGCCAGCCGGCCGGGACCGGCGCGCCGGCGAGGATCGTCTCGACCGAGGAGGCCCACCACCAATCGCCGCCGTGGAGCGCGACCTGCCGGGCGACGTGGCGCACGACGCCGGCGTCGAGGTACGACTCGCCCGTGGACGGCGAGGTGAAGGCGGGGATGGGGACGCCCCAGGCGCGCTGACGCGAGATGCACCAGTCGGGACGGCCCTCGACGGCGCCGCGGATGCGGTTCTCGCCCGAAGCGGGGATCCACTGGACGTCGCCGACGGCCTTCAGGGCGCGCTGGCGCAGATCGCCGCGATCGAGGCCGACGAACCACTGGTCCATGGCGCGGAAGATCACCGGCGTCTTGGAGCGCCAGCAATGCGGGTAGGAATGGTTGAAGCCCTGGGCCTTGAGCAGCGCGCCCGCGCCCTTGAGCAGCTCCAGCACCGCGAGATTGGCCGGATTCTTGCCATCGGTCTCCAGCACGGTGACGCCGACCAGCGCGGCGGGCACGCGACCATCGTCGGCGTAGGTGCCGTCGTTGCGCACCGGGCAATACGGCTCGAGGCCGTATTTGTTGCCGGTCTGGAAGTCCTCGAGACCATGGCCCGGGGCGGTGTGCACGCAGCCCGTGCCCGCGTCGGTCGTGACGTAGTCGGCGAGCACCACCGGGGAGGCGCGATCGATGAAAGGATGACGGGCGACCAGGCCCTCGAGGGCGCGGCCGGTCACGCGGAAGCCGTCGACGGCCCCCTCGAGCCCGCAGGCGGCGACGAAGGCGTCGCGCAGGGCGGCGGCCACGAGGAAGGAGCGGTCGCCGTGACGGACCTCGACGTACTCAAGTTCCGGATGCACCGCGATGGCGAGGTTCGCCGGCAGCGTCCACGGGGTCGTCGTCCAGATGACGACGGAGAGCGGGTGCGCGGGCGCGAGGCCCTTCGCGGCGGGCGCGGGGACCGGGAAGGCGACCCAGATCGAGAAGGAGCGCTTGTCCTGGTACTCGATCTCGGCCTCGGCGAGAGCGGTCTCACAGGGAATCGACCAGTAGACCGGCTTCTTGGAGCGGTAGACGAGGCCCTGCTCGATGAAGCTCGCGAAGCCGCCGAGGATCTCGGCCTCGTAAGCCGGATCCATCGTGCGGTATTCCGACTTCCAGTCGGCGAGGATGCCGAGGCGCTTGAACTGCCCGCGCTGCTTCTCGATGAAGCCGGCGGAGAACTGGGCGCAGGCCCGGCGGACACCGAGCGCGTCGAGCGACTGCTTGGCCGCCTGGAGCTCCTTCATCACCTTGTGCTCGATGGGGAGGCCGTGGCAGTCCCAGCCGGGCACGTAGGGCGTCCGGAACCCGCGCATGGACTTGTAGCGCAGGATGGCGTCCTTCAGCAGCTTGTTGAGGGCGGTGCCGATGTGGACGTCGCCGTTCGTGAACGGGGGACCGTCGTGCAGGACGAAGGCGGGCTTGCCGGCGGCGCGCGCCTGGATGGCCTCATAGAGACCGAGCCGCTCCCAGTGGGCGATCCGGACCGGTTCGCGTTCGGCCAGGCCGGCCCGCATGGGGAAGTCGGTCACCGGCAGGTTGAGGGTATCCTTGAGCTCTTCGGCCATGTTTACGTTTGGGCAGGGGCGAGGGGCGCAAACGCCCTTCGGGGCGGAGAAAGTGAACGGGACGGGGGATGAGGCAAGGGCGGAGATGGGGGACGGGGTCTTTCCCGGCAGCCGCCTTGGCGGGCGGGATTGACAGGCACCGCGGGAAGCCCACCAATAAGTCCCCTGCCATGGACAACCTGAAGCCCAAGCTCGTCACCACCCGGGGTGCCATCATCGACGTGGTGCTGACGGTCATCTTCTTCGTCTGGATGACGACCGTGCTCAAGAAGCACGTGCCTTGGGTCGAAGCCGGCGAGACGGCCGTCCTGCTCGGCGCCGCCTACTGCTCCCTCTGCCTTTCGGGCGTCCTCTGGATGGCCCTGAGCCTGTTCCGCGTCACGCTCGCGGACCAGATGCTCCCGAAGTCCCCCGACCAGCGCTGAACGCGACCGGGAGCACGCCTTGAGGCCGGCTGACCAGCCGGCCTTTTTATTTGGGCGGCAGGAGGGGCGCGACCAACGCCGCCTCGACCTCGGCGGCGAGCGCCTGCGCCGCGGCCCGCTCCCGCCGGAACTCCGCCCACTTCTCGGCGAGTTCCTCCGGGGAGCCTTGCTCGAAGCGCTCCAACCAAGCCCCGAAAGTTCGCCACGCGTTCGCGTGGACCGGATTCTGCCGGAGGATCTCCCGGCGCACCGTGGCCAGCCGTTCCCGCATCGCCTCGGCCACCGCGGGCATGGCGCGGTGACGGACGAGCGCGGGCCCGTCGAGCACCGCGTCGCCCGACCCGAGGTCGAAGACGAACCGGGCCAGCTCTTCCAAGGCCGCGCCGGATTCGCGCATCCCCAGGCTCACCGGCTTGCGCTGCACGAGGAGCTGAGACCGCTTCGCCTGCCAGTCGTCCTCCTGGAGGGCCGCGGTCGCGCCGCCGGCGACATGGCGGGCCAGCAGGCCGGCGGTCTCGCGCGGTTGGGCGGCGCGCAACGTCCGCCAGAACAGGAAGGCCTCGCGCTCCGAGGCGCGGCCGGCGCGCAGGTCGGTCAGGGAGGCGGGCGGCTCGCGCAAGCCCTCGCGATACCAAAGATCGACCAAGGCGGGACGCAGCAAAGCCAGGGTCTCGGCGGCGAGCGCCTGGGCGAGCCACGGCTCGGGTTCCCGGGGCGGCCCGCCGGCGAGGAGCGCGCAACGACGGAGCCAGGCCCGCACGGCGGCCTCCGCGGCGAGCGCCGGGGCCCGCTCCGCGGGGCCGAGCCGCAACGAGACGAGCACCTGCCCGGCCAGGACGCGCACGTCGACATCGGCGAACCCGGGCAGGTCGACCAATTCGACGCGCGCCTTGGGCGGAGGCAAGGGGGCGAGACCATAGGCGAACTCCAGATGGCGCTCGAGCGCCGCGAAATGGGCGGTGACGAAACTGACCTCATCGAGCCGTTCCCCGACGACCACCGCGAAGCGGGTCTCGTTGAAGAAGACGCGCGCGTCGGCGACCGCCGCCGGCGCAGGCGGGACGGGCGGAGGCGCGACCTCCGGCGTGGCCGCCGCCAGGCACGCGCAGGTGACCAGGGCGGTCCACATCCTCAGGCGCCGCTGAAATGACTTTCGTCGAGCTCGACGGTCTCGCCGCCGGAGAGGTGGATCGGCTCACCGAGCGGAGACTGATCGTTCTTCCAGACCTCGACGGTCGCGGGAGCGTCGGGCTGCGGGCAGACCCACTGCCAGCGGCCGATGCCGAGGAAGTTCATCGGGACCCCGTGATCGGCGCTGAGGCCCGGGCCGCTCCCGCGGACGAAGGGCTTGTTGCCGATGCCGATCATGAGGTTGATGACGAGGGCGGTGCCGTCGCCGGTGACCACGGGGGCCGCGGCGGGCGCGGCTTCCTCGGCCGCAGGCTCGGACTCGATCGCCTCCTCGTCGGCTTCCGCCTCCTCTTCGGCTTCATCCGCGGAATCCTCTTCGGCGTCCTCTTCGGCCGCGACGGGCTCGGCTTCCTCTTCATCCGCGTCTTCCGTGACCGGCGCCGCCGGGGCGACGACGGGGCGGTCGCGCAAGGCCTGGAGTTCGGCGCTGACGGCATCGAGACGCTCATCGAGCTTGTCCGCGGATTGGGCCGCCTTCTGGGTCGCCTTCCTGACCTCATCGCGCACCGCCTTGAGATCCTCGGCCGTCACGGCCGGAGCCGCGGCCTTGAGCTCGGCCAAAGCCTCGGCCGTCTCCTCCGTGGTCGCGAGCCCGCTGCGCACGGTCTCCGCGAGGGATTCCAATTTCGCGCCGAGGTCGTCGAGGGACTCCTTGGCCTCGGTGCCGACGGCGGCGGAACGCTGCGCGACGGCGACCTTCTTCTCGAGCTCGGCGGCGGTCGCCTTGAGCGCGGCGAGCTCGGCCTTCAGGGCGTTGATCTCGGTCGAGGCGCGCTGGGCCACGGCCGCGGCGGCGGCCTCCGCCTGCCGGCGGACATCCAGCTCGACCTCGCCGATGCGGCGGTTGCCGGCTTCGGCGGCGGCGCGCGCATCGTCGCGCAGGCGGTCGATCTCCGCGGCCAGCGCGGCCCGCAGGCGGGCCTGCTCGGCGAGGCGCTCGGCCTTGCCGCCGCCGTCCCGGAGCACGGGGATGACGACGATCAGGGAGGCGCCGAGGATACCGAAGACCGCGAGGAAGGCCTGGAAGCCGTCCTTCGGGTCAAGGTCGAGGCACAGCACGCCGAGGACGGCGATGAAGTCGGCGGCTACGAGGAACCATTTTTCCTGGAGCAGTTTCTGGAGGTCGCGGTTCATGGGGATGGGGTAAGGGACGGGGCTCAGCGGGGCCGCTCGACGAAGCCGACCTTGCGGTGGACCTTGGAGAGCGTGCGGAAGGCGGTGGCCTGGGCGGACTCGGCGCCGGCCTTGAGGATGCGGGCGAGCTCCTCGCGATCCTTGATCAGTTCCTCGTAACGCAGGCGGACCGGGTCGAGGGTGGCGATGACGGCGTCGGCCACGCCCTTCTTGAAGTCGCCATAGCCCTTGCCGGCGAACTCGGCCTCGAGGGCGGCGATGTCGCGGCCGGTGCAGCCCGCCATGATCGTGAGGAGATTACGGATACCCGGCTTGTCGTCGGCGGCGCGCACCTCGGCGCCGGAGTCGGTGACGGACGACATGACCTTCTTGCGGATCTCGTCGGGGCGGTCGGTGACATAGACCGTGCCCGCCTGGTTGGGGTCCGACTTCGACATCTTGGCGGTCGGATCCTGCAGGGACATGATGCGCGAGCCGACCTTGGAGATGAAGGGCGCGGGGAGCTTGAAGGTCTCCGAGTAGCGGTGATTGAACTTCTCGGCGAGGTCGCGGGCCAGCTCCAGGTGCTGCTTCTGGTCGTCGCCCACGGGCACGAGGTCGGCGTTGTAGAGCAGGATATCCGCGGCCATGAGCACCGGGTAGAAGAGCAGGCCGGCGTCGACCGACTGCTGCTTGCGGGACTTGTCCTTGAACTGGGTCATGCGCTCCAGCTGCCCGAGCGGGCAGAGGCAGCCGAGGACCCAGGCCAGTTCGGTGTGGCCGAGCACGTGGGACTGGACGAAGAGCCGGCTCCGGGCCGGGTCCAGGCCGCACGCGACATACTGGGCCAGGCAGGAATAGGTGTTCTCGCGGAGCTGGGCCGGCACGGTGGGCACGGTGATCGCGTGCTGGTCCACGATCCCGAAATAGCACTCATGGTCGTCCTGCATCCGACCCCAGTTGAGGACCGCCCCGAGGTAATTACCCAGGTGGAGACGACCCGTCGGCTGGGCGCAGGTCAGGACCACGGGCTTGGCGGGCTTTTTATCGGTCGTTTCGCTCATTCCGGTCCGCCCAGCGTGGCGGGCGGCCGCCCGGGCATCAAGCGGATTGGGCGAGCGGTGACGCTTGAAATCGGGAC
>JACCDU010705000.1_pt1 | contig 10284 bp, 10 predicted proteins | sample 7446081 | NCBI WGS metagenome assembly JACCDU01 (sample SAMN15323447, study PRJNA562643) | freshwater metagenome | isolation source: river surface water | place: USA:Blue River Watershed | collected 2017-08-17
CTGGCTGCGCGACACCGTGCCTGCGCTGATGGCGGGCGTGGCTGCATTGAAAGTGCCTTTGCTCGCCGAGTTGGGCGTGGGGCGTAATTGGGACGAAGCACATTGAGGTGAACATGATGAATTCAAAATATTCCGAAATTCAAAGTTTGTTGCATGCACAGCGGCTTGATACCCTGCCCACGCGGCGCCTGGCCTTGCAAACCGCGCTGGGGGTGGGCTATGCGGCCACCGCCATGCCCTTGGTGGCGCAAACCGCCATCAAGACCTCGGGAGAAGGCTTGCTTCACGGTGAAGTCACCATCGAAGTGAATGGCTTCAAGATGCCCGCCTACCGCAGCATGCCGGCGGGGGCCAAGAATTGCCCCGTCATCTTGGTCATCTCCGAAGTGTTCGGCGTGCACGAATACATTGCCGACGTCACCCGCCGTCTGGCGCACGCGGGCTATCTGGCGATTGCGCCAGAGCTGTTCATTCGGCAAGGGGACCCGAGCGAGTATGGCGAGATCGCCAAGCTGTTTGCCGAGGTCATCAACAAGGTGCCGGATGCGCAAGTCATGGCCGACCTGGATGCCTGTGTCCAGTGGGCTGGCACCCAGGGTGGCGATGTGTCGCGGCTGGGCATCACCGGCTTTTGCTGGGGCGGGCGCATCACCTGGCTCTACGCCACACACAACCCCCGCTTGCGGGCGGCCGTGGCCTGGTATGGCCGGCTCACCGGGGATAAAACAAACTTCCTGCCCAGCCATCCCCTGGACCGTGTGGCCGCACTGAAGGCGCCTACCCTCGGCCTGTATGCCGGCGCGGATGCCGGCATTTCTCAGGCCTCCGTGGAGGCCATGAAAGCGGCGCTGGCGGCACAGACCGGAAATGCCGCCGCACAGGCCAGCCAGTTTGTGGTCTACCCCGACGTGCCGCATGCGTTTCATGCCGATTACCGGCCGACCTACCGGGATAAAGAGGCCAAGGATGGCTGGCAGCGCGCGCTGGCGTGGTTTCGCCAGCACGGCGTGGCCTGAGATCAAGGCATGGAATCTGAGATGATGGCGGCATGACTTTGATTGCGATTTTGATGGGCACCTTGGCCGCGGGCTTGGGAAGCGTCTTGTTGGCTGCGGTCCTGGCCAATGCTTTGATGTCACGCTACACCCAGCATTTGTTGAGCCTGGCCGCCGGGGCGCTGCTGGCCACCTCGTTCATGCATTTGTTGCCCGAAGCCTTTGAGTCCGAGGTCAGCCCGCACCGCTTGTTCATGACCCTGCTGATCGGCGTGGTCTTCTTTTTTCTGTTGGACAAAGCCGAGCTATGGCATCACGGGCATGAGCACCATCATGGTCCGCATGGCCTTGAGGGACATCACAGCCATGCCGGGCACGACCACACGCATCACGCAGGGCACCCGACAGGCAGTTGGTCAGTGTTGTTGGGCGACAGCGTGCACGCTTTTGGCGACGGTGTGTTGGTGGCGGCGGCCTTCATGGCCGACCTCTCTTTGGGGGTGGCGGCCTCGGTGGCCGTGCTGGCCCATGAGGTGCCGCACCACATGGGCGACTTGGTGGTGTTGCGTCAGGGCCTGACCCGTGGGCGAAGCGCCTTGCTCAAATTGCTCATGGCGGGCGGCGTCACCGTGGTGGGGGGGCTGGTGGGCTATACCGTGCTGGAGCAGCATTTAGGCATCTTGCCTTATTGGCTTACCGTGGCGAGCAGCAGTTACGTGTATGTAGCCCTGGCCGACTTGATTCCGCAGTTGCAAAAACGCTTGAGCGCGCAAGCCACGCTGGCACAGATTGCCTGGCTGTTGACGGGCATTGCCTTGGTCAGCGGTGTCAGCGCGCTGACCCGTCACTGAAACGGGGAAAAGGCCCTCAGCCTTTGGCGCAAGGCAGACCGGGGGTGTTGCACCACTCACTCCAGCTGCCAGCGTAAAGTGCCGTGCTGCCCAGGCCAGCCACTTCCATGGCCAGAATGTTGGGCACGGCGCTGACGCCACTGCCACAGTGGTGAACCACGGTGGCGGGGTCGCGGCCGGCCAGCAAGGCCTCAAACTCCTCGCGCAGTTGGCTCGCCGGCTTGAACAGGCCGTCGGCGCCAATGTTCATGGGGAAAGGCCGGTTCAGGGCCCCCGGAATGTGCCCGGCCACCGGGTCCATGGGTTCCACTTCGCCCTTGAAGCGCGGCGTGGCCCGCGCGTCCAGAATGGTTTGCTCGGCACTGCCAAGCTTGGCGGCAACATCGGCCGTGAGGCGCAGGTCAGCCAGCGCGGGGCGCAGGCTGTAAGTGGTGGCTTGGGGGGCAGGGGCTGGGCCAGAGGCCGTGGCCCCGCCCGCGGCAATCCAGGCTTGCAGCCCCCCATCGAGCACCTTGACCTGGCTGTGCCCGCACCAGCGCAGCATCCACCACAAGCGCCCGGCGTAGTTCACGCCGTTGCGATCGTAGACCACCACATCGGTGTCGTTGGCAACGCCTTGAGACCCCAGCCATGCGGCAAAAATCTCTCGTTTCGGCAAGGGGTGACGGCCTGCATTGACCGCATCTTCGGTGCTGTGCGCGCTGAGCACCTCGTTCAGGTTGGCGTAGCGCGCCCCCGCGATGTGCACCTCGGCATAGCCCTTGGGCCCCTTTTGCGGGTCCATCAGGTCAAAGCTGGTGTCAAACAGCACCACAGGGCGCTGGGCCGCCACCCAGGACTGCAAGGTGGCGACGGAAATCAGGGGAGAGGTCATAGGGTGCTCAGAGGGAGAGTTGACGGCGGTACCACTCATGGAAGTGTTGCATGCCATCTTCCATGGGGCTTTGATAGGGGCCTACTTCGTTGTCGCCGCGCGCCATCAAGGCGAGGCGGCCGGCATCCATGCGCTCGGCGATTTCATCGTCCTCGATGCAGGTTTCCATGTAGGCCGCCTGTTGGGCCTCTACAAACTCGCGTTCGAAGGCGACAATTTCTTCGGGGTAGTAGAACTCCACCATGTTCAGGGTTTTGCGCGGCCCCAGGGGGTGCAAGGTGGAGACCGTCAATACATGGGGGTACCACTCGACCATGATGTGAGGGTAGTAGGTGAGCCAGATCGCCCCTTGTTCGGGCAAGCGGCCATTGCGGTACGCGAGCAACGCCTTTTTCCAACGATCGTAAACCGGGCTGCCCGCTTTGCCAAATTGGCTGGCCACGCCCACGGTTTGTACGGAATATTCTTTTTTGAATTCCCACTGCAAATCGTCGCAAGTCACAAAATGGCCCAAGCCAGGGTGGAAGGGGCCAACGTGGTAGTCCTCCAGATAGACCTCGATGAAGGTCTTCCAGTTGTAGTTGCATTCGTGCAACTCCACGCGGTCTAACGCATAGCCTTCGAAATTCAGGTTATGTCGCGGGCCCATGTCGGCCAAATCGGCGGCAATGTTGCGCCCGTTGTCTTCAAACAGCAGGCCATTCCAGTTGTGCAGCTTGTAATTGTTCAAGTCCAGGCACGGGTCGTGCTGGAAATGCGGTGCGCCCAGCAACTGGCCTGACGGGGCATAGGTCCAGCGGTGCAAAGGGCACACGATGTTGCCACCGGTCCCCGTGCCCGGCGTGTTCAGGTTGCCACGCCCTTTGAGCATGACCGCCTGGCGATGGCGGCACACATTGGAGACGAGTTCCACGCCTTGAGGGGTGTGAACCAACGCACGGCCTTCGCGTTCTTGGGGCAGGGCATGGTAATCGCCCGGCTCGGGAACGGCCAGGCTGTGCCCGACATACCGTGGGCCATGCTTGAAGAGAACCTCGATTTCGCGCTGGTAAAGCGCTTCGTCAAAATAACTGGAGACGGGAAGTTGGCTCGAAGCCTGCTGCAGTTGAAGACTTAAATCAGACATGGGTGACCTGACCTAAAGACTCCCCACAGGGAGGAACTGGAAAAAAAACCGGCACACAGGCCGGGAGGGATATTGATTGTACCCGGGTTCTAGGATAATGCGGCTTTACCAAAGATAGACCTTCATCGCCATGGCCAAGGCTTCCGATTCCCCTGTCACCCCTGAGGTCCCTCAGAATTACGAAACCGCGCTGAGTGAGTTGGAGCAATTGGTCAGCCAAATGGAGTCGGGCCAAATGCCACTGGACCAGCTGCTGGGGGCATACCAACGGGGTGCTGTACTGCTTTCTTATTGCAAAGACAAGTTGGCGGCTGTGGAGCAACAAATCAAAGTGCTGGACGAAGGTGCGCTGAAACCTTGGACGCCCACCTGATGAAGATGCATTTTGATTTTGCCGCTTGGACAGATGCCCGCTTGCTGAATGTCGAGCGGGCGCTTGATGCCTGGGTCCCGCAGCGAGCCCCTGCAGGCTTAGGGGACGGTATGCGCTACGCCGTGCTGGATGGCGGCAAGCGGCTTCGCCCCTTGCTCGTTCTGGCTGCCCGCGAGTCTGTGGCGCAAGCGGAAAACAATGTGGCCCTGGACGAAGCGGCGTTGCGTGCGGCCTGTTCCGTGGAGCTGATTCATGCCTATTCCTTGGTGCACGATGACATGCCCTGCATGGACAACGACATCTTGCGACGCGGCAAGCCCACAGTCCATGTCAAATTTGGCGAAGCGGGAGCTTTGCTGGCGGGCGATGCCCTGCAAGCGCTGGCTTTTGAAATTCTGACGCCGCAAGATTCCGACATTCCGGCTGAAGTGCAGGTGCGTTTGTGCCAACGCCTGGCGCGTGCGGCCGGCCATGCAGGCATGGCTGGCGGCCAAGCCATTGATTTGGCCAGCGTTGGCGTGGCGTTGAATGAGGCCCAACTGCGCGAAATGCACCGACTCAAAACGGGTGCCTTGCTGGAAGCCAGCGTGTTGCTGGGTGCTGACTGCGCGTCTCAACCCGCCTCGGCTTGGCCTGCGCTGCAAACCTATGCGCAAGCGCTGGGGGTGGCCTTTCAAGTGGTCGACGATGTCTTGGATGTCGTGTCAGATGCCGCCACGCTGGGCAAAACCGTTGGCAAGGATGCGGCCAATGACAAACCAACCTTTGTATCGCTGATGGGGCTTGAGCGGTCTCGCCAATATGCTCAAGAATTGCTGGCCCAAGCGCTGCAAGCCCTTGACCAGAGTGGCTTGCCACGCACCGAGGCCTTGCGCGCCTTGGCCCACATGGTGGTCAACCGGAACAACTGACATGACTTCTTTGTTGCAAACCATTGAATCGCCGCAAGACCTGCGCCGCCTGAGCCGCGCACAATTGAAACCCTTGGCCGACGAGTTGCGTGCCTATTTGCTCGACAGTGTTTCTAAAACCGGCGGTCACCTCAGCTCCAATTTGGGCACGGTGGAGTTGACCATTGCCTTGCACTATGTGTTCAACACCCCGCACGACCGGCTGGTTTGGGATGTGGGCCACCAAACCTATCCGCACAAAATTCTGACCGGGCGGCGTGACCGCATGGCCAGCTTGCGGCAGCTTGGGGGGCTCAGTGGCTTTCCACGCCGCGTCGAAAGCGAATACGACGCCTTTGGCACGGCCCATTCGTCCACCAGCATCTCGGCGGCCTTGGGCATGGCCTTGGCAGCCAAGCAAAAGGGCGAGAACCGCCGCGCTGTGGCCATCATTGGCGATGGCGCGATGACGGCAGGCATGGCCTTCGAGGCCTTGAACAATGGCGGCGTGTCCAACAGCAACCTGCTGGTCATCCTTAACGACAACGACATGTCGATCAGCCCGCCTGTGGGTGCGCTGAACCGTTACCTGGCCCAGTTGATGAGCGGCCGTTTTTATTCGGCCGCCAAAGAAGTCGGCAAGCAAGTGCTCAAAGGCGCACCGCCCTTGTTTGAGCTGGCCAAGCGCTTTGAAGAGCATGCCAAAGGCATGGTGGTGCCCGCCACCCTGTTCGAGAAGTTTGGCTTCAATTACATCGGACCCATCGACGGCCACGACCTGGACTCTCTGATCCCGACCCTCGAAAACATCTGCCACTTGGAGGGCCCGCAATTCCTGCACGTGGTCACGCGCAAAGGGCAGGGCTACAAACTCGCCGAGGCCGACCCGGTCATGTACCACGGCCCCGGCAAGTTCGACCCGGCGGTCGGCATTGTGCCGTCCACCGCCCCCGCCAAAACCACCTTCACCCAGGTGTTCGGCCAGTGGCTGTGTGACATGGCCGCGCAGGACCCTCGCGTGGTCGGTATCACGCCGGCCATGCGCGAGGGCTCAGGCTTGGTGGAATTTGAAAAACGCTTTCCAGAGCGTTACTACGATGTGGGCATTGCCGAGCAACATGCCGTGACCTTTGCCGCTGGCCTGGCCTGCGAGGGCCTGAAGCCCGTGGTGGCCATTTACTCCACCTTTTTGCAACGCGCCTACGACCAACTCATTCATGACGTGGCCTTGCAAAAGTTGCCCATGGTGTTGGCGCTCGACCGTGCCGGCATCGTGGGGGCCGATGGTGCCACCCACGCTGGCGTGTATGACATCCCCTTCCTGCGTTGCATTCCCAACGTCAGCGTGGCCTGCCCGGCCGACGAAAACGAATGTCGCCAACTGTTGACCTCCGCCCACCAGCAAGACCATGCCGTGGCAGTGCGTTACCCCCGTGGCGCGGGTGCCGGTGTGCCCGTGCAACCGGGTTTGCAGGCCTTGCCCTTTGGCAAGGGTGAAATCCGGCGCCAAGGCCAGGGTGTGGCCATTTTGGCGTTTGGCACGCTGCTGTACCCGGCCCTGAGCGCGGCTGACAAGCTCAACGCCACCGTGGCCAACATGCGCTGGGCCAAGCCTCTCGATGTTGAACTCGTGTTGGAACTGGCACGCACGCACAAAGCATTGGTGACAGTCGAAGAGGGCACCGTGCTGGGCGGCGCGGGCAGCGCGGTGCTCGAGGCTTTGCAAGCTGCGGGCGTGCAGTGCCCTGTGCAAGTGCTGGGCATTGCCGATGTGTTCACCGAGCATGGTGACCCTGCCAAGCTCTTGGCCGAGATGGGGCTGGATGCGGCAGGCATCGAGGCTTCGGTACGCCAACGTTTTGGGGACCATTGCGAGCAGGCTGCGGTTTCGAGCGGCGCCACGCTCAAGCGGGTGGTCTGACCCCGTTTTAGCCACTGCTTTGGCAAAACCCCCGCATTTTTCGGGGTGCAGATTGCTTACAATTCAGGGTTTTCCCCGGGGCCGCCTGGCCCTTTTTTCTTTTTCGAGACTGAATTGGAGTCAAGCATGGATCGTCGTTCCCTCATCAAGCAAGCTGGCATCGCTGGCGTTTTGGCCGCAGGTGTGGCGCCTGCAGTCCACGCCCAGGCCGCCCTGCGTTGGCGTCTGGCTTCCAGCTTCCCCAAGTCCTTGGACACCATTTTCGGTGGCGCCGAAGTGTTTGCCAGGCAGGTCAAAGCCATGTCGGGTGGCAAGTTTGAAATTTCCGTGCACGCCGGTGGCGAGCTGATGCCCGCTTTTGGCGTGGTCGATGGCGTGCAAAACAGCACCGTCGAAATGGCCCATACCGTGCCCTACTACTTCTATGGCAAGAACCCCGCTTTCGCCTTGGGTTCGGCCGTGCCCTTCGGCCTGAACGCCCGCCAGATGAATGCCTGGATGAGGCATGGCAACGGCCGCAAGCTGATGAACGAGTTCTATGCCAACTATGGCATGGTGAGCTTTGCCGGCGGCAACACCGGCACCCAGATGGGTGGCTGGTACCGCAAGGAAATCAAAGCGGTCAGCGACTTCAAGGGCATGAAGATGCGTTTGGGTGGCGGCTTGATTGGCGAGGTGATGCAGAAGTTGGGCGCCGTGCCGCAAAGCATCCCCGGCGGTGAAATTTACCAAGCCCTGGAAAAAGGCACCTTGGATGCGGCGGAGTGGGTGGGCCCTTATGACGACCAGAAGCTGGGCTTCAACAAAGTGGCGCCCTTCTACTACTACCCCGGCTGGTGGGAAGGCGGTCCCGAGGTGGACTTCTTCATCAACCAGAAAGCTTTTGCCGCCCTGTCCCCCGAAAACCAAGCCATTGTCGAAACTGCTGCGGCCTATGCCAACGCCGACATGCTGGCCAAATACGATGCCTTGAACCCCACAGCCTTGAAGCAACTGGTGGCCGCCAAGACCAAGGTGTTGCCGTTCTCGCAAGCCGTGATGGAAGCTTCTTTCAAGGCGTCCATGGAAGTGTTTGCCGAGAACAGTGCCAAGAGCCCGGAGTGGAAAAAAATCTACGAAGACCTGCGCACTTTCCAGCGCGACCAAGTGCTGTGGTTCCGTTTCGCTGAAATGCGTTTCGACCAGTTCATGGCTTCTCAGAAACTGTAAGCGCCGCCTGTGTGACGCACATCCCAAAAGCCCCGCGAGGGGCTTTTTTAGTTTGTGGGGGGCGTTGTGTAGGGCCGCAGGCTCAACGCCCAAAAGCGCTGAATCACAGGGTCTTCGGCCGCATGAAAAACATACCAGCCGGTCAGGCCGGTGCGCACCACCAGGCGTGGCGCAATCAGCCAGGTCAGGCGCGGCACATGGATCATTTTCAGTTGCGAGATTTTCGCAATGGCCACTTTGCGTGGCCACACCCCGGTTTGGCTGATGTAGGTGTCGTCAATGCATGTGCGGCTGGTCAGGATGAAAGCCAAACAGACGAGCAGACACAGCAGTCCCAGGCCCAAAAGCACCGAGGTCGTGCGATCCAGCGGCTCGCTGCCGGGTTGATTCAGGGCCAGCCAGCCTTGCCACAGAACCCCCAGCACCATCAGGCAGGCGAGGAGCTGGCTGCAGCGCGTGAAGGACCGGCCCTCGACCGATCCTTGCACGGCGTCACTCATGGCTTGGCTGCCGGCTCAGGTTTGTTGCCAAACAGTTCGTTCATGTCGGGCGCTTCGTTGTCAAGGTTGAGGTCGTCTGAGGGCGCCTCAATTTGCACGTTGTTCAAGTCCACCACAGGCGGCTTGTCCAGGAGCGAGGTGACGGTTTCCGGCACGAAGATCACAATGACCACCAGCAACAACTGAAGGAGCACCCAGGGAATGGCGCCCAGGTAGATGTCACGCGACTCCACTTTTTGGGGGATGGCCCCCGACTTGAAGAGCGAGTCGGAAATGCCGCGCAGGTAGAACAAGGCAAAGCCAAATGGCGGGTGCATGAAACTGGTTTGCATGTTCACGCACAGCAGCACGCCAAACCAAATTTGGTCAATGCCCATTTTGGCGGCAACGGGCCCCAGCATGGGCAGGATGATGAAGGCAATCTCAAAAAAGTCGAGGAAGAACGCCAGGAAGAAAATGAAGATGTTGACCACGATCAGGAAGCCCACTTGGCCCCCTGGCAAATCGCTCAGCATGTGCTCGATCCATTTGCCACCGTCCACGCCTTGGAACACCAGGGAGAACACGCGTGAGCCAATCAGGATGAAGACCACCATGGCCGTGATGCGCATGGTACCGCCCATGGCCTCTTTGACCAGATCCCAGCTGAGGCGCCGGTGGATGGCGGCCAGGATGAAGGCGCCTACGGCGCCCATCGCGCCGGCTTCTGTGGGTGTGGCCACGGCCGTGTCAATGCCAGGCAAGCCGCCCATGCTGCCCAAGACGGCAAAAATCAAAAAGGCCGAGGGGATGATGCCGCGCAGGCATTTGGCCCACAGCGACCAGCCATGCAGGGTGCGGGCTTCTGGTGGCACGCCTGGCAGCATGTTCGGGCGCAGGCGGGTCAGCACAAAGGTGTACAAGGCAAACAAAACGATTTGCAAGATGGAGGGGCCCCAAGCCCCTTTGTACATGTCGCCCACCGACTGGCCCAATTGGTCAGCCATGACCACCAGCACCAAAGAGGGGGGCACCAGTTGGGTGATGGTGCCCGAGGCGGCCAGCACACCGGTGGCATAGCGCATGTCATAGCCGTAGCGCATCATGACGGGCAAGGAGATCATGGCCATGGCAATGACCTGGCCGGCGACTGTGCCGGTGATGGCGCCCAAAATGAAGCCCACAATGATGACCGAGTAACCCAGGCCACCGCGGACCGGGCCAAACAGCTGACCCATGGAGTCCAGCATGTCTTCCGCCAGGCCGCATTTTTCAAGAATGGTCCCCATCATGGTGAAAAAGGGGATGGCCAGCAACAAATCATTCGACAAAATGCCAAACACGTTCAAGGGCAAGTTGCCCAGGAAGTTGGCAGGGAACCAACCCATGTGAATCGCAAAGAAGCCACAGAACAGGCCCAAGGCGCCGAGTGAGAATGCGACCGGAAAGCCGATCAGCATCACCAGGATCAGCCCCAGGAACATGAGGGGCGCAAATTGTTCGACGGTCATTGCAGGGGCCTCTCGTACACCAGGTTCATTTCGAATTCGCCGCGCAGCCAGGCCA